>ERZ857955.686-NODE-686-length-35756-cov-4.458587_pt1 | contig 35756 bp, 28 predicted proteins | sample MGYA00519956_ERZ857955 | MGnify/ENA primary metagenome ERZ857955 (study PRJEB31778, sample SAMEA3449378) | human gut metagenome | biome: human gut; feature: human-associated habitat; material: faeces | place: United Kingdom | collected 2010/2012 ...
TGGGGCAGCACTCTATTTTTCCAAATACGGCCGCAGGGCGGCCGGACGAGGCAGATCTGGCCAAGCTGGACGACTTCGCACGGTCCTGCGTGCAGAAGCTGGAGACCTCTGCGGGAACGAAAACAAGGCCTGCGGTAAAGGGAACATTTCCCTACCGCAAGCCTGCCAATGTGTCCTTTTATCCTGTGGGGAGTGAGCGATGTACCGGCTGTGGGGCCTGCTCGCGCATTTGTCCTGCAGGGGCCATCGACCCCGCACGGCCGCGGGAGACGGATAAGGAGCGGTGCATTCCCTGCGGGGCGTGTATCCGCGTCTGCCCAACCGGGGCCAGGGCGTTCCGGGGGGCCGTCTATACGGCGGCCAAAGAGGGCTTTGGTCTGCTGTATAAGGTCAGAAAAGAGCCGGAATTTTTCCTCTAACCCTCCGCACAGGGACTTTCTTGGGAGCACTTCTCATGATAACGGCGTACCAGATCGGCCAGGGTCATGCTGTCTACAACTTGGGAGACGGCGGCCTGAATCTCCCGCCATACCTCCACAGTGACACAGCGGTCGGCCCGGTCGCAGCAGCCGGTGCCCTCGGCACAGCTCACAGGGGCCAGATTTCCCTCCAGCACTCGCAGAATCTCACCCACAGAGTACTCCGAGGGATCCCGGGTGAGCAGATAGCCTCCGCCGGCGCCCCGGACGCTGCGCACCAAGCCGGCGCGCGAGAGCTGGGTGACGATCTGCTCCAAATATTTATCTGAGATCCCCTGTCGTTCGGCAACCTCTTTCAGCGGTACTGCCGTACCATTGCTGTTCAGGGCCAGATCCAGCATCAGGCGCAGAGCGTAACGTCCCTTGGTGGAAATCTTCATGGAGTGAATCCTCCTTTGTATTCCATTTATCCTATCATACCATAGGAGATTGAAAAATTCAAATAAAAGCTTGACTTTTCTCCTTAAAAGTGTTAAAGTGCGGGTAGTCAAGAAAGGAAGCATGTCCGATGAAGCGCCGCGTGAATGGGTATGAATATGGGTATTACCGCTCCTATTTTTATGGCAGCGGTCCCATGTTGTGCCCATAACCGGTTTGCCTGCAGCGGTGTTTTGGAAGAAGTCTGAAACCGCGGCAGCCCAGTGTGGGCCGCCGCGGTTTTTTCTATGTTGAAAGTCAAGAAAGGAAGCGTTCACAATGGTTGTTATTATGAAACCCGGATTTACCCAGGAACAGCTGGAGGCCGCCATTCACACCATGGAAGAGGGCGGTGTTCAGGTAATGGTGTCCAAGGGAGCAGAGACCACGATTCTCGGCGCCGAGGGCAATGCTGCCGGCATCGATCAGGAAAAGGTCTCTCTTCTTCCCGGTGTTGACAGGGTTATGCGGGTTACTGAACCTTATAAAAAGGCCAACCGCAAGTACCATCCCGACGATACGGTCATCGACTTGGGAAACGGCGCCACAGTGGGAGGAAAGAAACTGGCAGTCATCGCCGGGCCCTGCTCGGTGGAGAGCGAGGGCCAGATTGTAGGGGTTGCCAAGGCGGTGAAGGCATCCGGAGCCGCTGCACTGCGGGGAGGCGCTTATAAGCCGCGGACGTCTCCATACTCCTTCCAAGGGCTGGCTCAAGATGGAATCCGGCTGCTGCAGGAGGCGCGGCAGGCGACCGGACTGCCTATCGTTACAGAGATCATGTCCACCGATAATGTAGAGATGTTCGAAATGTGCGTGGATGTCATCCAGGTAGGGGCGCGGAATATGCAGAATTTTGATTTGCTCAAGCAGCTTGGCAAGACGACCAAACCCATTTTGCTCAAGCGGGGCCTGTCGTCCACCATTGAGGAGTGGCTGATGTCGGCCGAGTATATTATGGCCGGAGGCAACGACAGGGTTATTTTGTGCGAGCGGGGGATCCGCACTTTTGAGACCTTTACCCGCAACACGCTGGATCTCTCCGCCGTCCTGGCAGTGAAGCAGCTCTCTCACCTCCCTGTGGTGGTGGACCCCTCTCACGCCTGTGGAAAGGCCTGGATGGTGGAGCGCATGAGTATGGCTGCGGTTGCCGCCGGCGCCGACGGGCTGATTGTCGAGGTCCACAACGATCCTCCTAACGCGTGGTGTGACGGCGCACAATCCATTACGCCCGAAGAGTTCCAGGTCCTGATGGGGAGCGTGGGACAGCTGGCCCGGTGTGTCGGGCGGGAGATTTGAGAATGGGCGTCCCGTAGGCGGCAGGCGGCATTAACAGGCGCTGGGCCGCCCGGGCCCGGCTGCACAGATTAGGAGGCAACAGCTGTGAAGAAAAGTATGGTCATTATCGGCCTGGGGCTTATCGGCGGATCCCTGGCGCTTGCCCTGAAAGGGTTTGAGGACTATGAGATCATAGGCGTAGACGTCTCTCAGCCCACCTTGCGGTTCGCCGCAGAGCACGGAGTGGCCGACCGGCTTACCGGAGAGGCGGAAAAGGTAATCCCGGAGGCGGATGTGGTGGTTCTTGCCCTTCACCCCCAGGGCATCGTCCGTTTTTTGGCCGAACACAGGGAACAATTCAAGCCCGGGTCACTTGTCACCGACGTATGCGGTGTAAAGACTGCGGTTATGGCTGGGGCGGAGGTCCTGCCCGAAACGGTGGACTTTATCGGCTGCCACCCGATGGCAGGTACGGAGTTCTCCGGTATCGAACACGCTTTTGGCGAGATGTTCCGGGATGCGCACTTGATTCTGACGCCCCGGGAGACCAGTACTCCAGAGCATCTGGCGCTGATGGAGCGCCTCGCAGCCTATATCGGCTGCAAGGATGTCTGTAAAACGACCCCGGAGGCCCATGACGCCATGATCGCCTACACAAGCCAGGTGATGCACGTTATAGCGGTCTCCGTGTGCGATGACCCCAAACTTTTTGAGTGCAAGGGCTTTGAAGGCAGCTCTTTTCGGGGCTGCACCCGGGTGGCAGCTCTGGATGTAGGGCTGTGGACCGAGCTCTTCTCCATGAATGCCCCCGCCCTTCTGGAGGTACTGGATAGGCTGCAGGAAAATCTTTCCGCCTATCGGGAGGTCTTAGCCTCGGGAGACACAGAGAAGCTCGCGGAAAAGCTGTCCTGGTCTGCCGCCCGGAAAAGACAGATGGATTTTCCGGGGCCCGACCTGCTGGGTTAACATTAGGCCTTGTTTGAAAAATGTCAACATGCCCAATCGGCAGGTATTTTGACCGCTGGACGGCGCAATTTTTCCTTGAAATCCGTCAGGATTCCGGCGAAAAAATTGCTTGCCAGCGGACCAAAATCCCTCGCCGCTGGGCACATCGCCAATTTTCAAATAAGCCCTAGCCAATACCCTTTTTATATTCCCGCAGCAGACCTAGATAAAAAGGTTTGCTTATTGAGGAATGAAGAGGCTCCATCCGGTAAGGATGGAGCCTCTTTGAAACTATTCGGTGATTTCTGCGGTGGGGGCTAATGTGGATATACTGCCGTAGTTTCCGCTTGCATCAGTATAAATCCTTTGCGTTAATTAAACTTTCCTGTCGGCACTTCGGACAATAGAGGGGAAAGTTTTTAATTCCGTATCTGCCGTAGTTGTAACCTAGTCTTATTTCCGCAAACAGGGCAGCGCAACCATTCTGAAATTACATTTTCCATATCAATTATTCCCTGTCTTAATGCTGATTTTTCGGGAGTGTCTTTGTAAGTATAAAAGAATAGATAATAGTAATTTCGAACAATATTAACTGAAAAACAATACGCTTTTCTACTGTCAATCCTGCCTCGTTTGCGAAAACACTCGTGATGTTAATTGCAAAGTGGGTAATAATGCAGGGTAACAAACTACCGCCACGATAATAAATGACGAGATATCCACTTTTATCTCTGTAATGTATACCTTGGGAATACCGATGTTGATTGTCTTTGATGCACTGTCTACTGAGATCACAATATCTTTAAAGTCGATACCTGCGTATACGATGGCATCATATGACACATAGTAGTCTGTTTCCTCAGGGGTCTTATCGTTCATTACTTGAGCGATGCCATTGTAAACAGAGGTGAAGGTAGATAATTCGCTTACGTTGATTATCTTTTCTAAAGTAGATGTTGTAATAACTCTAGGTTCAGATTTTGTTTTGTTTACCGCTTCGGGTACTATCAGTATCCCTATTACAATCGCCAGCACAATTACCACGGCTAGAATAAATTTGAATTTAGCATTACACACGGTTTTCAACATGGCCTGATTCTCCTTTTACAGGGGTCGCCCCTGTTTCCATAATGAAGATGGCAAGAGCTCGTCCAATATACTGGGCATTTACGGCATATAACAGACTTGCGCATGACGCTGTTTGCCCCTTTTTTGTAGGCTTATGGGATATTAACATAATCATACACATAAAATATGGTAAAATCAAATAAAATATTAGATATTACCATAAACGGGGCGTGTACTGTGAAGGTGCTGGACTTTGAGGGAAAGCGGAATATCTCAGGCGAGCGAATCCGGCTGGCAAGGCTGGAGTGCAGGTACTCGCAGCAGGCGCTGGCGGCCAAGGTGCAGACGGTTGGGGTTATCCTGGAGCAGGACGCCATCAGCAGAATTGAAAACGGCGCAAGAATGGTGCAGGATTATGAACTCCGGGCGCTGGCCAGCCAGCTGGGAAAGAGCACGGACTGGCTGCTGGAGATAGAAGAATGAGAAGAAATGCCGCAGGCTTTGACGGTGGTTTTATCTCACAAGAAATAGAGGAGCAGCGCCCCCGAAATCTTCGGGGCGCTGCTCCTTTACAAATTACTGCACCTGGAAAATATCCAGCATATCCGCCGTAATGTCAGTGGTGTAGGGATTGAGGCCCTGCGTGTTGACAATTTCCAGCACTTGATCCGGATAGAGCTGGTAGCAGTAGCTCCAGCCCTGATAGCGCACCATGCCGTCTCCGGGGAGAACTGAGGTGGTAATGCCGGAAGAGAAGTCGAGACCAGGCGCTTTGGAGACAAAATAGGCGATGTCGGTGGCGCTCAGATCGGTATCGACATTCTCGGTAAAGATATTCACATATTCAGGCAGTTTCTGGGGATTCGTAACGGCTTTTTTCAAAACGGCCATCAGCAGATCCCTCTGGGTGCCGGTGCGACCAATGTCGGCATTGGGATATGCGTCGTAGGTATGGACCTGCCCCTCGTCGTCAATATAGGAGTTCTGCCGGCAGCGGGCCACTTTCAGCGCGTCGGATCCGGAGAGCCATTGCATACCCTTGTTAAAATGAATGTGGAGATCCTGGGTGGGATCGTCATAGTTCATGTCCACAGGCACATAGAAGTCCACACCGCCCACAGCGTCCACAAGGCGGACAAAGCCGCGGACATTGACTTTAATATAAAAATCGATGGGGAAGCCCAGGATTTTACCGGCCTCCTCTTTGAGCGCATCCATTCCATTGTAGGCGCAGGTACCATTGAGCTTGTAAAAGTGGCGGCCGTTAGACTCCCGGACGCCGTTAATAAGCGTGTCGCGAGGCAGAGAGACAAGCCCAACCGTCTGGTTTACCGTATCGTAGGTGGCCACCATCATGGTATCGGTATTGCCGCTGGACTGATCGCTGGCGGCCAGCAGGAAGGTATAGGTGTACGCCTTGCGCTCCCATACAGGCTGTTGAGGTGTGGCTGCGGGCTGGGCCTGAGCCGAGGGACCTGGTGACGATCCTGGCAGCGGCGTGGCGGCTGTATAGGCGGGCGGCGTGTTGTCCACCTGAGGCGGGCGGGCCATGATACGGAATACACAGTACGAAGCTACAATGATTGCGGATACAATGACCAGGCCCCGATAAAAGGTGGTTCCCAGCCGGCGTGCCGGAGACGTGGCGCGCCTTGCTCTCTTTCCTGCCACGGGTGAAGCCCCTTTCGCTTTTGCATTATGTCAACAGACAGCAGGTTTAGTATACCGAATTGGAGAAGATAGAGCAAGAAAAAGTTACAAAATTTTATATGAAATTAAGAAAATTGGCGGTCCCTGCCGATGGGCAGCAGGGACCGCCGCACAGTCATGGATGACTTTGGGAACTGAGCATGGCTGCGGTAAGTGCATTGACGGCCCCCAGAATGTCCACCAGAAGCTGATTCTGGCAGGCCATACACTCCAGCACTCGCTCCAGGGACTCCTGCACCTGAATGCAGTTTTCGGGCCGGTCCCCGCGGGCGCGGGGGATGGAGAGGGGAATGGGATGTATGTAACGGTTCATAGGCTCCTCATCCTCCAGGACATTAGAGACCTGAGAGCGAGCCTGCTCCTTCCGCAGCCCTGCCTCAACCTGACGGCCCTGGGCAATGATGGCCGCCGCCTGAGCCTGGGCCTGCGTTTGGCTCCTGTCCCGGCAGTTCCGGCAAGTTCGTCTCGCCATCGATTTTACCTCCGTTCTCGATATTTACGTCCTATCCTATGCCGTTCCACCTTAAATCGTCCCCGAAACAGGCCTTGACTTTTTCGGGGGTGGAAGATATAATTCTGTATCATTTGAGACACTTTGGGGTGAGAGCTCCATGCGTTTAGATGTTCTGAACGACGCTGAGAGGGAATTGGCGGCGGAGAGTTTCTTGTTTCGGGGAATTCCGCCGGAAGAGCTGAACAGGCGGCTTTCAGATGATCGCTGTGTCCGAGCCCACATCTCACGGGGAACCGTGATCTATGATCCCCAGGCATTCCGCCGCTGTCTGGGACTGCTGCTGTCAGGCCAGGTAATGGTCAGTAAAAGAGAGCTGATTGTCAGTATCCTGGAACAGGGAGAGCTGTTTGGTGCGGCCGCCCTGTTTAATTCCCGGGATGATTATGTCACGACGCTTACGGCCCGGAGCGACTGCGACATTCTCTTTTTTGCCCAGGAATTGATAGAGGAGTTCCTGGCCGGATGCCCTGCGGCGGCGCTCAATTATATCGCTTACCTCTCGGGCCGGATCCGCTTCCTCAACGGAAAGATCGAAGGCCTGATTGCCGGCAGCGCCGAACAAAAACTAGCGCAATACCTGCTTGGAAAGTCTGAGGAGAACCGAATAGATTTGCCTTGTCCGGTCAGCGACCTCGCCAAACGGCTTCATATCAGCAGGGCTTCCCTCTACCGCGCTTTTGATGCGCTGGAGGAGGCGGGGGCAGCAGTGAAGCGGGGCAGGACCATATGGATTGTAAATCTGAAAGCTCTGGAGCAGCTGTCATAGGCGCGCTCCCTGCAGGAATGGAAAGGATGATAGTATATGAGAGCAGTAAAAAACGCAATGGCGCTGGCGATGAGCCTTGCGCTGGTATTGGCCCTGATTGCAGGCTGCACCTCCAAGCCAGCGGCCGAGCCTACCCCGTCTCCTGAACCGGAGGTGACGGCCACCCCAAGCCTCGAGCCCACCCCGGGGACCGTCCCGGAAGAGACCCCTACTGATGATCGGCCCACAGTAAATCTGGGGCTGCTGAAGGGCCCCACTGGTATGGGAGCGGCAAAGCTCCTGGCTGATAACGACGCTGGAGTAACTACGGCCGATTATCAGGTGACGCTGGGATCTGATCCCGCCAACGACATTGTGCCTCTTGTGATTAAGGGGGAGTTGGATATTGCTGCGGTTCCCACCAACCTGGCATCCACCCTGTATCAGAAGACAGAGGGCGGGGTGAAGTTACTGGCACTGAATACGCTGGGAGTGCTTCATATTCTTGAGAACGGCGATACGGTAAATTCTCTGGCCGACCTGGCAGGCAAGACTCTCTATGCGCCCAATAAAGGTTCCAACACCGAATATGTCCTCAACTATCTGCTGGTGCAGAATGGGATTACGCCTGGAGAAGATATCACCATTGAGTGGAGAACCAGCGATGAGATTACTGCGCTGATGGTCTCCGGCGAGGCCGAGTTGGCGATGCTCCCTGTTCCCGCGGCGACCAGCGTTATGATGCAGAATCAGGACGTGCGGGATGCCGTGGATCTGAATGATGCCTGGACCGAGGCCGGCGCTCCCGGTACCTTTACCATGGGCTGTCTGATTGCCCGCACCGAGTGGGTAGAGGAGAACCGCGACTTGGCGGATGCCATTCTGGCTGAGTACGCTGCCTCCATCGAGTACGTCAATGACAATTTGGATGAAGCTGCCGAGCTGATTGCTCAGTACGAAATTACGCCCAAGGCCGCCATAGCCAAAGCGGCTATACCACAGGCCAATCTGGTCTGCATCACCGGCACCGACATGAGGGAGATTCAGGACTACTATGAAATTCTCTTCGCGGCTGACCCCACCTCGATTGGAGGAGCCATCCCCGATGATGCCTTCTACTACATTCCGTAAAAAGTCTAGATCAATATTACGCCGCGTTGTCATACCCCTGGCCTTTTGGCTGGGGGTATGGCAGCTTGCGGCTTTTTTTGTAGATATGGCCCTTGAGCGCAACAGCGAACTGCTGCTGCCGGGCCCTGTGACGGTACTGCGCGCCCTCCTTCGACTGGCCGTTACAGCGGGATTCTGGCAAGATGCCGCAGCGAGTCTGGTTCGTATTTTTGGCGGGTTCGCAGCCGGTGCCCTGCTGGGAACGGCCTGTGCCGTCCTGGCCGCCGTCTCAGTTTGGGCGGCGCATCTTTTGACACCAGCTGTTAAGGTTGTGCGGGCCACTCCGGTCGCTTCCTTTATTGTACTGATACTGCTGTGGGCGCCCACGGGTCAAGTACCCGCCATTGTCTCAGCGCTGATGGTCATCCCGGTCTTATGGGGCAACGTGAGCAGGGGGATTGGAGAGACCAACCCGCTGTTGCTGGAGGCTGCAAAGGCTTACCGCTTTACGAAGGGGAAGACGGTGCGGTTGGTATATATCCCGGAAGTGCTGCCCTATTTTACAAGCGGATGCAGCACCGGATTGGGCCTGGCGTGGAAGGCCGGAGTGGCGGCCGAGGTGTTGTGCCAGCCCCGCATGGCCATTGGCTCTCGCCTGTACGGGGCCAAGATCACGCTGGAGACCCCGGATTTGTTTGCCTGGACGATTGTGGTGATTGTCCTCAGTTTTTTGCTGGAGATCGCCCTGGGGGCCCTTTTTCGGCGGATAGGGAGGAGGGCAAAGGTGTGATAAGTGTCGAAAATATTACTTTGCGTTATGAAAAAAAGCTGGTGCTGGATCAGTTTTCCCTCCAGATTCCCGAAGTGGGAGTTACCGCGTTTTCCGGTCCCTCCGGCTGCGGGAAGACGACGCTGCTGCGGGTGATGGCCGGGCTCCTGAGGCCGGAGGAGGGGCGGGTGACAGGCACGGCGGAGCCTGTCATTCTGTTTCAGGAGAGCCGTCTCTTCCCATGGCGTACCTGTGAGCAGCATATTGCCGATGTCCTCCCCAGGGAGCGGCGGAGGGAGGCGGGGAGATGGCTGGCCCTGGTCGAGCTGGAGGGGGAGGGCCGCGCCTATCCAGCCGCCCTCTCCGGCGGTATGGGACGGCGGCTGGCCCTGGCCCGTACCTTGGCCTGCGGCGGGGATCTCTTTCTATTGGACGAGCCTTTTACCGGTGTGGACGAGGCATGTATGGGCCGGATTATGGACCGGATCAGAGAACTGGAAATCCCAGTCGTCCTCTCCAGTCATGAGAGCGCGGTGGTGGAGAGGTGCGACCGCGTGGTCAAGCTGGACGGGCCGCCGCTGGCTGTGGTAAAATAGCGAGAGAAAGGAGCGAGGTCTGGTGAAAAAGCTGCTGAGCATGTTGTTATGCGCCGCTCTGCTTGTTAGCGTGCCCCCCGCCTTCGCAACCGGAGAGGGAGCTGATAGCTTGGCAAATCTCTCCATTGTTTGGATGGACGGGTGCGAATTGATTCCTGATATAAATGCCTCCGGATTGCTTGTGGCCCGAAAAGCCGGCGGTGTAGGGCTCATCGATACCTCTGGCCGGGAGGTGCTGCCCTGTGTTTACGACGCGGTATCCTTTTCTCCGGATGGTCTGGTGAGCCTGCAGAAGGACGGTATGTACGGTGCTGCCAATGGGAAAGGAGAAATCATGATTCCACTGGAATATGCTGAACTTACCCCCATTTCCCGCGGCTGGCCTATGGTGGCCCGAAAGGAAAAGAGCGGTCTCTATGGCGCGGTAGACACCCAAGGCAGGGAGGTCATTCCCTTTATCTACGAGGCTATTACTCCTTTTTGGGAGTACAGCAATGGCTATACCTTGGCTGTCAAGGATGGACGGCAGGGAGTGCTCGATCAATATGGAAATTTTTCTGTTCCTGATTCGGAAGAGTACGGCGAGGTGGTCAGCCGTTCGCCTGATGGTTCCCGGTTGGTGATAAAAAAGGACGGGGCCTATGCCGTGACAGATCAGGGCGGGGTGTTCATTGTACCCTTTGGAACGTACCCATTTATTGGGGATTTTGGAGCCGGTGGGGCCGCGGTGCTAGATCCAGAGGACAGGTATGTCTATGGTGAGCCAGATTTTATGCGGTGGGGTGCCATTGACCGTAGCGGTAAGCTGATCATTCCTACTGAATACACAAAAATTTGGCCAGTGGACGGGGGATTCCTTGTCTTTGACGGCGTCAACTGCGGACTCTTTTCCGAAGAAGGCGAGGTAAGAATTCCCTGTGAATATGCTATTACTGTGATGTTCCATGGGGGGGACTATATACAGCCTGCAATGGAAGAACTGGAGTCCGCGGCTGGATGGCGAGATACATCCGAAGAGGAAAAACCGTCCTGGAGTTCTGGCTACGATGTGTTCTGGGCGGATTTGCATGAGGGCCTTTCCATTGTGGGGAAACGCGAGGGCGGCACTATGCGTTACGGCTTTGTGGATGAGAACGGAGTCCTAGTGGTTCCCTGCGCCTTTGATCAGGTATGGAACTTTCAGAACGGGTATGCCATTGTGAGCTTGGATGGGTTGGATGGCCTGCTGAAAAATCCGCTCCAATCTGACACGGTCAGCGAGTGGGCCGTCAATAAGGTGGACGAGGCCCGGGCGGCCGGGCTGGTAACCGAGCGGACTGGAAGTTACATGACTTACAGCATTACCCGGCTCCAGTTTGCCGAGCTGGCTGCAAACCTGGTGGAGCAGGTCACCGAGACAGAATTGGCGGCGGACGAGGGGTGTTTTGCCGATACCGATGATATTTGGGTTCGGAAAGCGGCACAGGCCGGAATTGTCAACGGAGTAGGGGACGGAAGCTCCTTTGCACCCAATCAGTTGATTACCCGGGAGCAGTTGGCCGTCATGCTCTGCCGGGCGATGGAATACATCGCTGCTGCGAAACAGGAGCGGCTCCCGGTTCCTGCGCCATCGACTGATCTCTCGGCCTATGCCGATAGCGGGACAATCTCCGAATGGGCGGTACAGCCAATGACTGACCTGGTAGAGATGGGGATTCTGCAGGGTTCGGACGGGAACTTGATACCCCAAGCGAACACCACAGTGGAACAGGCGGTACTGTTGATTCTGCGGGCGGCTGAATATGAGGGAGCCGTCGCCTGAATCGTGTCCCAGAGTTAAGTGAGGCCGCTTGCGCCAGACGGCAGGAGATGGCAGGACAAAATGCCATGTTCGGCCGGAAGGGCGAACATACGATCTGCGATTATCGAATGAAAAAGGAAACATGAAGATTTTTTTAAACCTCCCGGAAAGCGATTGCCTTTCCGGGAGGTTTTGTGCTATGATGCGGTCAGTGATCGTAAAGAGATTGTAAAAATGGAGAACCTGGCATGCAGCAGACAACCATACGCCGGAGGCGAACCCTGCTTCCCAAACTTCCGCTGAGTGAGCGGCAATTTTTTTGGATATCCCGACTGATTTTTCTGGTGACCCCTCTGATATCTTTCAGTATCGTGGAGGTACTGAACTACAACAATCCCATCAGCAGCTTTACACCGCTCCAGGTTGCACTGAATTTGGTGTGGTACTACCTGGGGGAGTTTTTTTTCTTCTTTCTCCGCGGACGGATCACGGGAGCTGCCAAGTGGTCTCTGGGCTTTGCCTGGGGGTGGGGTATGGCCAATCACTATGTCATTGCCTTTCGGGGCCGTACCCTGTTCCCCGGTGACTTCCTGACTCTTAAGACCGCAGCCAATGTGGCCGCCAACTACGACTACACACCGGATGAGACGCAGATCCTCTGTACCGTTGTCATGGCCGCCTGTATTTTCGGCATGTGCCTGCTGCCGCGAGAGGAGCGGAAAAAGTGGTCCTGGAAGCTCTTTACTCCGATTGCGGCGGGGACGGCGGTGTACCTAGCGGTATTTTTTGGCACTGGGTTTCTCTCTGCGGTGGGAATCGAGCCCTCCATGTGGACTACCCGGGGCAACGGATGGCTGCTTAACTTTTCGGTCTGCCTGCGCTATATGCGGGCAGAAAAGCCTGAGGGGTATGATCTGGAGACCGTCCAGGCGCTGACAAGTGAGAATACGGCGGGAGAGACGCCGGCGGCCGGCGTCAGACCGGAAAATCTAATTGTTGTCATGGGTGAGTCCTTCTCCGATCTGTCGGTTCTTCCGGGGGTGGAGACCAACCAGGACGCCATGCCCTTTTACCGCTCCCTGACGGAGAACACCATCAAAGGCTATGCCTACTCATCGGTGTTCGGAGGGACTACCGCCAATTCGGAGTATGAGTTTCTGACCGGGAATACCACCGCTTTTTTCCCGGCAGGGACGGTGGCCTATCAGATGTATGTCTCCGACAATGACCCTTCTCTGGTCTCCCAAGTAGAGGCTCTGGGCTACCGCACGGTGGCCATGCACCCGTATTACTCTTCCGGGTGGAATCGAATCCCGGTCTACACCGACTTCGGGTTTGACGAGATGATGTTTCTCAATGACTTTCAGGACAAAGCGTACATGCGGGGCTATGTCACCGATCAGTCGGATTATGAGAATTTAATCCGGGTCTATGAAGAGAAGAAGGCGGGGGAGCCTCTCTTTATATTTAACGTAACCATGCAGAACCACAGCGCGTACAATGTCCCCTGGACGGGACTGGAGAGGACGACCTGGCTGACAGGGGCACTGGAGGGGCGGTTCAGTACCGTGGATCAATACCTCTCTCTGATGTATCAGAGCGACCGAGCGCTGGAGTACTTAATCAGCTATTTCGCACAGGTAGAGGAGCCGACGATGATCCTGCTCTTCGGAGATCACCAGCCTCAGGTAGCTACCAATTTTTACAGCGAGATCCTGGGAAGAGAGCCAGACGTAGCCACAGAACAGAAAAAGCAGATGGTGCCCTTCCTGATTTGGGCCAACTACGATATTCCAGAGGCAGAGGGGGTGGAGACTTCCCTCAACTACCTCTCCACCATGCTGGCTGAAGCGGCTGGACTGCCGCTTACCGGGTATCAGTCCTTTTTAAAGGAGATAGCTGCAGAGATTCCCATTGTGAACGGCGTGGGCTATCGGGATGCGGACGGAATATGGCATGAGAGCGCCGCTACCATGGATGAGGAAACTGCCCGGGCTCTGTGGGAGTACCAGGTGGTGGAGTACAACAATGTATTTGACAAAAACGACAGGGTGGAGGGGTTCTTTAGCCCCTGAGAATAGCAAATGCGCCCCCGAGCCAAACTGGCTCGGGGGCGCATTTGTTATTGCCTTATGAATCCTGACAGTCCTGACTCTCTCCCAACTCCCGGCATTTAAACCCCAGCATCAGTTTGAGGCGGATCTCCGGATCGTCCAGTGAGATGCCCAGGATCTCTTCAATTCGGCTGATATGATAGAGAACTGTGTTGCGGTGCATGTGCAGTCTGGAGCAGGTCTCAGTGGCCCGGCGTTCACACTGGAGATAGGTATGAAGGATGCGGAGACAGGAGATGTTGTGCCGCTTCTCATATTCGGACAAGGTCTGAAGGGAGCGATAGGTAAATGTGTTCAGAAAGCCGTCCTGCGCATGGGAGAGATAGAGAGAAAGAAGGCTGAAAAGGGCATAATCTTCAAAATAAAACCGGTTGGAATAATCAGGTATTTCCGTATAACTGGTCGCCCGATTTCGCAGACGCAGTCCCAAGCGGATAGACAAGGAGGCCTGTTTGTAAGCGGCAGGCAGCTCTTGGAGCGTAGTAAAACGGGTGCTGACACCGCAGTGTGCAGCAAGGCCGGCCAGAACATCCTCTACACAGGCCAGGCGTTCTTCCCGGTCAGGGACACGGGAACCCTCGTAACGGTTGAGGATCAGAATCTCCCTCTGGTAGGAGAGCACATGGGAGGCATGAATCAGGGCGGACAATTCACGGGTCAGGCGGCTGAGCGGGATGTTCAGCACATCGTCAAAGGTGATCAGAAAGAGATCGTAGTTGGACTGGAAAGCAAGTCCGGCATAGGAGGCGCGGTTGCGGGCCTCATCCTCGCTGAGGATCTTTTCTTCCAGAATATCACCGATCAGCGTCTTTACCGGCCCACCCTCTCCCTCGGGGGGGTAGTCCCGGTCCACATATACCTTCAGGTTGCTCATCAGCAGCTTGAAGAGATCCAAAAGACCGTCAGACAGAGCCCGGACGCAGCAGACCATCACCACGAGCACCGAATAGCTGTCCCGATAGCGAAAGACTTTTTTTACTACGGTATAGTCGGAGGTGATGTGGTCATTGCTCACAATAATACCGTCCGCTTTCTCATATTGTTCAAACCGCCTGTAGAGCTTAAAGCGCTCTACAGTTTCCTCCGGATGGTAGCCGTACTCAACTAGGGTATTGGTCACCGGGTCGTCGGTCTTTACGTTTTTGGTATATGCCAGAAGCTTAAAGGTGGGATCCATGACTGCAATATGATTGCCGATGATGGGCTCGCTCATGGTAATCAAGGCCTGCATGCCTTCATCCTCTACTACGGAGCGCTGCATATCGATGATCCAGTTGCTGATACGAACAAAGACACGTTGCACTTCATTGAAAAGTTCTCTTAACTCTAAATTCCGTTGGATTACCACAATCCCGCGCATAGATTCAGGGGTCTCCAGAGCGTCCACCATTCTGTCACGGACACAGAGAAAGTAGAGGACCTGACTCCGACCCACTATAGAGAGAGCCTCTGAAAGCGGGCAGACGAGGAGCTTCCGGCCGGACAGGTCTGAACCATGGGCGGCCAGCAATTCCACACATTCGAAAGTAGGGTTGGCATACCCATCAGCATAACTCTCGTATTCATATCCCAACTCGTCCAAAATGAGTTTTAGTGTGATTTGCATAGGAGCACCTCCACAGTTAAAATAGAATCAAATGTCCGCTCGAACTAAAATTAGCGCAACGGAAATTGCAACAACATCCTCTGGTAGTGATATAGGTTCACAGAGGGGATATCCCTGTGCGGGAGTGGACCGAGTACAGAGGGAGAAATGATGAGAGCTTTTCAGCAGCAAGATAGGCCTATAGGAAGTCTCTACGATGCAAGTAAAAATCGAGATATGAGTTGTGAAGAATGTGCTGAAGTGTGGCTGTTATTAGGAAACTGTGCCAAAGAAACGGGCAGATAAAGAGAGAAAGAATGTTAAAGATAGCATAACAGAAAATAGGGAGAAATTTCATTGGATGTTTTTACAATATAAAAATACAAAAAAGATTAATTTGCACAAAATCATTGTTATCCAATAGACTTTTTACAAACCTGTAATAAAGATGTGCAATTTAAACAAGAGTAATAGAGAAAGAGAGAAAAAATAAGACGGATTTTCCAGAATTGAAGGGGTGGTTCGGCAGATCAAAAAAATTTTTTTATTATAAAACATAGTAAATATATAAATATAATAGGATTACAATCAACGGGCGATAAAATTGGAGATCTGTCCGATGTATAGGAGGACAGAGCCATGCTATGCTGTTATCACTGGTTAGGAAGAATCTCACCAGATACCAGCTGACCAAAGAAAATAGTGAAAGAAAGTGAGTTGAATCAAAGCATGATTCGCAGAGGTTTGGACGTTAAGCTCAATGTAAAGCCCATCTTTTTCGGGCTGGTACACCAGTATTACTATGAGGGCCCCTGCCGCTTCGCAAAGGGGGAGGCGCTGACCAGCGAGTACGAGCTGATTCTGGCTCAGGAGCTCAAGCAGAAGTTTTTTGACAGTGTAAAGGAACATATGCCCGACTGCGTCAACGTGATGGAGCCTCTCTACCTGGAGTGCAACGATGACTGGCGTATCCCGGAGGCTGCCTTCGACGCCATGACCAAGGACCTGGATCAGATCGACGTATACATGATCTCCGGCGGCATTGCCCGCAGTGCCCTGCTCATTGAACTGGCGCAGCGGACCCACAAGCCCATCATTCAGGATCCCGCCACCTACGCCGACCTGGCCGCAGTGGGCGCCTGCCTGAAGAACCGCGGCCTGGAGAGCTATGAGCATCTGACCTGGGAGGAGATCGCCGCCCGGATGAAGGCGCTGCGGGTGCGCAAGGCCCTGAAGCTGGCCAACATCATGCTGGCCGTCCGCTTTGACTCCAACGCCTCCAAGAGCGGCAACGACACCTTTGTGACGCTGGAGAAGGTGACCGAGACCTTTGGGACCAAGTTCCGCTTCCTCAATATCCACGAGCTGATGGACTACATGAACCCGCTGCCTGAGGGAGGCAACTACACCACCCCCGGCCGCCTCAACACCCCCAACATCACGCCGGAGGAGATCAAGGAGGCCGAGGCCCTGGCCGACGAGCTGATCGCAGGCGCCGACGACGTCCACATCGACCGGGAGCACCTGGTGACCTCCTGCAAGGCCTATGTAGAGGTCAAGAAGCTGCTGGACTACCACGACTGCTGCGGCTTTACTGCCCCCTGCCCGGATCTGTGCTCCACCCGCCGGGTCAACGACGCCAAGTTCACCTTCTGCCTGACCCACTCCCTGCTGAATGAGCAGGGCATCCCCTCCGCCTGCGAGTACGATATTGACGGCGTGCTCACCATGCTGATCCTCTCCACCATCTCCGGCATGGCGCCCTATATGGGCAACACCATGCCCCTGGTGTATCAGAACGGCACCATTCGCCCCATGAAGCGCTTCAACATCGAGGATCTGGCCGGCGTGGAAGACCTGACCAACCTGTACCATACCAGCCACTCCACCCCCAACCGGAAGTTCAGAGGCATTGACGGAGAGAAGTCGCACTACGGCATCCGCCATTTTGCCTATGATCAGGGCTTCGGCGCCGTGTTCCGCTATGACTTCAAGAAGGACGTGGGCCAGCCCATTACCATCTGCCGCCTGTCCCCCGACTGCACCAAGATGTTCATCGGCAAGGGAACCATTGTGGCCGGCGGAGACTACGACCTGGACAACTGCAACGGCTATGTGGTATACCGTGTGGCGGACCAGGAGAAGTTCTTCAAAGCGCAGTGCCAGGTGGGCAACCATCTGCCCATCGTCTACGGCGACTGTGCCAAGGAACTGGAGATGCTGGCCGAGTGCCTGGGCCTGGAGGTCCTGAGCGTCTGATTGCCGGAGGAGAGGTGCGCGTATGCTGCAGGTAAAAGGGATTCGCAAGGATTTCCCCATTCTGGACAGCCGGGTCAATGGGGAGAGGCTGATTTATCTGGACAATGCCGCCACCACGCAGGTTCCCTTATGCGTTCTGGATAGGCTGCGGGCGCACTATCTCCAGGACAACGCCAATGTGCACCGGGGTATTCATACCCTCAGCGAGCGCTCCACCGCCGCCTTTGAGGAGGCGCGGGAGGTTGTCCGGGGCTTCCTGAACGCCCGGTCGGCGGAGGAGATCATCTTCACCCAGGGGACCACAGACGCGATCAACACTGTGGCTGCAGGGCTGCGGAACACAGTGGGGGCGGGCGATCTGGTGGTGGTCACGGCACTGGAGCATCACTCCAATTTCCTGCCCTGGCAGCGCCTGTGCGAGGAGCGGGGGGCGGTCTTTCAGGCCGTCCCCTGCCCGGACGGGATACTGGACGACAAAGCGTTTTCCGCCGCACTGGGCAGACGGCCCAAGGTGGTGGCCCTGCCCCAGGTTTCCAATCTGACGGGGACGGTGTTTCCGGTCAGGGAGCTGACCGCGCTGGCTCACGCGGCTGGAGCACTGGTGCTTGTGGACGGGGCCCAGGGAGTCCGCCATGAGACGGCGGACGTCCGCGAGATAGACTGTGATTTTTATTGCTTTTCCGGCCACAAGATTCTGGCCCCCTCCGGAATTGGGGTGCTCTACGGGAGACGGGCATGCCTGGAACGGCTGGAGCCGGCGCGGGTGGGGGGCGGTATGGTGGACGTAGTTGCCGCCGAGCGGTCCACCTACGGGACTCTGCCCGCCCGTCTGGAGGCCGGGACCCCCAATATTTCCGGGGCCATTGCGCTGGGAGAGGCTCTGCGGTATATCGAGGCGCTGGGCAGGAACGAGATCTCGGCCTGGGAGCATGAGCTGACCGCCTATGCCGAGGAGGCCCTGTCAGCCATCGAAGGGCTGACGATCCTGGGCCGTCCTGCACAGCGGGCAGGGGTGCTCTCCTTTACGCTGGCAGGGGTTCACCCCTACGATGCGGCCAGCGTTCTGGACAAATTGGGCGTGGCTCTTCGCTCGGGCAACCACTGCGCCCAACCGGGGCTGCGGGAGTTTGGGCTGGAGGCGGCGATCCGCCTCTCGCCGGCCTTCTACAACACCAAAGAGGAGATCGACCGCACCCGCAAAGCAATAGTGAGAACGATGGGGCTGTTTCAAAAATGGACGAAAAACTGAGTATTGTTGAACTGGAAGACTCTTATATAGAGGACCTGGATCAACTGGGAGACTGGTTTCTTCAATATGAGTACCTGCTGGCCATTTCAGCCGACATGCCTCATGTGGCGGAAGAGGAGCGCACGGAGGAGAATAAAGTGCACGGCTGCCAGTCCGGCGTATGGCTGGTGCTGAGCTATTCGGAGGGCAGGGTGAATGTCCGGGCGGACAGCGAAGCGCTCATCGTGCGTGGGATCGTCTCCATCGCTGTCAGCCTGCTGGATGGCAGAACCCCGGAGGAGATCGCGGCCTATCGGCCCCGCTTTGTGGAGGAGACCAACATCAAGCGGCAGATTTCCACCGACCGCTTTCGGGGAATTCACTCCGTCATTGAGACCATCCAGCGTTTTGCAGCACAGTGCGAAGGGGCAGAGGGAGGGAAATTATGAATACAGCGGAGCGGAAAAATTTGGTAGCCTCCCTGCTGGCGGCCGCTCATCGCGCGGCCGCCCGGGAGGTTGCCATTATCCGGGCTGAGAAGGAGCCCTCTGAGGCCTTTGTCTATATCCATTTAAAGCGCTATATCATATCTAAATTTATGCTGGAGGAGGACTGTTCAGAGGATAACCTGATTGAACTAGCACTACTAAGTCTTCAGCGTACAATGAAGTTGGATCGAAGTATGATCCGGGAGCTAGATCAGGCCGCTCCCTGTGATCACGCGACCTCTGAGTCCACAAAGAAGGCACTGCTTCTTTATGCAATTCAAAAGGACTTAGCTATTAGTCCCAGTCCGTCCGATCTCACTGAAGCTGTGACGGTTCGTGATCTGGCACAAGTGGTATGCGCAGAACTGGTGAAGAAGAAATAGGGTTGCAGAGGGAAAGACGCACTGTGTATTGAACGAATGGAGGGATGAACAGCCGGACTAGAATCTGTCCAATAAAAAACACCTGAGCCGCTTTACAGGGAAATATCCGGGTGAGCGGCAAAATGGAAAGAAAGCGAGGGAGAATAAAATGTCAGAGACAAAGAAATCGTATATCCACTATTTGATAGCGCTTATTTTGGGTGTAGCGATTGCCTTTGGCCTTCCGGCGACCAACGGCCTGACTCAGGTTGGCGTACATACGCTGGCAGTAACTGTGGCTACGTTGTACCTGTGGCTCACCGTCAACACGCATTGGACTTCTATCCTGTTCTTGGCGCTGCTAATTATGACTGGTTCTATGACCGCCAATAGCGTATGGGCGGGTTCTATGGGGCACTTCTCAGTCATCACCATGATCGTGTTTATGATCCTGAACTATGCCCTTCTTCAGACCGGCGTCATCAACAAAGTGTGCAACTGGTTTATTACCCGGAAGATTGTGCGCGGCCGCCCCTATGTGTTTATCTATATGTTTTTTGCCTCTATGATGATTCTGGGCATGTTCATGGATAACCTATCCCTGGCGGTCATCTATGTAGGCATTGCCGAGGTGCTCTGTGAAAAGCTGGGTCTCAAGAAGGGAGACTCTATGTATACCTGTATGTTCATGGGTATTATGTGGGTGGACGTAGTTATTTCCATCGCCTCTCCCATTGCCCATGCTCCCTGCCTCATTCTGATGGGTATGATGTCGGCTCAGTTGGGTATTGAGGTCTCCTATACCCAGTGGTTTTCTATTGGTATTCCCTTCGCCATCATTATGTTTGTGGTCATTATGCTCGTCACGCGCCTTTGGAGGCTCGATACGACCGCCTACAACAATTACGATGTGGAGGCCGAACGGAAAAACGCGCCCAAGCTGGATCTGCGGGGAAAAATCTCTGTGGTGGTCTTTCTTGTTGCCATCGCCCTTATCATTCTCCCCGAGGTGCTCAAAGGCGTGCTTCCCGCTTTTGGTACCTACTGGACGACCTGCGGCGTGGTGGTTCCCGCTATTCTGGCCTGTGCAGCCCTGTGTGTTGTAAGGGTTGGAGGCAAGCCGGTTCTTGATATGCCCGCTGCACTGAAGTCCCTGCCAATGGGCGCTATTATCTTTGCCGGCGTGGTCTGTGTCATGTCTAACCCCATTACCTCCGAACTCACTGGCATCAATGTCTGGATGACTAACGTCCTCCAGCCCGTGCTTTCCACTATCCCGCCCTTTGCGGTGGTCGTCATTCTGGTGATTGCCGCCTTGGTTATGACCAACTTTATGTCTAACGTAGTGACGATGACCTTGTTCTTCAACATCGGTGTGGCGCTTTTGAATGGTGGTTCTATCCACCTTGGCATGTTCTCCATGCTGATCGGCTTTGCCTCGGCTATGGCCTGCCTGACACCCTCGGCCTGCGCTCCCATGCCGTTGATCTTTGGGCCCGGTCACGTGACCATGGGCAACACAGTCCGGCCCAACCTAATTTTCCTCGTTCTCTCTTTTGTGGTTTTGATTGCTTTTATCGTTCCCTTTGCACCTGTCGTGCTGGGCTAATAAGAAATGCGGCATGCTGGTCTGTCGTGAGTTTGCTGACTCTCTTTTTCCTCCCGGAGCGGGAGATATATAGTCTGGGAGTATCTCCCGCTCCTCTCTTTCCTGCCGATTGGATACGCAGACAGCGGGAGGGCGTTGGAATTGGAAATATGGAAGTAGTGCAGAGTTGAAAGAACAGTAAAAACAGATGGTAGTAAGGAGGTTCCTGTGAGATGAAGAAAGCGATATCTATACTCTTGGTTGTGTTGCTCGTCTTTTCCCTTTGTTCATTTACCTCAGAAGTTCCCAGGGCAGCGGCGGTTGAGAACCAAGATCTCATATTTGACGCTGATACCGCCTACCAAGGGGAGTTTGCTACTACTTACAATGGAAAAGAAATCAAATTTAAGGTTTACCAGGCGACCTACGTTACAAACCCCATCACCGGGTATGAGTGGGGGCGCGGTGGTACTCTGGAGCCCTCCGAAAACTTTTTCAAACTGAACATCAATGTTCCGATCAGCTATGACGGTGTCCCCTTTGACGAGGCGGCTGTGGATGCCGCGCCTATGTTGTTCTTTATCCCCTGGGGAGGAGACGCCGGGTCTGCCGCTCCTACGCCTGGCACTTTTATCGGAAAGGGCGTCGTGATGACCAGCCGGGCACTGTCCGAGGGCTGGGTAGTGGTCGAGCCCGGTATGCGCGGTTCCAACTGTACCACAGGGACCGCTGATACGGAAGGCTATCACAATTTTGGCAAGCTGCCCTATCCGGTTGTAGATCTGAAAGCAGCTATTCGCTATCTGCGCAACGGCAGCAACATTACTACTATCCCAGGTAATAAGGATCTGATTTTCGCTTCGAGCAGTAGCTCCGGCGGCTGTGGAACCGTTATGCTGGGCGCATCTGCAAATAATTCCTTTTTTGATCCCTACCTAGAGGAACTGGGCGCTGCAGACACCAGCGACGAAATCTTCTGCGCCGCGCCCAGCTGCCCTGTTATGAACCGCGGCTGGGGCGACGTAGCCATTGCCTGGGAACTCTGGGGTGATCTTACTGGAAATGAAGAGGCCGACCCTTATAATGTCGCAATGACTGCCGCATTCCCTGAGTACCTGGCAAGCCTAAATTTGAAAGCCAATTTTGACGTGGATGTCGACGGTGACGGCCAGATAGATATCCTTGAAGGCGACGCTCTTACGGCCGACAATTATGCCGACTATCTTATGGTTTATCTCAAGCAGAGCGCAGTCAGATTTTTGAACGAGCAGAAGGGCAGCAAGGAGGCAATTAATGAATACCTGGCCTCTATGCGGCCTGCAGATCGCTATGGTTCTGGCGAGGAAGGGCGCACTTGGATTAAGCCAGTGTACGACACGGAGGATCCCGATCTGGTGGTGGACATTGAGGGGACTTGGGAGGAGTTCTGGACTTATTGCTACGGCTCCAACCAAATTGATCCATCTATTGAACTGAACTGGCAGTATGACAAGCCGCTTACCTGCCCCGGCCTGTTGGAGAACGGTGTGTTGCCTGCTGCTGAAAGTAGTTATGCAAACCTCTCGTCTGCTTCATTCGGTAAGGCGAACGACTATGCTGCAGTGCTGTCGTCTGTCGGCCAGGATTGGATTCAAAACAGCAGAGACCCGGCAATAACTGTATCTCAGGAGTATGTGGATCTGATTGAACTCCAGGGCAGATCTGTAAACCCGCTGTATTTTGTTACCGATGCCGAGGCGGGTAACAGCGATATATGTGACTATTGGTTTATGCGCAGTGGCGCGACCGACTTGGTTGCACCGCCTCCCATTTTCTTTGCCTTGGCTACGGCCCTCCAGAACCAGGGTAAGAATGTGGATGCCGCCCTCATGTGGGATGAAATGCATCAGGTTACCAGCGACCAGGATGCATTTTTCGCTTACGCCTACAATGCCATTGAAGAAGCGACCGAGGCGGAAGAGACGATTAGTCTGGACTTTGATGCCGATGCGGCGTACCAGGGGGAGTACACAGTCAGCGATAACGAATACTTCCCCGGTACGATAGTGTTTAAGACGTATCAAGCAACTTATGTAACTGAGCCTATTACCGGGAAGACCTGGGGCGGCTCGCCTTCGGAGGACTACTTCAAGCTGAACATCAAGGTGCCTGTAAGCTACAACGGCGAAGTGTTTGACCAGGAAGCTATGGCGGACGCGCCAATCCTCTTCTACAACCCCTGGGGCGGCGACCGGGGCTACCCAGTAGGCGATCCCGGCGCCCTGGCAGCGAGAGGGAACACAGCCGCTCTGGTGGGCCGGGCACTCTCCGAGGGATGGGTAGTAGTGGAGCCCGGTATGCGGGGCGCGGCAAACTGTTTTGTAGGCACGCCCGATGAAGAGGGCTACTATAATTACGGCAAGTTGCCCTATCCCATTGCGGATCTGAAAGCTGCCATCCGCTATCTCCGCTACGGTGAGAACGCCGAGACGATTCCCGGCGACAAGGAGCGCATCTTTGTAGCAGGGGGCAGTTCTGGAGGCAGCGCGACTGTAATGCTGGGCTCTTCGGGCAATTCTGCGTTCTTTGAACCCTATCTGGAGGAGATGGGGGCGGCCGACGCCAGGGACGACGTATACGCCGTCTTCCCGAGCTGTCCCGTCATGATTCGCTCCTGGGGCGACCCGGCGATAGCCTGGGAACGCTGGGGGGATCTGAGCGGGAATGAGGAAGCCAACGAGATCAACGTTGCCCTTACCCAGGCGTTTGTGGAGTACCAGGCTGGACTGGGTATCCGGGCAGAGTTCGACGTGGGGGACAGCATCCAGGAAGGGGATCTTCTCACAGCTGACAACTACGCCGAGTATCTGATGGTCTATGTCAAGGAGAGCGCGATAAAGTTCCTCAACGGCCTTGGCGGCAAGGAGGCAATTGACGAGTATCTGGCAACAGAGCTGCCGGCAAATGGCATGTATGGAACCCCCGCTGCCGCCCGGGATTGGATAAAACCCGTATACGACACGGAGGATCCCGATCTGGTGGTGGATATTGAGGGGACCTGGGAAGAGTTCTGGGCCTATGTAGTGGGCGAGGAGCACTTTAACCCCGCCAACCTGCTGGACATGCAGTACGACAGACCTCTTAAGGCGACCGATGAGATGTCGGAGGGCAACGGTGTGGTAAACTCCCTGGTGGGAGATCGCAACTCCCAGTATGCCAATGCATCCAGTTTCTCTTTCGGAAAGGCCGAGGATTATGCAGCGGTCTTCTCTGACTTTGGGCAGGACTGGATTCAGAACCATCGGGAGCCGCCCATTACCATCTCAGAGGAGTATCTTGAGCTGATTGAGCTGCAGCGCAACTCTGTGGATCCGCTGTATTTTGTGATTGGCGAGGGCGCCGAGGGCGCCACCGTGTGCGAGAACTGGTTTATGCGTACTGGGTCAGTCGATCTGGTTACGCCGCATCCCAGCTTCTTTAACCTGGCTACTGCGCTTGAGAATCAGGGCAAGAACGTGGACGCCGCTCTGGTCTGGGATCAGGGACACGGCCTGTCCAGGGACCTGGATGGCTTCTTTGCCTTTGCAGACGAGCTCCTGGACGATGCGCAGACGGATAAAGAGTATACGATTACCCTTGATGCAAACGGCGGAACGGTTTCGTCTGATAGCCTTGTAACAGAGAACGGCAAATTGGCGATTTTGCCGACCCCCACAAGAAACGGTTACCAGTTTGACGGCTGGTATACAGCCAAGAGCGGTGGAACAGAGATTACCGAAGATACAGTGTTTGAAGCGGATACGACTGTCTACGCCCACTGGACCTACACGGGCGGCGGTTCCTCCGGTGGCGGCGGTAGCTCTTCTTCCGGCTATACCATAACCGTGGAGAAAGACGAAGACGGTACAGTCAACGTCAGCCCTACTCGCGCCGATAGGGGCGATACCGTTACAGTCACCGTTATCCCTGACAGCGGTCATGAGTTGGACGAGTTGATGGTTACCGACAAAAATGGAAACGCCATTGAGTTGATTGATAAGGGCAATGGCAAATATACTTTTGTCATGCCCAGCGGCAGAGTGACAGTGAAGGCCTCCTTTGTTGAGAGTGGAGAGCAGACTTCTGTATTAGATATGCCTTTCGCAGATGTTTCCACTGGAACTTATTATTATGACGCAGTACTGTGGGCCACCGGCGAAGATATTACCACCGGTACCAGCGCTACGACATTCTCGCCAGATATGGCGTGCACCCGCGCCCAAGTGGTGACTTTCCTTTGGCGGGCTAACGGGTCTCCTGTGCTTGAGGGAGCCTCTAATCCGTTTGAAGACGTAAGGGCCGACAGCTACTACTACAACGCAGTACTGTGGGCCGTGGAAGAAGGCATTACGACTGGTACTTCCGCCACAACCTTCGCTCCGGATGCGAACTGTACCCGCGCCCAGGTGGCCACCTTCCTGTGGCGCGCCGAGGGTTCTCCGGCAGTGTCCGGCGGTACGTCTTTCACAGATGTCGCCAGCGGCGCGTACTATGCAGACGCAGTGGTATGGGCGTCCAACAGCGGAGTGACCACCGGTACCAGTACGACGACTTTCTCACCTGACGCGGTCTGCACCCGCGCTCAGATTGTGACCTTCCTATACCGCGTCCTTGCGGAGTAAAAGCACATTGTTTGCTACAAAATAAACGCAACGTGCAAGGTAGCTGCTCCAACTATGTGAGCGCTAAGAAGATTGTTTCGCACCCTGCTTCGTGCCAACTCTCCATCCCCTTTGGATGAGTTACTCCCTTACCCACACAGCAAAAAGGAACACGTCATAGTGCGTGTTCCTTTTTGCTGTTGTAAACAACAGGGAGTGGATATGTGTGGTCGTCCTGGCATTAGTTTTTTACGGCCGGGGACCAAAAGTAAAAGGTTATAGGTTGACATTTTACGGAGATATGGATAACCTTTTATATAAAAGGTGAAAAGGGGAAGAAGTGTATGCGGCAAATTGTAAAACGGGCAGGGTGCCTGCTCACTCTGTTGGCGCTGCTGGCAGGCCTCGCTACTTCAGCGCGGGCTGCTGTAACAGAAAATGCGCTGGAAGAAGCGATGGAAGATACGGCAAGATACCTCCAACGTGCGGTGCCCGCCCCCCAGGTAGGCTCGATTGGTGGGGAGTGGGCGGTGTTGAGCTTGGCCCGCTCTGGCCTTGATGTGCCGGAGACGTATTATCAGAACTACCGCGAGGATGTGGAGGCATATGTGAGGGAGAGAGGGGGGATTCTTCATACCCGGAAGTATACGGAGTATTCCCGGGTGATCCTGGCGCTCAGTGCCATCGGAGTAGATGCCCGGGATGTAGCGGGGTTTGATTTGACAATGCCCTTGGGCGATTTTGATAAGACAGTCTGGCAGGGGGTCAACGGCGGCGTCTGGGCGCTTCTGGCGCTGGACAGCGCAGGCTATCCTATGCCGGTAAATCCTGGGGCGGAGACACAGACCACCCGGCAGATGTATATCGACTACATACTGGAGCAGCAGCGCCCGGACGGCGGCTGGAGTTTGACCGGAAAAGAAGCGGAAAATGCGGATCCGGACCTTACCGGCATGGCGCTTCAGGCACTGGCCAAGTATCAGGATCAGACTTCTGTGGCCAGGGCTGTGGAGAGGGCGCTGAGTTGCATGTCCGAACAGCAGGGCCCGGATGGAGGATTTGTATCCTGGAACACGACCAACCTGGAGAGCTGTGCGCAGATGATTGTGGCTCTGTGTGAGCTTGAGATTCCCCTGGACGACGTCCGCTTTGTGAAAAACGGAAAGACGATGCTGGATCACCTGATGACCTATTACCAGCCCGGAAAGGGATTCCTGCACACGGAGGACGGGGCTGGCTCCAACCAGATGGCGACAGAGCAGGGCCTTTACGGGTTGGCGGCCATACGCCGGGCTCTGAAGGGGGAGAACAGCCTGTACCGGATGGGAGACGCCCTGCCACTGGAAGATAAGAGCGATATCGGGACAGCCGACTTGGCCAACAGGCATGCCGACGTAAAGAAGATGCCTGTGACGGCTGCCGGCAAGACCTTCTCTGATGTTTCCGCCGGTTCGGATGGCGAGGCCATCCGCGCATTGGCGGAGCGGGGGATCATTGACGGCGTAGGAGACGGGACTTTTGTTCCGGAGGGAAGTATGACCCGGGCATCCTTTGCGGCCATAGTGGTGCGCGCATTAGGGCTGACACCCCGGGCAGGCGGCGACTTTTCCGACGTGCCTTCCGGGGCGTGGTATGCTGACTATGTGGGTACTGCGGCCGCCTACGGCATTATTACCGGAACTGGAGATGGAAGTACCTTTGAGCCGGAGGGGAACATCACCCGGCAGGAGGCAGCCGTTATGACTGCACGCGCTGCGGCGCTGTGTGGTCTGGAAGACGAACTGAACGGTGCAGGGGTCCTCAACACCCTGGCCCAGTTTCCGGACTATGTAAAGGCCGCTGAATGGGCCCGGCCGGCCCTTGCTTTTTGCTACCATATCGGGATCCTGGATCAGAACGACTTGGAAATCCGGCCGCTGGATGCAGTGAACCGGGCTGAGGTGGCCCAGATGCTCTTCTGCATGCTGGATAAGGCCCGGCTGTTGTAAGTTATATATATGCGAAAATCCCCGAAGGCCCGGCCCCACATGGGGGATGGGCCTTCGGGGATTCCCTCAGTACAGACACCAGAGATATCGAAAAGCGAACCGGTGCCGCCAGGACAGGCGGGCATCTACTTCACCGGCAGCCCGGCAGACAGCTGCGACGGCGGCCTGCCGCTCCTCCTCACTGAGGATATGCTGACTGAAGCGGGCTTTTTGTGCCAGCCGTTCCACGGCCGGGTCTATTGAGGCCCCCCATCGCTCCAGGCGGCGGAGATAACGGTAGGCTCCGATGACGCTCTCGTTGGTGCTGCGCCGCTCAAAAGAGGACGTTCGCCGCAGATGGATCAGTTTGCGGCGGAGCAGCAGGAGCAGGATTGCAGCGCAGGCGGCGCCAGGAATCCACAGCCAGCGCAGTTCCAGGGGCGTACCGCTGCCCTCGCTCTGAGCGCCGCCCGGCGCTGGTGTGGGGGCAGGGGTAGGCGTGGGCCTGGGGGACTGGCTTTGATTGGGAGTAGGAGTGGGGGCGGTACTGGGGGTGGGTGTGGGGTCGGCGGCAGAAATACTCCGGCCGGGAGTAGCGCCGGCATAGGCGGGCGTGACCTCAACGGGTTCCCAGCCGTAACCCCCGAGATAGATTTCCACCCAGGCGTGCGCGTTGGAATCGGGCACGCTGGCACGGCCATTTTCGATGTCGGCCACATAGCCGCTGACATACCGGGCGGGAATGCCAACGCCCCGCAGCAGCAGAGTGGCGGCGCTGGCAAAGTGCATACAGTAGCCCCGATGGCTCTCTGTGAGAAAATAGGAGACAAAATCCGCTTCCTCCGGTGTGGCAGGGGTCTCCGGATCATATATGGCCAGCTGTCCCAGGTAATCGGCGATTAGATTTGCCCAATCCAGGCAGTATTGACGGAAAGAGTTCTGGGAGTATCCGGAGATAAGGCGCTGATAATACTCGTTTTCCACCCCGTTTGGCAGGGAGGTCTCAGGCGCCTCAAAGACTTCACGCAGGCATTGTGACAGGGCGATCAGCGTCTCGTCAGGGAGGTCTAAGCTGGTATAGGCCTCGGAGACAAAATTCCGGTAATTTAACTCTGCCTCTGCTGCCTCTCCTGTCAAGACAGTACCGCTGAGAGGATCGCACTCGGGCATGATATAGAGGGTGTGCTTGCGCACATCTTCGGCCCGGGCCAGCCATGCGTCGTGAACAAAAGCCGCTCCCCCCAACTGCTCGGGGGTAGTAAGAATCTGATAAGGGTAATAGACAAATCCGGGGTCGGCACCCACATTTTCTATGGTTACCTGGGCGTAATCATGGTCTGGATTGCATGCCCGGTCAGCCATAGCTGGGAAGTTCATCGGCTGATAGCCCATCAGCTGGGGTATAGCAGACGAGTAGAGCGGGAGATGGTCGAGTCCTTCATAGGCCTCATCGGGCAGAGGCTCCCAGCGGTTGCCCTCGTAGACCACTCCGGAGAGCCCGCGCAGATAGATACGGCCTTTTAAATCCGGGGCTGTGACCTGGAGTACCGTCCGGCCGCTGTAGCGCAGGGGGCCTGCTTGGGAGAGATCGACGCCCCCATCGGCATCGGCCAAAGAGGAGCCGCCCAGACCGCCGGGGCCGTCTCCACCCTCAAAGGGGCCGTCAAAGGTCCGGGAGATCCAATTTGTCAGGCCGTCCCGGGCGTTTTCCGCCCAGAGAGGCCGCTGGTAGCCGTCAACAGGGATCAGCAGAAGCAGGAGAGCCAGCAGAGCCGCAGCGCAGGGCAGAACGATCAGTGTCAGTCTGGCTCTGACACTGCTGCTTCCCTTGGAGGCAAGTGAGGGGAGCAGAGCTGCGATCCAGGATAAAATTAAGGCACACAGTGGAACCGCGGCCGGAGTTTGGGTGATGCACAGAGCGGGAATCAGGAGGGGAAAGGTAAACCAAAAGAAGAGCCCCGGCGCCCGGCGGCCCCGCAGTGCCCAGGCCGCCAGCGCCGAAAGGGGGACCACAGCCATCAGGGATAAAAGGGTGGCCGCAGCAGTCCAGGTCTCTGTAGGGAGATCGGCAATCGGGTGAATGGGAGTCACCGACGGCACGTGTATGGCAAATGTATTGACAACGGAGCAGCGAATCGAGATTTCTCCTAAGCACAGAAACTCCCAAAATCGCCACAGGGCCCATCCCCAGCCGACCGCCGCAGCCAGCAGCGGGAGAAAGCGCAGCCGGGGCAGGGAAAAGACAGCCAAAAAGCCCAGGGGACAGAAAATACAGCCTGCCAGTAGGACAGGCGGGTATACCTCCAGGGAAAAGACAGAGGACAGCGTAAAAAAGAGCCCTCCGATGCCAAGGATGAGGACAAGGGCGTCGGCCAGCGCGGAGAAAAGGCCGCTTCGGCGAGAAAGCGTCATCGTGCCTTACCTCCCTCTGCTTCCAGTGGAGCGATGTGAAGGTGGCGCACCGCAGCGCTGCCTGCCGGAAGGCGCAGCGAGGCATCCAAAATGGAGCGGCCGCTCTCCGGCGCGGGCGTGGAGAGTGCGGCGGCCAGACACAGGCGAAATTCCCGGACGTCAGAGACCGGATAATCCCGCACCGCGCCGCTTTCCGGATCGGCCCACTGAATGCGGTGGGGCCGTTCTCCCTGGAGAAGCTGGCTGGAGACTGCGGAGAGCAGGTCAAACGTCTCGTCCAGTGAGGCCGGCGCGCCGAAATGGTCAAAGGTGAGGATCAGAGTTGCCCGGCGGGGCTCCAGCGCTTCCCGTACCACCAGCTCATCCCATTTGGACGAGAGCTTCCAGTGGACCGCCCGGAGAGGGTCGCCGGGGCGGTAGCTGCGCAGATCATAGTCCTCTCCCGGACCTCCGCCGGGCCGCGGACGCAGACCCGTGCCGTCATGTTCTCCGCCCAGGGCCTCCGGAGGGATCTCAGCATCAGTGGGGAGAGGCAGTACCAGAAGGGAGGCTTTATCCGGGGGGCGGAGAGGAAAGCGAAAGAGACCTGAGAGATCACAGATGCGCACACGGCTGACAGTACAGACCACCTGTCCGCAGTGAGGCGCGGGATATAGCTCCCGCCACCGGCCTGTCCGCAGAGTCCGCTTGGCCACCGAACACTCGCCGGTAAGTTGATTCTCCAATGTAAAGCACAGGGTTACCCGCCCGGCAGACAGACCGGCGGGCGCATGAAGGGTCAGCATAAAGGCCACGGACCGTCCCCGGGGGACGGCGGATGCCTCCGGCGAGAGGGTAAGGGTAGTGCGCAGCAGCCCAGGCAGGCTGACAGCAAGAGAAAAAAAGGGCAAAACTACCACCACGGCTAGAGTAAATGTACCTAGCCAGCCGCGGTAACATATTTGAAACAGCAGAGCTGCAGCCAGAACGGCCCCGTACAGAATCCGGCGGTGGGTCATGACGGGCTCACCCGATCCTGGGCGGCGCCACGGAGCGCAGGATTTCCTTGGCTGGATCAGCTCCGGCGGTGGCCTCTGCTCTGGGAGAGAGGAGCAGCCTGTGGGTTATCACATCCCGAAAGACAAGGCTTACGTCCTCGGGAATTACATAATCGCGCCCGCAGATAAAGGCGGCGGCCTTTGCCATAGCAGTCACCGCAAGCGTAGCGCGGGGACTGGCGCCCTGGATAATCAGGGGATGTCCGCGGGTAGCCGCTACCAGACGTATGATATAGTCCAAAACATCGTCGGAGGTGTGGACGGCGTCTGCCGCATCCCGAAGGGCACTCAAGCCGGACAGATCCACCACTTGACGGACTTCATCCAGAGGATTGCATTTCTGCTTGCGCCGGAGGAGTTCCAACTCGTCCGCCGGTTTCGGATAACCGATGGAGAGGCGGATCATAAAGCGGTCCAGCTGAGAGTCGGGCAGCAGCTGTGTGCCGGAAGCCCCTGCGGGATTTTGCGTGGCAATGACCAGAAAGGGCTGAGGGACCGGGTGAGCCTTGCCGTCCACTGTTACCTGGCCCTCCTCCATGGCCTCCAGCAGAGCACTTTGGGTACGGCTGGTTGCCCGGTTGAGCTCGTCGGCCAGAAAGAGATTGCACAGTACAGCCCCGGGCTGGTACTCCATCCGCCCTGCGGCCTTATTGTAGATTGAAAACCCTGTAATGTCCGACGGCATCACGTCCGGGGTGAATTGCACCCGGTTGTACGACAAATTCAGCGCCTTGGAAAAGGCCAGGGCCATGGTGGTTTTACCTACCCCGGGGATATCTTCCAGCAGGATGTGCCCGCGGGCCAGGATAGCCAACAAAACCTTTGCCAATACGTCGTCTTTGCCTACCACAGCTTTCTTTACTTCAGCAATCACAGCCGCTGCGGTTCTGGCCTCGTCTGTCATGTCCCCCGCTCCTCTGCTTTGGCATATTAAAGTTATTGTATCGGATAAGTAAATTTATGTCAACTGAAAAGCGGTTAAAAAATCTTACGCTTTTCTTAACGGAAGTGCTGCCGGTACAGAAATTTGCGGCCCGGTTCTCCTCCCCCGGAGAAGAGCGTGGGTAAAGGGAAGCGGATAAGTGAAAAAATAGCGCAAACCCCTTGTCAGATGTACCTTTTTATGCTATAATTCATATGCTAGTAGTGGTAGTTTGGTTGAGAGTGGGGTCCGCCCCGCTCTTTTTGATTGAAAAAAACGGGTTTGTAAAAAAATGGTATAACCCGGCGATGGAGGAGCATCCATGGCAAAAGTGACCGAAGTGACGGCGGCGCTGGCCGCACCCATTGCGGAGGCAAATGGCTGTACTCTTTGGGATGTGGAGTATGTCCGGGAGGCGGGGACTTGGTTTCTCCGGGTCTATATTGACAAGGAGGGGGGCGTCTCCATCGATGACTGCGAGGCGGTCTCACGGCCGCTGTCCGACGCACTGGATGAGGCGGACCCTATTGAAGGATCCTATACGCTGGAGGTCTCCTCAGCCGGGGCCGATCGGCCGCTGAAAAGGCCGGAGCATTTTGCCGCATTTCTGGGTGCAGAGGTGGAGATCCGCCTCTATCGCCCCGTGGACGGCAGAAAGGACCATGTTGGGCTTCTGCGGCGGTACCAGGATGGAGATGTGACGGTGGAGACAGCTGGAGCGGAAAAGACCTTTTCCAAGAAGGATGTGGCCCAGGTACGGCTGTATGTCCGCATTTAAGGAATTTCAGAGCCCGTGTTAGCGGGCCGGTGTCTTTAAAGAGGAGAATGGTAATGGCAGCAAGAAAAAACGCGAAGGCCCAGAAGTCCAACGAGCTGGACGGGGCGGAATTTTTCGCAGCGATCGCCCTCATTGAAAAGGAGAAGGGCATACCCAAGAGCTATATGCTGGAGAAGATTAATCAGGCTCTGGTGTCCGCTTATAAGCGGGATCATGAGGGTGTAGGCGACAACGTAGTGGTGGATGCCAACGAGGAGCTGGGTACCGTCCGGATGTATGTGAAGAAGGACGTGGTGGAGACCGTTGACAATCCCTTTACGGAGATGAGCCTGGAAGAGGCAAGGGAGAAACTGCCCCATGCTGAACTGGGGGATGTGATCCGAATTGAGGTCAAGACCCGGGACTTTGGGCGCATTGCCGCCCAGACTGCCCGCCAGGTGATCATTCAAGGCATGCGGGAAGCCGAGCGGGGAATGATATACGACGAGTTCAGTTCCAAGGAGCACGAGATCCTCACCGGCGTGGTTACCCGCATCGATCCTCGCTCCGGCGCGGCAAGCCTGCGCATTGGATCGGGCAGCGAGGCCACGGAGGCCTTTTTGGCCCCCAGTGAGCAGGTCCGGGGAGAGACATATACCGAGGGAATGCACCTGAAGGTCTATGTCGTAGAGGTCCGCCGCTCTACCAAGGGCCCCCAGGTTCTGATCTCCCGCACACACCCGGGGCTGGTTAAGCGCCTCTTTGAGCTGGAAGTCCCTGAAATTTATGACGGAACTGTAGAGGTTAAGTCCATTGCGCGGGAAGCCGGCAGCCGTACCAAGCTGGCGGTCTGGTCGGCCGATTCCAACGTGGATCCCATCGGCGCCTGTGTAGGCCCGCGGGGCCAGCGCGTTAATAATATTGTCGACGAGCTCAAGGGTGAGAAGGTAGACATTATCAAATGGTCTGAGGACCCCTCGGAATATATCGCAGCGGCACTGTCGCCCGCCGATGTCGTCAGTGTAACGGTACATGCGGCCAGCAAGAGCTGCCGCGTGGTGGTTCCCGACGATCAGCTCTCCCTAGCCATCGGCAAGGAGGGACAGAATGCTCGCCTTGCGGCAAAACTGACGGGCTGGAAGATCGATATCAAGCCATCCTCTGCTCCGGATGAGGAGCCGGAGGACGGGATTGCGGCGGAAGACGACGAGGAAATTGTTGTTGAGGAGTAAGAAGCAGGGCCCTTAAGGTCAAAGGAGCCTGCAGAACAGAGATAGAGAGGGGGCGTTTTTCGTGCCCAAGAAAATCCCGCTGCGGCAGTGCCTGGGCTGCCGGGAGATGAAACCCAAGCGGGAGCTAATCCGGGTGGTGAAGTCTCCCGAGGGAGATGTTTCGCTGGATTTTAAAGGGAAAAAGCCTGGAAGGGGGGCCTATCTCTGTCCCGATCGGGAGTGTCTGAGACGTGCCCGTAAGGCCAGAGCTCTGGAGCGGGCATTTTCGGTTCCGCTGCCTGAGGAGGTCTATGCTGCGCTGGAGGCCCAGATGGAGGAGGCTGCCGGAGATGAATAGTGCGCTGCACCTGCTGGGTATTGCCCGAAAGGCGGGGCGCTTGGAGATAGGAGAGGAGCCGGTAGCCGCAGCTGTCCGCGCCGGGCACGCCCGCTTGGTTTTAGTAGCTGGTGACGCGGCGGAAAACAGCGTCCGCCGGGCAAGCCGTTTTGCCGGCGGGGGCAGGATTCCCTGGGTTCAAACTCCTTTCAATAAGCTGGAGCTGGGCCGCATTGTGGGCCGCGCCTCCTGTGCCATGCTGGCCATCACAGATTTTGGGCTGGCTGCGGCGGTAGCCGGACGCCTCTCCAGCCTGAATCCGGAGCGCTATGGAGCGGTCTCCAGAGAGCTGGAGGTTAAAGCAGCGAAAGCCCTCGAGCGGCAAAAGGAACAGCGGAGGCATGAGAAAAACCTGCAGCGGGGCAGGCGGAAGCCCTGGTCCCCGCCGCCTGTCAAGAGCCGGGAGACGGGGGCTGTATCCCCCGAGAAGCTCAAGCCCAAGCGCCCTGTGCCCAGGGGAGTTGTGACTGTCAAGAGAAAGAAGACGCCATGAAACAGCGTCGTTGGTATTGTGATAGAGAGGGCTTGTTCCAATAAGAAAGGGCGGGACTGCTGTCCCGGATTTTCTTATTGGCGCAAGCCCCGCAGTTGGAGGTGGCTTATTTGCTGAACAAATATCGAGTCCATGAGGTGGCCAAGGATTTTAAGAGGAACTCCAAGGAGATTGCCGACATCCTGACCCAGTACGCGACCGCACCTAAAAATCATATGCAGGTGCTGGAGGACCGCGAGCTCTCCCTGATTTTTGAGTATCTGACCCAGCACAATCAGGTGGCGAGCATTGAGAGCATTTTTGCAGACGTCTACCGGGAGCCTAAGCCTGCCCAGCCTGAAAAAACTGCGGCAGCCGCTACGGTCTCCGTACCCAAGGCTGGACAGGGCGGCCAGCCCCAGCCGGCCCAGAGCGGCGGCCAGGGCCAGCAGCAGAGCCGGCCCCAGGGGCAGCAGCAGTCACCCCAGCGGCAGGCCCCGTCCGGGCAGGGCGGTCAGCCGCCCCAGGCCAGCCGTCCCGCAACCCGGGTTCCGGAGAAGAAGGTGGTGGATACCCGCAAGGGCGGCGATGTGAACCTGGCCAAGTACGACGAGCGCCTGGAGAATCTGGCAGCGAGCAAGACCAACCAGATGCAGGCAGGAAAGCAGAAGTTCCAGGGGCGCAACCAGCGCCGGGGCGGGGGCTTCCAGGGCAGCAAGCGCCGGGCTGAGGAGCAGGAGAAGATGCGCCGCCTCCAGGCGGAGATTGCCAAAAAGCATCCCCTTGTAGTCAAAATTCCGGACGAGATCGGCGTGGGCGAGCTGGCTCAGCGCATGAAGAAGACCGGCGCCGAGGTAGTCAAGACACTGATGAAGAACGGCGTCATGGCATCGCTTTCCGACATTATCGACTTTGACACAGCGGCCATCA
>ERZ857955.696-NODE-696-length-35441-cov-6.594416_pt1 | contig 35441 bp, 23 predicted proteins | sample MGYA00519956_ERZ857955 | MGnify/ENA primary metagenome ERZ857955 (study PRJEB31778, sample SAMEA3449378) | human gut metagenome | biome: human gut; feature: human-associated habitat; material: faeces | place: United Kingdom | collected 2010/2012 ...
GTCACGTACGGTTCTTAGGCGGGAAGGCGGTGGTAACACCGCTGACCCAGCCGATTATTATCCGCTGGTGGAAGCGTTGGGCGGTCAGGTTATCCATATCTCGTCCACCAGTAAGGACTACATCAACCCGATGGACATCAACCTGAACTATGCCGACGATGATAACCCGCTGGGCATGAAATCGGACTTTATTCTTTCCCTGTGCGAACTTATCATGGGCGCACGGGATGGCATGGAGCCGGAAGAAAAGTCGGTCATTGACCGCTGCTTGCCGCTGGTCTACCAGAAGTATCTGAACGACCCGAAGCCGGAAAATATGCCAACGCTCGGTGATCTGTACGACTGCCTGCGGGAGCAGAAAGAGCGGCAGGCGCAGCGTATCGCCACGGCATTGGAAATCTACGTCAATGGTTCGCTGCGAGTGTTCAATCACCAGACCAATGTGCAACTGGATAACAGAATTATCTGTTTCGATATCAAAGAGTTGGGCAAACAGCTGAAAAAACTGGGTATGCTCATCGTCCAGGATCAGGTCTGGAACCGCGTTACCATCAACCGCAACAGCAAAAAGAACACCCGGTACTATATAGACGAGTTCCACCTCCTGCTGAAAGAGGAACAGACCGCAGCATACAGCGTCGAGATCTGGAAGCGGTTCCGAAAATGGGGCGGCGTACCCACAGGCATCACCCAGAACATCAAGGATTTGCTCGCAAGCCGGGAAATCGAGAACATCTTTGAGAACAGCGATTTTATTTATATGCTCAACCAGGCATCGGGCGACCGACAAATCCTTGCAAAGCAGCTGAATATTTCACCGTTCCAGCTGTCGTATGTGACGAACAGCAACGAGGGCGAGGGGCTGCTGTTCTACGGCAATACGATTATCCCGTTCAAGGATAAGTTCGACACTTCGCTGAAACTGTACAGTCTGATGACAACGAAGCCCAATGAGATGGGAAAATACAAGGAGAAAAAAGAAGCATGAACACACCGAACATTTTTGACCGACTGAGCCGTAAGATTCATCATCACTCTGACATGGAGCCGCACGAAAGTGATTCCGGCCCGCCTTTCGATGAGGTGGAGCCGCTCAACTTCCAAGATGAAGAATCGGTAGTGCATACGGTGCTGGAGGACTTTTACGCCGTTGGCACACTGGCCGATGAACTGACTGACGGCTTTCACATGGAAGCCCACGGTTATCTTGACCGTGAGGAAGTGAATGCCCGTCTGATCGCCTTTGCCCGGAAGCTGGAGCAGGTGCTTGATAAGTGGGAAACCCACGCAGCCTTGATCGAATGACGGCTCCAGCCGGAAGGAGGTGATTCCCATAGCAGACAAAAAGTTTCGGGGCAGAGATAAAATCGTCCAGAAAATGACCAAGGATGGTCTGGTGGATGAAAACCTCCGCACCGGGGAACAGAAGTCCGCAACCGCAGCAGAAAAGCCGGAGCAGGAAGATTCGGCAAAAGAAACTGCAGAAAAGGAAGCTGACGAAGAACCTATCGTGGAAGAAGAACGGTGCATGGATGCCGAGGAGGGAGAGGAGGATGCGCCCCGGCATCGCAGCACTGCCAAACAGAGTGCAGACTATTACAAAGCTCATCAGGAGGATGGCAAGCCGAAGGATGAATCTGCTGAACCGGATACAGAGCCGCAGACCAAGAAAAGCCGGCTTTCTTTCGAGGATGAAAAGGGCGGCATCGTCCGTGGCGTGGGGATGGGCGTTAAAAAGGTGGCGAAGAAAGGAGTGGACACCGCCACTGGGTTTGCCCATCAGAAAGTACATCAGGTGGAAAAGGACAATTCCGGTGTGGAAGCTGCCCATAAGTCGGAAGAAGCCGCTGAACGTCTGCATCATTTTGCCAAAGGTCGGAAAAAGACCAAAGAGAAGTCAGCTAGAGCAGAGAAAAAGGTCAGTGAGGATCAGAGATCCAGCCGTTTGAAATTCTCTGAAGGTGAGGGTGGAGCAGCCGAGGGCACAGCAGAATCACTGCTGAAAAAGAAACAGCCCAAGCCGCCTCCGACTGCCGCAGTAGATGAAGCAAAAACAGCTGGAGCAAAGTTCTATCAGAAAAAGAAGTATAGGGATGCCTATGCAGCTGCCAAGCGAGGAGAGAAAACGACGAAGCAGGCGGCAGCGGCAACCAACACCATCAGGGAAAAAGCGAAAGCCGCAGTGCAGGAGATCGTTGTAAAAAATAAAACCCTGTGGGTCGGTATTGGCTCTGGCATTCTGCTGATCATGGTGATGCTGGGAGCGTTTTCAAGCTGCGGTGCGGCGATTCAGGGAACCAGCAGTACCTTTGTGGGAACGACATATCCCAGCAAAGATGCCGATATGAAAGGCGCAGAGGAAGATTATCTGGAACTGGAAAAGGAACTGGATAGACAGATTCGGCAGATGGAATCCACCCATCCGGGCTATGATGAATACCGCTATCAGCTGGACGAGATCGGCCATGACCCATATCAGCTTATTTCCCATCTGACAGCAGTTTATGAGCAGTTCACCAGAGGGCAGGTCAAGCCTGTGATTATGGAACTATTCAAACAGCAGTATGTTTTGAAAGTGTGGGAAACCATTGAGATTCGCACCCGGACAGTGACGTCGTTTAACCCGATTACGGGAAGAGTAACAAGCCATACGGAAAGATACGAATACAAAATTCTCAATATCCTGCTGAAAAACAAGGGTTTTGATACCGTTGCCAGGAAGAATATGAACCAGAAGCAGACTGGGCGGTACGATGCCTACAACATGACCTACGGCAATCGCCCGGAACTGTTTGGTGCAGGCTCACCGACTTACAGCGGTGGTACAACAGGCAGCATCGCCACGGGCGGCGGTTCTGGTGGCTCCGGCGGTGGATTCCAGTACGATATTCCTTCGGAAGCTTTGTCGGACGAAAAGTTCGCAAAGATGATAAAGGAAGCTGAAAAGTATCTGGGTATGCCGTATGTGTGGGGCGGCAGTTCCCCAAGCACCAGTTTTGACTGCTCTGGCTTCGTCTGCTGGGTTATCAATAACTGCGGCAATGGATGGAACGTCGGGCGCACAACGGCCAACGGTCTGCGCGGGAAATGCAGCTATGTTTCTCCTGGGGATGCAAAACCCGGTGACTTGATCTTCTTTGAAAAAACCTATAACACTACTGGTGCGTCGCACGTTGGCATCTATGTCGGTGATGGGATGATGATCCACTGCGGAGATCCCATTTCTTATGCTAGCATCAACTCAAACTACTGGAAGAGCCACTTTTTGGGCTTTGGCCGTATCAACTGAGAGGAGGAGCGATGGGCAAAAAATTACAGAAATATCTGGATGAAGCCGAAAAGACAGAACAGCAGATTGCTGAACTGGAAGAACGGCTGAGAACCATCCGGGCAGCACAGAAAAAGGAAGAGGACAGCGAGATCATTCGTGCGATCCGCAGCACCAAGATGGGAGGGCGCGAACTGCTGGCTCTGCTGGACAACATTCAGGCAGGCAATGTGACATTCCTGACCGCTACAAACAAGGCTTTGGAAGAAGCAGAAACGGAGGAAATGATTGAAAAAGATGTTTAAAAAGCTGGGTGTTGTTATTCCCAGCACAATTCTGACCCTGCTGATGGCAGTGGGCTTTTCGACCTCGGCCTTTGCCTTTGTGGACACCACTGAGGTGACGGAGGAACCTGTGCAGGTGATCGAGGAAGCAGAGCCGACGGAGGAAGAAAAGATTCCGTTCACCATCGCAGGCAACGGCGAGGTAGAGGATGACATCGTGGATGACCCCAGCAAGGAGTTCTTTACAGTCAAGACCAAGGGCGGCAACACGTTCTTTCTGGTGATCGACCGGGCGCGGAACAGCGAAAACGTCTATATGCTCTCGATGATCGACGAGTACGATTTGCAGGAGTTTCTGGACGATGAAGAGCGGAACGGCAAGCAGGAAGAAGAAACGCCTGCAGTAGTTCTGCCCGAAACCAAACCTGAACCTACCCCGGATGTGGAAATCGAAGAACCGAAAGAGGAATCGAGCGGAGGCATGAATAAGATTCTGCTGCTGGTATTCGTGGCTGCGCTGGGTGGCGCAGGTGCTTTCTTCTACTTCTACATTTATAAGCCGAAGCCGAAAGAAGAAACGCCGCAGAGTGAAAATCTGGAAACCGACCAGAGCCTTGCGACTGTGAACGAGGATAATCAGTCCGGCAACGAAAATGGCACATAAGAAAACCGTAACATAAGGATGCAGGGGTAGTCGAAAGGCTATCCCTGCTTTTTTCAAAAAGGAGAAAGCGTTGAAATATCTGGTGATTGCAGAAAAACCGAGCGTATCGAAATCCATTGCAAAAGTGATCGGTGCATATCGGCAGGAGGACGGGTATCTGGAGGGTGGGGATTGCGTGGTAAGCTGGTGTCTGGGGCATCTGGCAGAGTATGCAGCCCCGGAACATTACGATGAACGCTATGAAAACTGGCGTTTTGAGGATTTGCCGATTCTCCCTGTTGAGTGGAAACTGCTGGTACACAATACCAAGAAGCCGCAGTTCAATGTTCTGCGCAAACTGCTCCGCAGCAAGAAATTCGATTATGTGGTGAACGCCTGCGACGCAGGGCGCGAGGGTGAAGCGATTTTCCGCCGTGTGTATGCTCTTGCCGGAAGCAAACTCCCCATCAAGCGGCTGTGGATCAGTAGCATGGAGGATGCCGCTATCCAGCAGGGCTTTGAGAACCTGAGAGATGGCGCGGCCTATGATAACCTGTTTGCAGCGTCCGAGTGCAGGGCAAAAGCGGACTGGCTGATCGGCATGAACGGAACCCGTGCTTTTACGAAAAAGTACGGCAGAAAACAGACCATTGGCCGTGTGCAGACCCCGACGCTGGCGATGCTGACCGAACGGCAGATCAAAATCCAGAACTTTGTAAAAGAACCCTATTACAAAGTGGAACTGTCCGGCGCGGGTGTCGTGGCGGTATCAAAACAGATGGCGCAGGAGCAGGATGCAGATGCTATGCAGGCCGTTTGCGATGGTCAGTGCGCAGTGGTTGGCAGCATCGAGTGCAAGAGGGTAGAAAAGAAGCCCCCGAAACTGTATGACCTGACGACCTTGCAGCGAGAAGCAAACCGCTATTATGGCATGACCGCCAGCCAGACCTTGCAGGCATTGCAGGAACTGTATGAAGAAAAGCTGGTGACATACCCCAGAACAGACAGCCAGTTTGTGACTGAGGATATGCGCAAGACGGTGGAATCTCTGGTGTTGGCCTTAGATGGCGCGGAGGCAGACGTAAGCTGCGTTATCAACAACAGCAAGGTCACAGACCATCATGCGATCCTGCCGACGATGCAGGGTGCAAAGTGTGATAAGGAAAAGCTGTCCGAAACCAAGCAGAAGATTCTTTCGCTTATCATCTGGAAACTGGTGCAGGCTGTGCAGCCACCGTTCATCTATGAGGATGTGCTTGTGACGGTATGCTGTCAGGAACAGAATTTTACAGCAAAGTATAAGAACGTTCTGCAGCCCGGTTATACTGCAAAACCTGTTCCGCTTGTGGAGCCGGAGAAGAACAAGGATGCGTCACTTCCGAACAATCTGGAGCAGGGGATGGTTATTCCGGTGGTACGGGCAGAGAAAAAGCAGGGCTTTACTTCACCGCCGAAAGTCTACACCGAAGATACCCTGCTGTCTGCCATGGAAACAGCAGGCAACAAGGAATTTGAAAAGGACACGGAGAAGAAAGGTCTGGGAACCCCTGCAACGCGCGCTGCGATTCTGGAAAAGCTGGTATCCTCCGGCTATGTGCAGCGTAAAGGCAAGCAGATGATTCCCACGGAGAACGGTGTAGCCGCGATCCGCAATATCCCGGACTACCTGAAATCCGCCAGCATGACAGCTGAGTGGGAAAATGACCTGCTGCGGATGGAGCGCGGCGAGATCAAGCCCTATGATTTTATGCAGGGCATCCATGGACTGATCGACAAGATGCTGGCTGACCTCCGGCAGATTCCTACCGTCGCGGCAGCTCCCCATCATAATAAGGTAAGCGTAGGAAGCTGCCCGGTCTGCGGAAACCCTGTACATGAGAGTAAGCTCAGCTTTTGTTGTGCAGACCGCAGCTGCAAATTTGCTCTCTGGAAAGAAAGCAGATACTTGTCCAACATGAGAAAAACGCTGGACAAGAAGATGGCGGTAGACCTTTTGAAGAAAGGCCGCACCCATGTAAAAGACTTTTATTCCGCGAAAAAAGATAAGACATTCGCCGCTGACCTTGTGATGCGCGTCGAAGAGGGTCGCGCACAGTACAGTCTGGAATTTCCCAAAACACCGATGAAAACGAAAACGTAAAGGAGGTTTGATTCTTGCCACAGATTAACGATATTCGAGAATTGGCGCAGCAGAACGCCCGGTATGTCAGTAACTCGCCACAGGACTGGATGAGTTATCTGGATGTGGCGGCGCGGCTGTATCGCTATTCGTTCACCGATACACTCCTGATCCACGCACAGCGGCCCGATGCAACCGCCTGCGCAGAACTGGAACTCTGGAATCAGAAAATGAGCCGATGGGTCAACCGTGGCGCAAAAGGCATCGCGCTTCTGGATGATACTGGCCCGCGTATCAGGCTGCGGTATGTGTTCGATATTGCTGACACCCATCTGGTGCGCGGCGGCAGAACACCACTCTTATGGAATCTGGACAGCCACGAGCATGAGCAGACTATCTTAGACCATCTGGCAGACACCTATGGTTTATCCCAGACAGACAGCATGAATACTGCCCTGATGGAGCTGGCACAACAGTTGACCGCCGACAATCTGGATGAAGCGATGGATGGTCTGGCCTATGAGGTGGCAGATACTTTTCTGGAAGAACTGGACGAAGATAACATCCGAGTCCGCTTCCGGGAATTGATGACCAACAGTATCTTCTATACGCTTTCCCGCCGTTGTGGGCAGGAGCCTATGGATGTACTGGACGATGATGACTTTATCCGTATTGTGGATTTCAACAAGCTGCCTGTGCTGTCGTTTCTCGGCAATGCCGTTTCCGAACAGTGCGAAGCGGTTCTTTTCGACATTGGCCGTGAGATGCGGAAAATTCATCAAAAAGAAATGACGCAGCAGCTTGAAAAATCCGTTGACAGCTTGTATAATACCAATACGGACTTTAGCGCATTAAAGCACAAAACCAAAGACAACACGACCAAAGGAGGACAAGAAAATGGAGTTGACGTATCATCGCAAGGGAGATTACCTGTTCCCGAATCTGGCCGTGAAGGACGAGCCGCAGATCATCGGGAAGTACGGGATGCTGCGCAGGACGTACCTGAAAGAGAACCGCAAGAACTGGTATCAGAGTATGCTGATGAGCGGCAGGCTGAACCAGCATCTGGCGGAGATCGAGGAAGCAGCGGAGAGTCGGGTGGAAACCCTGCTGGACAGCCTGAACGAGAAGTTTCCGGCACCGAGCAAGGAAAAGGACCCGCTGGCATGGGCGGCGCACCAGAACAACCTGACGGCGATGGCAGAAGAGATCGTTTTGAAGAAATTGGTGTACAATTAACTGAAACAACAACGGAACAGGATTTGAGCGAAGCAGAGGAAGAAATTGCCTCTGCTTTTTCTTTTCCTGATTTGCCGACCGTGGAACAACAGATCCGTGCCATTGAAGAACCGATTCGGGCACGGTACGCAGAGAAGATTGCACTGGATTCCGAGGTAGTTGATGAAGTTCTGCGCACGGGCAGCAACCGCAGCAAGGGTCAGCTGCGCCTGATCTACAATTTTATGGTCGAGAAAACCCCGGAAGAATACACGGAGTTCGTGAAAAACGAATATGGTACGGGCGGCAAAGGCTTTGAAATTGGCGGTGCGAAGTATGCAGTCTGGTTCGATGATCTGGGGTTGCGCATTGCGGCAGGTGGCACGGCAAAGGGCGGTACGATTGCCAATGCGTCTTTATCCTGGGAGGATGTAAGTAATCGTATCCATGAACTGCTCCGGCAGGGCGAGTATGCGCCGCAGGCGGTTCTGGATGCTGCAAGGCAGAATGCTTTGCAGGAACACGCGCAGACATTAGCTTATATGGAGCGCGACTTGGCAGATGGCGTTGCCGAAGCAGTCTTTCAGGATGTAGAAATCTTCAGGGGCGGTTTCCCGGAACTGACGGACAGGCTGGCAGGCTTGCTGGACGATGCAGCTTTTTTGACCGATCTCAATGAGAGATTGTCCGCGCTGGGAGAAACCTATGCCGAAGATAAAGACCTGATGCGGATGCACTTTTATAAGCCGGATAAGGTGGCGGCGCTGTTCCACCAGTTTGCAAAACCTTATCAAAACTACTCGGCGCGGGATGGCTTTCACTGGAATGAGTACAAACGATTCATCACGGAAGATGAAATCAATGGATATTTCACGCGGGGAAGCAATTACTCGGATAGTCGGCTGGCAATCTATTCGTTCTTTCTGAATCATGAGGACAAAAAAGAACGGGCTGACTTCCTGAAAGAGCATTACGGGATCGGCGGCAGCAGCCATGCACTCTGCGGGGCAGACGATTCTCACGAAGATCACGATGGCAGGGGCATTTCTTTGGAGCGTGGCTCATACGGGAACCCGGATGCAAGCGTTCATCTGAACTGGAATCAGGCCGCAGGCCGAATCGACCAGCTTATCCGTGACAGTGAGTATTTGAAGCCGGCAGACTACTCCCGGATGCCTGCTTATGAGCGCGAGCGGATGGCAATGCGGGTGATGGGCTTCTATCATCATCTGCCGAACGAAGTGGAACGGCCTTACCCGCAAGACCTTTACCATGAAGAAGGCCGAAAGGCTCTTGTTGAAAAGCTGGCAGACACCGAACTTTCGGCAGAACTGTTGGAGCAGATGGACAATGCGCTTCTGTCTGTGCCGCTGGATTCCGAAGAATATGAGCGCAAGGCAGAATCCCTTTCTGTCCTGCACCAGTATGTCGAGGGAACGTACACGATTTTCCCGGAAAAGAAGCAGGCTGTTGAGATTGCGGTTCCTGAACAGGGGCAGATTTCCATGTTTGACTTCATGGAGCAGAAGCCGCAATCGAAAGAGCAGTCAACCGCCGCAGTGGTTGAGGAACTCCAAAAAGATGCGTCTCTTGCAGATGAAAAGCCTTCGGAGCAGACGCTGCAGCCCCTGCCGCTGGATGAAGCCAACGAGTATAATGCGCTGAAAGAGCGTTACCCGGATGCGCTAGTCGGCTACGAGCAGCACGGTAACTTTGAGTTCTACGGCGAGGATGCAAAGCGCGTTTCAGAACTTCTTGGCAGCAAGCTGTTGGAAAAGGAAACCGCACTCGGCAAAGTTGAGGTATCTGGTTTCCCGCGTGAACAGTGGGCTTCGCAGGCAATGAAGCTCTGGAAGCAGGGGGAGAGCGTCTATCTGTCCGGCCAGCAGGAAGATGGAACCCATGCGCAGACAAAGTATTTCCGCAGAGAGGAATACTTACCGATTAACACAACCATCGAACTGGAAGATAGAGAGTTCCGTGTGGATTCGGTGGACTTTGGAAATAGAACGGTCAGTTTGCAGGATATGACCCTTGCGAAAGAAGCCCGGTACCCGATTTTCCGAACGGAACCGCTGGAGTACATTCGGCATCTGTACGAACAGGCAGATGTGCCGATGGAAGAAGCGGTGGAAATCACAGTCTTTACGGCTCTGCACAATGCAGGTGTGGCCTACGAGGATTTTTCCCCGGAGCAGATGGATGTGATCTATTCGGTGGCAGAATCGGGTGGCGAGTTGGAAGAACTGCTTAACCCTGACTTTCCGCCGGAACAGATGCAGCTGATCGCAGATGTGCAGAACCGAACGGATGCCATCAGCCGCGCAGCGGCAGAGGAAGCCCTTGAACCGCTGATCCAGCAGCCTATGACTCCGGCAGAGGTCAACCATGCACGGCGGCAGCACAACCTTCCACTGGACAGTGGAGCCGAAACAGAACAGCTTGTACAGCCCAAACAGGAGCCTATGAACTTCCGCATCACGGACGATGATCTCGGCGCAGGAGGGCCGAAAACAAAGTATAAAGCCAATGTGGAAGCCATTCGGCTGCTGAAAACGCTGGATGCAGAGCAACGGCAGGCTACCGCAGAGGAGCAGGAGATTCTTTCCCGGTATGTAGGCTGGGGCGGCATTCCGCAGGCGTTCGATGAAAGCAATGCGGAGTGGTCGAAAGAGTATGCCGAACTGCAGTCCCTGTTCACGGCAGATGAGTATAAGGAAGCTCGCGCCAGTACCCTGAATGCGTTTTATACTTCCCCTACGGTCATCAAGGCAATGTATGAAGCACTGGATAACATGGGCTTGTCCAAGGGCAACGTACTGGAACCGTCCTGCGGTGTCGGCAATTTCATGGGTCTGGTGCCGGACAGCATGGAAAAGATTCGGATGTACGGCGTGGAGCTGGACGGCATTTCGGGTCACATTGCACAGCAGTTGTATCAGAAAAACAAGATTGCGGTGCAGGGCTTTGAAACGATGCAGTTCCCGGACAATTTCTTTGACTGCGTTGTGGGCAACGTGCCGTTCGGTAATTACAAAGTGCCGGATAAAAGGTATGACCGCCACAATTTCCTGATCCACGATTACTTTATTGCCAAAAGTCTTGACCTTGTGCGTCCGGGCGGTGTGGTGGCGGTGGTAACGTCCAGCGGTACGATGGATAAGAAGGATTCCTCTGTCCGTGAGTACCTTGCCAACCGTGCCGATTTGGTAGGTGCGGTTCGTCTGCCGAACAATGCGTTCCAGCGCAATGCCAACACCGGCGTGGTTGGGGACATTCTGTTCCTGCAGAAGCGTGATCGTGCAGCGGTGGAGCGGGCTGACTGGGTAGACCTTAGCGAAACGCCGGAGGGATACTCCATCAACCAGTATTTTGCGCAGCATCCTGAAATGGTGCTGGGCGAGATCACCACGGAAAGCACGCAGTATGGCAAGCAGGAAACGACGGTCAAGCCCATCGAGGGCGCAGACCTTGCCAAGCAGTTAAAAGAGGCGGTCGGCAACATCCATGCCACTATCACGGAGCCGGAAATCTCCGACGATGAACTGGATGGGCAGGAAGAACCTATCCCGGCAGACCCCAGCGTGAAGAATTTTAGCTTTACGAACGTAGATGGGCAGATTTACTACCGCGAAAATTCCTTTATGAATAAGGTGGAACTGCCTGCCGTAACTGCAGAGCGAGTGCTGGGCATGATCGCTCTGCGGGAAACCACCCGGAAGCTGTTGGATTGTCAGCTGCATGATGGTTCGGATGCGGAAGTACAGCTTTTGCAGAATGAACTGAAACAGCAGTACACCGCATTTAAGGCGCAGTATGGTCTTATCAACAGCACGGCCAACAAGCGGGCGTTCCGACAGGACAGCAGCTATTGTCTGCTGGCATCACTGGAAATTCTGGATGAGGAGAAGAATCTTAAACGGCTGGCCGATATTTTTACCAAACGTACCATCCGTAAACCGGAGCCTGTTACCTCAGTGGACACGCCAAGCGAAGCACTGGCACTTTCCATTGGAGAGAAAGCAAAGGTGGATGTTCCGTTTATGATGCAGCTCTGCGGTAAATCAGAGCAGGAAATCACGGATGAACTGGCGGGTGCGATTTTCCGAAATCCCGTGACACAGCAGTGGGAAACTTCGGATGAATACCTGTCCGGCAATGTTCGTGAAAAACTGGCCACAGCAGAAACATTTGCGGCGAACCATGCAGAGTATCAGATCAATGTGGATTACCTGAAACGGGTACAGCCCAAAGATCTGGACGCTTCGGAAATCGAAGTGCGGCTGGGTGCGAACTGGGTGAAGTCGGAGTACATCACGCAGTTTATGGCAGAGGTGTTCAAGACACCGAACTATTATGCCGGAATTGACATTAAGGCAACCTATTCCGAAATTTCAGGTGCATGGAACATTTCGGGCAAGTCGCTGGATCGCGGCAATCCGCTTGTCACCAACACTTACGGAACCCTGCGCGTCAACGGCTATAAGCTGCTGGAAGATGCACTGAACCTTCGGGATACCAAAATCTACGATACGATTCACGATGTGGATGGCGACCACCGTGTGCTGAATAAGCAGGAAACCATGCTTGCACAGCAGGCACAGGAATCCATTCGGGAAGCGTTCAAGCAGTGGATCTTCAAGGATTTAGACCGCCGCGAGGATTTGTGTGCGACCTATAACCGGATTTTCAATGCGATTCGTCCCCGTGAGTACGATGGCAGTCACATCCGCTTTGAGGGCATGACCCCGGAAATCTCTCTGATGCCGCACCAGAAAAATGCTGTGGCGCACATCCTGTACGGCAACAATACGCTGCTGGCACATTGCGTGGGCGCAGGCAAGACCTTCCAGATGATCGCTGCCGGCATGGAGAGCCGCAAGCTGGGCCTGTCGCAGAAGAATCTCTATGTGGTACCGAATCACCTCACGGAGCAGTGGGGCGCAGATTTCCTGCGGCTCTATCCCAATGCGAATGTGTTGGTGGCAACGAAGAAGGATTTTGAACCCAGCAATCGAAAGCAGTTCTGCTCCCGGATCGCAACCGGTGATTACGATGCCATCGTGATCGGTCATTCGCAGTTTGAGCGTGTGCCGCTTTCCCCGGAACGGCAGAAAGCCATTGTAGAGCGTCAGATCGACGATATTACGCTGGCCTTGGCAGATGCCCGGAGTGAGGACAGCCGCAGTTTTACGGTCAAGCAGATGGAAAAAACAAAGAAAACGCTGGACGCAAAACTGCAAAAGCTGAACGACCAGACGAGAAAGGATGATGTGGTTACATTTGAGGAACTGGGTGTTGACCGTCTGTTTGTGGATGAGTCACATTTCTATAAAAATATGTTCCTCTACACAAAAATGCGGAACATCGCAGGTATTGCCCAGACCGATGCACAGAAGTCCAGCGATATGTTTGCAAAGTGCCAGTATCTGGACGAACTGACAGGCGGCAAGGGCGTGACCTTTGCAACCGGAACCCCGGTCAGCAACTCGATGGTGGAACTGTACACCATTATGCGTTATCTCCAGTATGACACCCTGCAGAAGATGGGGCTAAGCCATTTCGATGATTGGGCGGCGTCCTTTGGTGAAACCGTTACGGCAATCGAGCTTTCCCCGGAAGGAACCGGCTACCGTGCCAAAACACGTTTTGCCAGGTTCTTTAATCTGCCGGAGCTGATTTCTCTGTTCAAGGAATCGGCAGATGTACAGACAGCGGATATGCTGAACCTGCCTGTGCCGAAAGCAGAGTACATCAACGAAGTGCTGAAGCCAAGCGAAACGCAGGAGGAAATGGTAAGTTCCTTTGCGGATCGCGCCGAAGCCGTGCGCAATGGCAATGTGAATCCCAGATTCGATAATATGCTCAAGATCACCAACGATGGCAGAAAACTGGCACTCGACCAGAGGCTTATGAACGAGATGTTGCCGGACGAGCCGGAGAGCAAGGTCAATCGCTGTGTGGACAATGCGTTCAAGGTTTGGGGAGAATCTGCGTCGGACAAGGGAACACAGTTGATTTTTTGCGATTTATCGACACCAAAAGCTGATGGTACATTCAACGTCTACGATGATGTGCGGGAGAAGCTGGTGGCGAAAGGTGTTCCCCGTGAAGAAGTGGCGTTCATTCACGAGTATAACACGGAAACCAAAAAGGCTGACCTGTTTGCAAAAGTGCGCGCCGGACAGGTTCGTATCCTGATGGGGTCTACGCCGAAACTTGGCGCAGGAACCAATATTCAGGATCGGCTGATTGCCCTGCATCATCTGGATTGCCCGTGGAAGCCGTCTGACCTAGAACAGCAGGAAGGACGTATTCTCCGGCAGGGAAACCGGAATAAGCAGGTAAAAATCTATCGTTACGTCACTGAAAATACGTTTGATTCGTATATGTGGCAGATTCTGGAAAATAAACAGAAGTTTATAAGCCAGATTATGACATCCAAGTCGCCTGTCCGTGCCTGCGATGATGTAGATGACACCGCACTGTCTTATGCCGAAATCAAGGCACTGGCAACGGGCAATCCCTACATCAAGGAAAAGATGGACTTGGATATTCAGGTCAGCAAACTGAAATTGCTGAAAGCCAATCACACCAGCCAGATTTATAGCTTGGAATCGGATATTGCGCGCCGCTATCCGCGAGAAATCGCTGTGGCACAGGGTCAGATTGGAGCACTGAAAACCGATATGGAAGCGGCAAAACTGCTTCTGGCGCAGGACAAAGACCACTTCTCTATGGAGATCAGCGGCAAGGTGTACACCGAACGCAAGGAAGCGGGTGCAGCCATCATTGAGGCTTGCAAGGCTTTGAAAGCGGCTGGCACCGAGGGAAGGATCGGCAGCTACGGTGCGTTTGAACTGCATTCCCGGTTTGACAACTTCGATAAGGTGTTCCGCTTATCCATCAAGGGCGCATGGAACTACTCTATGGAAGTCGGCAAAGACCCGCAGGGCAACATTCTGCGTGTTACCAATGCACTGGCAGGCATCGAAAGAGCATTGCCACAGGTGGAACGCAGACTGGAAACCTTGGAACAGCAGTTGGCGCAGGCAAGGGAAGAAGCCAAACGTCCTTTTGCACAGGAAGCGGAATTGGCTGAAAAATCTGCGCGCCTTGCGGAGCTGAACTCTCTGCTCAACATGGATGAAAAGGGCAGTGAGGATGCACTGGGCGTGGACGAGGATGCAGCCGAAACCGAGGTTGCAGATAAGCCGCGCCAGCCTGTGAACTATGCAGGCCGCGTTGCGGAGCGCACTGCGGACAATGTGCGGAAACCCTCTGTGCTGGCACAGCTTCATGCAAAGCAGGCAGAGCGCACCGCCGAACCGCAGAGATCCCAGAAGCGGAAAAGTCACGATATGGAATTGTAAATAGGATGCCCCCGTTAGATCTCTGCAAGGAATCTAACGGGGCATTTTTGAAAAAGGAGGGCATTTGCTGACATTAACACCGATCAATCTGAAAACGGCAAACGCATTTGTGCAGCAGTATCACCGCCACCATAAGCCGACACGGGGACATAAGTTCTCCATCGGGGTATCGGAAAATGGTGCATTGGTGGGTGTTGCTATCTGCGGCAGACCAGTGGCACGGCGGTTGGATGATGGCTATACGCTGGAAGTCAACCGGTTGTGTACGAATGGAACGCCGAACGCTTGCAGTATCCTGTATGCGGCGGCATACCGCGCAGCACGGGCAATGGGCTACAACAAAGTGATTACCTATATTTTGGAAACAGAAAACGGCAGTTCGCTGAAAGCTGCCGGGTATATCTGTGAGGGCAGAGTCGGGGGATTGGAGTGGAACGGCACAAAAGCACCGAAACAGGCCGACCAATATCCGCGCCAGATGAAGACAAGATGGGTCAAGAAAAAGGAGGGCTTGTATGGCAGTTGACCGCAAACAGCAGATGAAAGAAATCACGGAACAGCTGGAGCAGGGCGTAAAGGACATTTTCACATCGGAAATGTACACGACGTACCTGCGCACGATGGCAAAATTCCATAATTACAGCTTCAACAATACGCTGCTGATTGCGATGCAGCGGCCTGATGCTACACTGGTGGCAGGGTTTAACGCATGGAAAAACAAGTTTAACCGCTACGTCAAAAAAGGCGAAAAGGGCATCCAGATCATTGCCCCGGCTCCCATCAAGGAAGTGGAAGAACGCGAGAAAATCGACAAGGATACGGGCCTGGCTGTGCTGAACGAAAACGGTGAACCAGAAATGGAACGTGTGGAGTATGTGGTTCCGAGGTTCCGATTGACGACCGTTTTTGATATATCGCAGACGGATGGGGAACCGATTCCGTCGCTGGAAGTGAACGAACTGACGGCCAGCGTCAAAGACTATGCGCTGCTTACGGCGGCAATCGAGCAGGTATCGCCTGTGCCGATGAGGTTTGATGAAATCGAAGGGGATGCTAAAGGCTATTACAGTGATGCAGACAAAGAAATCTGCATTCAGGTCGGCATGGGCGAGAGCCAGACCATAAAAACGATGATCCACGAGGTTGCTCATGCGATGCTGCATAACAGTGATTTCATGAAGCAGCGCGGCGAGGAAAAAGACCGGCTTACAAAGGAAACCGAAGCCGAAAGCATTGCATTTACGGTCTGCTCGGCTCTGGACATTGACACATCCGATTATTCATTTCCGTATGTGGCAAGCTGGGCCAGTGGCAAGGAGATGAAGGAACTGAAAGATTCGATGGATACGATTCGATTGACCGCAGCCGACTTTCTGGAAAAGCTGGAAGCGGCAGTCGCGGAAAGGAGCGCAGAGCGCATGACCGCGATGCAGTATGCGGAAAAGCTGATTGCCAATAAGGAGCAGGAAAAAACGATTTTTGATGATGAGCAGCGAAACCTCATCGTAAATTTCGCTTTCAAACTGGATGACCGGGCGGCAACGGAAGAACTGGTGAACGGTATTGCAGCTGCAGTGGCCGAGGATGACAAAGAAGAAGTCAACCGCCTGATGTACGATGCGCAGGAGAAAATCGAAAATCTCCCGGATGGGATGATTGGTCTTTCGGAAATGCACGACTATGGCTACCGGAAAGATGATGTGCTGCCGCTGACGAAAGAAGGCGCACGGGAGTGGCATCGGCTGGGTGAGAGGATTTATCCGCTGTTCCGTGATGGCACGGCAGGTGATTATGTAAGCCAAGAGGAAATCGAGCAGCACGATGGTATTTTCGGCATTAAGGCAGACGCATGGGATGCGATTCTGCTGGAACAACGGGAAGATTATGCAGAGGACGAGTATGCGCGCCCGGATTTTAAGCTGACAGTAATAAACCGTGAACAGGCTCTGCGGCTGTATGACGAGGGAAAGCAGATATATCTTGTCCGCATTAGCCCGTGGCCGATTCTTGTCACGGCGCGAGAGGAAATTGAGCGCGGAAGTGATACCTTCCAGATTGCAATAGCAGATTTGGAACAGGAGCGGAACATGACAGAACAGGAAAATGTGCTATTGTATGGCAGCGAAAAGCAGTTCGGTATTTATCAGATCACTGCTCGTGACCCGGAACACGACTACCGCTTTATGGGATTGGACTATGTGCAGAAGAAATGCATAACGATTGCTCGTGCAGATTATGACCTGATCTATACCGCGCCGCTTACGGAAAAGGATACGCTGGATGGCATTTATGAACGGTTCAATATCCAGCGTCCGGCAGACTTTACGGGTCATTCGCTGTCGGTCAGCGATGTGGTGGTACTCAATGATGGCAGTACGGTCAAAGCCTACTATGTGGACAGCATCGGCTTTGCTGAGTTGCCGGGATTTTTCAAGGAAAGGAATATGAATTTGCAGAAAGAAGACCTTTTGAACGAAGCATTGCAGGAAATCGAAATCTTTGACAAGCCGGGTCTTTTCAGCAATGGCCGACTGCGGGATGAAGATGTGCCGAAGGGCTTATATCGCTATGATCTGCGCGGCTCGGACTACGAACCCGGCCAGCCCATTACAGTGGAGAAAACTGTGGTGGTGAACCATGCGGCATCTGTTCTGATGGCCGAAGAACTTGACCTTGGCGCAGAGGGGCGGCTGGAGCTTGGCGAGGAAGGGCTGAACTTCACAGGCGCGGAGTTGACCGTGCGAGAGTTCATGGAGGAACAGCAGCAGAAAAGAAGTGGTCTGATCCACGGCGATTCCGACCACATCGCAGTCGAGGGGCATCTCGGCACATGGTATGCTGTTGATGAAACGGAAGTCGGCGGCGAGAAGTTCTTCCTGCTGGAACATGAGGAACACGGCGATATGGCGGCCTGCGTTGCAGTCAATGAGCAGGGCAAGCTGGTGGCAGAGGATTTGTGGAACGGCTTCGATGAAGATTTTCAGGAGGCCGTGCAGAAATATCTCTCTAAAAAATGGAATATGCCGAAAAAAGAAGATGTGGTATCGGAGATCATTGAAAAGGCTGCGCCTGTGCCGGACAACAGCGCACAGGACTATTCGGATGTGCCTGTCTACTATGAGCCGTTCAGCTATGCCAAAGAAAATGACGAGGTGGATTTATACCGTACATCCTATCGGCTGAACAGCGAGTGCAAGCAGGCAATCCATGAAGCGATTGCGGACAATTATGATGGAATGTACCTTGGCGATGGTGTAGTCGATCAGGTGGTGCGGCAGTACGGCATGGAACGTGTGGGCTACATCCTGGCGAACACTCTGCACCATAAAAGCTACGATGGCCGCTTTTCTCACGGCAATAAGGAATGGGCAGAGCAGGTGCGCACCCCGGAGCATAATGCAGACCGCATGACCTTCCGCACGGATTGGGTGGTTGACAGCCACCCGGCTATTCTGGATGGCTTTGTAACGATGTTCAGAAAAGAACTGGATGCGCAGAAAGAACAGGAACAGCCTTTCGTAAAGCAGTTCTATGTGGTCGAAAATTTGCAGGCCGCGCCTTTGAGGATTGAGCGGTTCGGCAATCTGGACGATGCAATGTCGCAGTATCAGGCACTTCCGAACCATTACATGAAAGCCTTGGGCGTGGAGAAAAATCCTGATCCGCTGCCTGGTTCGCTGGATATTTTGCAGTGCAGGAACGGCATTGACACTATCGTAGAGGACTACAAAACGGTTCCGGGCTGGGATAACCCGTATGTCCAGAATCACGTTGTCCAGCCGTTGCAGGGGGCGTTAGCCGTGCAAGATGTGGAGCTGGCATACGAATTGCCGGATGCCTATTTTCATATCCAGACCTGTGAGGATGGTTTCGACTATACCTTATATAATAAGGACTTCACGGAGCGGGATGGCGGCATCCTTGAAACGGACGGAGATAAGCCTGTGCGGGAGGCTATGACGGAGCTGCTGGCAGAGTTCGGCTGCGATGCAGCACAGAGCAGGATCATGGACGCGGCAGAACTGCGGGAACAGGCTGATACGGCGGCTGAACAGCAGGCAGAAGTTTTGAAAGAAAAACTCGCTGCAGAAAGACCTGCGCCGGAAGAAACGCTCAGCTTTTATGTTGCGGAGTGTTTGGAGTTTACGTTTGCGGGAGAGTTCCACGATCATCTGACAATGGAAGAAGCCTTGGAAGCCTACGACAAGATTCCGTCTGAGCGGATGAACGCCGACAAGTGCATTGGATTCTGCATCGAGGAAGATGGCGGCTTTGTTGGAATGTATGAGCTGGTCGTGAACGATAAAGTGCAGCGCGAGAACATCAACTCCATCAACTATTTCAGGGATGATAAGCTGGTGCAACAGGCAATCTCCGATATGGAAAAGCTGATAGCGGCACGGCAGCAGAGTAAAGAGCAGGAACGCAGCAGTACAAAAAAGTCTGTTCTGGATGCCCTGCGCAGTCTGAAAGCAAAAAAGCAGGAGCAGCCTGCACAGGAACAGGATAAGCCGAAGAAAGCGAAAAAGAAAGGAATGGAGTTATGAGTAATGTGCGTTTTGATGAACTGGAATTGATGCTGATGGCAATGTTTGAGCAACCGACACTCAAAGATACGATTCAGGTGTTGACGGAGGTCCAGTCGCTTGTGGCAGAGGATGCAGAGATGGCTGCGCTGGTTCAGCAGAGCATCCAGAAGTTGCAGCAGCTGAACGAGCAGCAGTTCAAAGGGCTGGAACTGGAGTGGTATAAACCGGATGAACCGAATCAGAAAGTAGAAAGGGTGGCAGATGAATAAACAGGTCAGAGTTTTCCAAATCAAGGAGATTCATCATAAGCAAAGGGCAAAATCTTATGCACAGCAGATAGAGGATGGTTTTCTGATTCATCATCAGAATTACCAAAGTGCTTATAAGGGGCAGGTAGGACCGAGTGAAACACCAGTTACAGTTCGGGGGCGTCTGGAAGAACAAAGGCCAAATACATTTATCGGCCGTCCGTTCGGAGTCAGTGATGTTATGGTATGGGATGAAGAAGAAAAGCGAAAATTCTTCTATGTCGATAAAGACGAGTTGGTTGAGTTTGGCGGTTTTACGGATATAGACTCTGCCGGAAATGTTGTTGCCCTCATGGTTCCCAATTACCAGGTTGATGGAAAAACAGGAACATGGCTCCCGTATGATAGTGAAGTTGTAGAGGGTGTCTGCTTCTTTATGATGCGGAATGAGCAACGCAGAGATGCTGTTTCTCCAATCGTGGTAGACAGTAAAGGTGTATTTGTGACAGAGGCACCGAATGGCTTTGAAAATGTTCGGGCCACTATTACAGAATATGTTCGCCGCGCTGAAAGGAAACAGCAGGATGTGACAGAACATGAAAAGTGCCTGACGAATGGAACGTATGAACGGGCGCGGGAGTCTGGCACAGAGCAGAACTACAATATGATTGATGGTTGTGTCAACAACAACCCGAAAAAGCCGCGTGTCATTGGCAACAGAGTTTCAGTGTTGGATCGGCTGCATATCAAACTGGAAAATCGAAAGCAGAAAGAACAGGGACAGCAGCAACAGCAGGAGAGAACCCTTAAAAACTAAAAATCTGTTTCCGTAAAGCAAGCCAGCCACAGGACTTTCATTCAGAGTGAAGTCTTGTGGCTGGCTCTTTTTATGCAGTTTTTTAAAGAGATGGTTCGTGACTGCGTTTAGGATGTGTACGGCTATGTTGCTGTGTATGTCCTGTATCAAGGATCATATCAACATTCTGACAAGCGGTTTGTAGTTCATGGTAGTAGTCCTTGAAATAGGCATAGCTTTCATATTGTACCGCTCGCGTGGAAAGTAGTTTTTCTTTCTCAGCCCGCAAGTCCTTCATAGTGGGAATCGTGCCATCCGGGGAACTGCGTTTTAAGAATTGAGCGGCTTCCTCATATTTGGCAATTTCCTCTTGATGCTCAGAACGGTAAATCTTCTTATTGTTGGCCTGTAGAAATTCTTTATATGTGGCTTTTGTGGAGAGATACTGCCCCAGATAGTGAATCTGTTCATTCAACCGTTTCAAATCGGCATCCGTTGACTTTGCGGTATTGCGGGCATCTGACATTTTAGCGGAGAGTTCATCCCGCGCCTTTTTCAATTCGTCATAGCTGTCATAGCCGTGCTGCTGTATATAGACGATGGTATTTGCCATCTGTTGCAAATTGGAAATCTTGACTTTTTGTGCATAGGCGCGGCTCTGCTGGGCCTTTACGCAGTCTTGCAGATTCACAACCAAACGAAGATTCGATTTGATATAGAGAACGGCAATGGGGTCAGCAACACTCCATTGCTGTTTTTCTCTTTCAGCGGTGAGCGCATTGCTTTCAAAAAGCATCAGAAGATGATTGCGGTCAAAACTGGTTCCCAATGTTCGCGCAGAAATATATTTTTCCCTGTTCGGTAAAAGATAGCTGAATCGCCCACGGTGATCCTTGACAGAAATACCGGATTCAGCTTGAAGCTGTCGGCTGAACTCTTCAAATGATTTTGCACGCTTTGCTGCTGCAGTAATGGAATCCCGCAGTTTGTCCTTTTCGGTTTGAAATTTGGTTCGCATGGGTGTGAAGCCTTCTGCAATAAGTTCGGCGTTCAATTTGTCCAGATTGATCTGCCCGCGCTGTCTAGCATAATATTCCTGCTGCGTGATTTTGTTGACAGATGGGGAGAGCAAATCAACTTGATTGAGATTTTCTCTCATGCAGATGTTCATAAGAGACTGCTGTAAATGCTTCAAGTAATCTTTTGTTAGGTGGTGCTTGTAGCCGGCTTTACAGTCGATGGGACGTTCCATAAAGCTTTTTTGCGGAACATCCAGCTTTCGCAGACTGTTGATTACGATATGTACATGGATATTGCCGCTGCCGTTATGCCCGTCCATGTGGGTACAGACCAATGCCTGATGGCCAGGAAAATTTGTTTTTACATATTCCATGCCGATGGCTTGCGCTCGTTCTCCTGTGAGTCCGCATTCATCTTTATCCGCAGGATCGAAGCTGATGAGATAATGATGTGTCTTGATTTCATCATAATTCTGATTTTTATGGTACTGTGCATTGAGCATTTCACACTCTACATCAAAAAGTTCCGGTTCACAATTTATGCCATCCAGCAGAATATCCCGGCGGAGCACCCAGTTTCCATTTGCATCCAGCAGAGGTTTCTTCAAGACCTCATCGTGCTCATATTTCAAATAGTCGAGTGCCGCACCGTAGTCTGCGCTTTTACCTGCGACGTGTTTTAAGATTGCCACGATAATCACCTGCCAATTCAGCAATATCTTTCCGCATGGAGCGGAGGTCGGTCATGCAACGATTGATCTCTTCCAACATAGCGCGAGATTGGATACCACCGCTGTTAAAGAAGGCTGCAATCTGGTTCAGATTGTTTCCGATATGAGAGAGCTGCCTTGCAAAATCTCGCAGTTCTGCAATGTCGGCAACGATGTTGTAATGAACGTGAAGTTTTTCGGTTATGGCCTGTTTCCTTACATAAACGGCAACGGGATAGCCAGCCTGTTCAGCAGAACACGAAACCAGTGCGTACTCCACATCGGTAAAACGAACCATTACATTCTTAGTCCGTTTGATGCTTTCATCCTTTTTGGGGCGAGCCATAGTGTGATCCTCCTGCATTTTATAGTTGCGAAGCAACTCCCGATAAGCCGTAGGCGTTCGGCTGCGAACACATTCATGTGGAGCCAGATAGCCAAAATCCAAGATTTTGTGCGTACCGTGGGGATGGGGAACGGAATCCCCATCAAGATTGCCGGGAATGAAAAATCACGAAAGTGAGTTTTGAGTTACCATAGGCGAATCTTGCTCTAAGACAGGGAAACCCTGGTGTTGCAGTATAGGCCTTGCCATCAGAAAAAGAAGTGCTTCTATAAATAGGAATCCGCAGCCTTTATTTGGAATACACTTTCCAGATTTTTTTGAATTTCTTTCAAAAACTGTATTCCAAAATGCCCTTCTGGATTCCTATTAGTAAAGGGGGATTGATCCGATGAAGCAGAAAGAGCGACTGGACGAAAAAGTGAAGCAGGAGCGAACGGAGCCTGACCATCACAGAAAAATCATTATTAAGGGAATCACCGTGTATGAATCGTTCCGACCAGAAGGCAGTGAACTGTGGGACTGCCTCTTGCAGAGTATGGGGAAACACTGAAAAAAAGATTTTTTAAAATTGTGCGCTACAGCTTGATTTTCGTGCCGCAGCTTGGTAGAATACAGACGGGTTAAGTAAATATGTGCAATCAAAAGCCATTAACTTTCTGGATTTTACCATGCGAATTGCGTGGAGACAGGAGGTTTAATGGCTTTGTTTTTTTATAAGGAAAAGAATAAGGACATACGAGCAGCAGCCTATCTGAGGTTGTCTATCGAGGACGGAGATAAGGCTGAAAGCAACAGCATCGGAAACCAGAGAGAACTAATCCGGGATTTCGTTGCAGAACGACCAGAACTGCATTTGGTAGGAGAATATGCAGATGATGGTTACACGGGAACCAATTTTGAGCGACCAGGCTTTACGCAGATGATGGAGGACATCAAATCCGGCAAAATCAACTGCATCATAGTCAAGGACTTGTCTCGACTTGGCCGTAACTACATTGAGATGGGAAAGTATCTGGAACAGATTTTCCCAATGATGGGGATTCGGTTCATTGCCATCAATGATAACTACGATAACGCAAACACTGAGAGCAGTGATTCGGATAGCATCGTGGTTCCCTTCAAAAATCTGCTGAACGATTCCTACTGCAGGGACATTTCCATTAAGGTTCGGAGCCAGTTGGACATTAAGCGGCGCAAGGGAGAGTTCATCGGCGGGTATGCAATGTACGGTTACTGCAAAGATGAACGGAACAAAAGCCGGTTGGTGGTGGATGAGTACGCAGCAGATGTTGTTCGTTCTATCTACCGCAGAAAATTGGAAGGCATGAGCGCAAAGGCTATTGCGGAACAGCTGAACAGCGAGGGGGTTCTGGCTCCCAGTGAGTACAAGCGTCTATGTGGATTGAATTATCACAGCGGCTTCAAGGCCGGAACTCATGCAAAGTGGCAGGCGATTCAGGTACTTCGAATTTTGAAGAATGAAGTTTACACCGGAACGATGGTGCAGGGTAAACGGCAAAAAATCAATTACAAGATTAAGAAAATCCGTGACGTAGAAGAATCCGGCTGGATCAAAGTTCCCAATATGCACGAGGCTATCATTCCGCAGAAATTGTTTGACACCGTGCAGGAAGTTTTGAAGCTGGACACCTGTGCATCGAAAGGACAACAGACAGTCAATCTCTTTTCAGGTATGGTTCGGTGCGGGGGCTGCAGACAGAATATGGTGCGGCGCACTGTATCAAAAAATGGAAAGAAGTATGTTTATCTGCACTGCATCACAAATCATAACGGCCTGGGCTGTTCTTCACACCTTATCAGCGAAAGTAAATTAGCAGAAGTGGTGCTGGCTGCATTGCAGGGAAAAATTCAGCAGATCAGTGGACTGGAACAGCGGCTAGATGAAATCAACGAGATTCCCAAAAACCAACGCAGGTTAAAATCGGTAGAAGAGCACATGAAAATGCTTGAACAGGAAGAACAGAAATACCAGACCCTGCGCCGTCAGCTTTACGAAGATATGAGCAGCGGCATTGTCAGTAAGGATGAGTATAAAGAGTTCAGCCGTTCCTTTAACGAAAAAGTCGAAAATATCTGTAAGGCAAAAACGGAAATGAACCGACAGCTGGATAGCCTGAGCAATTTGGATGTGGAACATTTGCCGTGGATCGAAGATTTTAAATCCTATCAAAACTTAACGAGTTTGAATCGCCGTGTTCTGGTAGAACTGGTGGAAAGCATTACAGTCTATGATAAAGAGCACATTCACATCCAATATCGCTTCGACCAGGAAATCCGCAATGTGCTGGAATATTGCAACAGCGTTCCGACAACAGAAACGGAGGGGAGTACAGTATGAAATGTGTAAGCTATACTCGGACGATGCCTTGGAAAAACCATAAAGGCGAACTGACGATTGCCGACCAGAATCAGCGTATTGCAGAATACTTAGCTGAACATAAAGAAATGGATTTACAGAAAAAGTATTCTGACCGTAAGGGTGTAGAAAACGCAAGTGCGGCATTTGACAAAATGATTGATGATGGAGCAGAGCGAAAATTTGACTGCATCATTGTAGCATCTATGTATTACTGTGGGCCTGGCTTCCCGGCGGCGCGTCAGTCAATCAAGGAAACTCTCTATGAGACAGGCGTGGATCTGATTGTTCTGGAAGAAGGACTGGACACCAGAACTGCCAGTCGAAAAGAGGTTGAGGACTATTTTGAGGAGAAACGCTGCGAGATGCACGCAGAAATTATGTTTGCATGGAGGAAGAAGCAGGGTGCAGGATTCCGGCTGACCAATTCCGTTCCGTATGGTTATATCCGCAGGAATGGTGAAAGCAACATGGTAAAGGATGAAGAGGTTGCTCCGTATCTGAGCGAAGCTTTTTCCAGATATGCATCGGGACAGAAGATGGGCGATATTGCAAAATGGTTGAATGAACAGAATGTCGAACCACCGATGAGGCACAAAAAAAGAATTCAGGGAAAACCATATGAGGGAGAATCTGATCTGTGGACATCGGATAATCTGAGGGGATTGTTCAGAAATCCAACATATACGGGTGCAACGGCAAACGGAAGCCGTCAGATTATTGCAGAGAACTGCCATGAGCCGTACATGACAAAAGAACAGTTTTATGCGCTTCCTTGCAATATGCAGCAGAGTGAAAACAAAATATCAACTCGGAAAAAATATAAAAAACCGAATCCTCTTGCAAAGCGCATCATTTGTACCTGTGGACGTCCACTTTATTGGCATAAGGATAAGAAAACGGGAGAAGAACTATTCTATTGCAGCTACTGCCGTGCTCACAAGGAGAATGGAAAGGAATTGAAAGCACCGGCTGCATCTGTATATAAAAAGGTGATAGATGCTATGGAGAGAGAACATCGGGAAGAAGAAAAGATGTACTCCGCAATTCAGCAGGGAGCTGGCAGAAAAGCAATTGAAGCAGTAAGAGCTGATAGTTCGATGCAGATGAAGACCATTCTGGCTGAACTTAATATGGAACAGTTTCGCCGTGTACCGTTATATGAAAGCTATATGGCCGATGAAATCACGGAAGAACAGTATCGTGCTGAAGTGCTGGATTATGAAGAAGCTCATCGAAAGCTGAATGAACAGCTTACGGCAATCATGGAAAATACAATGGTATGGGAACGGGCATTGAGTTTGCGAAATCCGTGGATTCAGCAGATGGAACAATATAAGACTCCAGAGGTACTGGATCGTAATTTTGTGAAAAAGTACATTGAGCAGGTCGTGGTTACATTTTTAGGCGATAGGCAGGCAGAAATCAGTCTAACGATGAAAACACAGGAATGGAAGCAGATGCTTGAACGGATAGAATTGGAGGGTACAGACAATGGCACGAAAAAGTAGAAAGAATTTGCCCCAACCGGAACAGGCAACGGTTTCAGTGCAGTTCCCGGAATTGGATGAAGAAAAGATACCAACTGCAATCTATGGACGGCTTTCGGTGGAAGATGATGAAGATAACGAAAGCATGGAAACACAGATTGCACTGGTGCAGGATTTTATTAACCGTAGCAGTGAATTAAATTATGTGGATACGTATTTTGACAATGGATTTACAGGAACAAATTTCAAGCGCCCGGCCTTTACCCGTTTGATGAACGATGTGCGGCAGAAAAAAATCAAGTGTATCGTTGTAAAAGACCTATCGCGTTTTGGCCGTAACTATCTGGAAGCGGGATACTATATTGAAACCGTATTTCCATTTCTAGGTGTTCGCTTGATTGCTGTCACCGATCATTTTGATAGTACGCGCAAAGAGGATATGGAAAGCCTGGCTCTCCCGATTCGGAATATGGTCAACACCATGTATGCGAAAGACATTTCCAAAAAGGTGTGGACTTCCCTGCAGCGTAAAAAAGAAGCCGGCTATGCAGTCGGAAGTGATGCTCCGTTTGGATATATTCGGAATCCAGTGACAAAACGAAATGAGATTGACCCGGAAACAGCCTTTTATGTACAGTTGATTTTCCAGTGGGTACTGATGGGCGTAGCGATTTTTGAAATCGCCAGACGGTTGACCCTGCTGAAGGTTCCAACCCCACGGGAGTGGCATCGGAAAATTGTTGAGGGAAAGGAAGTCGTTACTTATAAAAAATGGGGCGAAACCTCGGTACGGCATATGCTGGCAAATCAAACCTATGTGGGAGATACCATCAACAATAAAAGTACACAGAGATTTTTTGCTGGGCAGGACAAACGTGACTTGTCGAAAGAGCAGTGGTATGTGGCAAAAAATACACATCCAGCCATCATTGCAAGGGATGATTTTGAAAAGGTGCAGGAGATTCTGACGAAGAATCAGAAGGTGTTCAAAACAGTAAGAGCTGAATCGGAACAGATTCGCACGGAGTATCAGAATGACCTTGCCGGAATGGTGTTCTGTGCAGACTGCGGCAGATCGATGGATTTTGATAGGCTTCCGCATGGAGCAGAAGAAAGTAAAAAGGTTTGTTACTATATTTGCAGAGCAAGGCAGGCGGATGATAAGTGCATCGGACACCAGATTACGGAAAAGTTGTTGAAAGCTCTGGTAATGGATCAGCTGCATCTGTTTATTGTTCGGCTTAGTGATAAGCGCAAAGTTCTGGAAGAGCTGCGAAAAATCGAAGATATGCAGAATCCTGTCTACCGTGCAAAAAGTGAGATTATGAGCCTGACGGATAAAGTTGGCCAGATGGCAAAGAAAAGAGAACAGCTTTATGCAGATTATGTGGCAGGCGTGGTGGATTCTGAAGATTATCAATTGATTCGGGAAGACTATTCCAAACAGTATGACGGCCTGCGAGCAGCACTGCAGAGAGCAGAAGCCAAAAAGGTGGAAGTAGAACAACAGATTAGAGAATATCTGAATATGACTTCCAACTTGGAAGAGCATCTGGATGATTTTGGATTTGATGCTCAGCTGGTAAAATCCCTTGTGCAGAGAATCGAAGTGAGTGCAGATAAGCGAATTCGCATTGTATTTGGATTTCAAGATGTGTTTGCGGACCTTGGAAAGGAGAGTGCGGGAAAATGATTGCAGCATATCAGCGCATTTCAAGGGCAGACGGTGATTTGGGTAAAGATGGAAAAGACAAGAGCAACAGCATCGAAAACCAGAAAGAACTGATCCAGCGGTATATTTCCCACAAAGAGAGTCTGCAAAATCTGCCTGTGATGGATTTTGTGGATGATGGTTACACAGGCAGCAATTTCGACAGACCGGGCTTTCAGAAAATGATGGATGGTGTGCGCAGTGGCGAGATTGATACCATTATCGTAAAAGACCTGTCTCGTTTTGGACGCGATTACATTGGTGTGGGCGAATACATGGAGCAGATTTTTCCACTACTGGGTGTCAGGCTCATCTCCATCAATGACAACTATGACAGCAGCAATTATAATGGTACAACCTTGGGGATGGATTTGATTGTCAGCAACCTGGTAAACACCATGTACTGCCGAGATGCAGGAAAGAAACTTCGGACAGCCAATCGAGTGAAGTGGCGCAAGGGTATTTCTACAGCGTCTGCTGCACCGTTTGGTTATCAGTTCGACCCGAATAAAAAAGGATCATATATCATTGACCCTCCAGCGGCAAAAATTGTCCGTCGCATTTTTGACCTTGCGATTCTGGGATTGGGAACGCGAGAAATAGCGATGGCATTGAATGATGAAAATGCTCCTGTGCCGAGTGTTTATAACCGGGAGCATAAGGCGTATGGAAAAGAAACGACTTACACGATTGCACCTGTGATTCTTTGGGATAGTTCTCGCGTCTGGAAGATTCTCACGGCTTATGTGTACACCGGAGCGATGGTTCTGGGAAAAAGTCAAAGATTGATTTCCGGCAAGAAAATCATTCGCATTGTTCCAAAAGGGCAACAATACATTACGGAAGGAACCCATGAAGCTATCGTCAGCCGGGAAGAATTTAAAAAAGCGCAGCTTGTCATAAGAAATAACGGACATAGAGTAGTGATGGGAAGCGTGGATTTTCCCCTTAAGGGAAAAATTCGATGCGGTAATTGCAGACGAGTCCTGGGATATGACTACAAACAGGCTTCTCCCATATTCTGGTGCAGAGAGGGAATGGAACTTATCGGTCAGACCCAATGTTCATCGGAAATATATCAGGCCAGTGATATTGAAAATGCAGTGTTTCAGGCATTAAAAAAAGAACTTTCTCTATTGGACTCACTCTATAGTGATATTAAAAAGGAAGAACAGAGCTTAAAAGAAGCCAGTAGAAAGGCAAGCCGCCGAAAAACTTTGATGGAGCAGGAACTGAAAAATCTGAAAGGTGAGAAGATGCGGATGTATGAGGAGTACGCGGCAGGAACGCTCTCCCTGGACAATTATAAGAGCAAAAAACTGGAATGCGATAGGAAGATTGCAGAAGTGCAGGACAAAATCGAACAATTCAAAGCGGAAGAATCTGTCAAGAGCGTTGTTCCAGGGACGGTGCGGGCAGCAGCAGAACAGGCAGAAAATTTTCTGCACGGCACGAGACTTACGGCAAGCATGGTGTCAGCCTTCATTGAAAATGTTTATGTGCATGAGGGTGGGCGTATCGTAGTACGGTTTAAATATGAGCAGAGTATACAGGATGCCGTGAGAGCATTACACACAGAATGAATTTCAAAAAGGCGAAGTTGCCCATGATACAACATCAAAGAGTATGTTATAATATGGGCAACAGACCAACCGGAAGGAGAAGGACGAAATGAGTATAACCCGAAAGCTGGCAAAACTGATATTGACCTTATTGACCCTGCCGCTACTCGTCGTAGTATGGCTACTGAAATGGTTCGTGACGTTCCTTCATTGCTGTTCGGCATGGATATTCTATCTGCTGGGCAGTGTGCTGCTGGCAACAGCAGTGCTTTCGTTCCTGATGAAACAATCGCAGGGGATAGAAGCACTTCAAATGCTGATTGGTGGATTTGTGATTTTTATGATTCCGCAGGTGGTCGGCAGTGTGGTGGTATTTTTGGAACTGGCAGCAGCAACGATTCGGCAAGTATGGTACATATAAGGAGAGGGGAAACCTAGAAAATGAAATTAGCAGCGATTCATCATGTGGCAATCATCGTTTCAGATTATGAGAAATCGAAAGACTTCTATGTGAATAAGCTGGGATTTGAGATTGTACGAGAAAACTTCCGTGAAGAACGGAATGACTGGAAACTGGATTTGCGTGTTGGTGAGGGTGCTGATGCGATTGAGCTGGAGATCTTCGCAGAGCCGAACCCACCTAAGCGCGTGAATCGACCGGAAGCCTGCGGACTGCGGCATTTGGCGTTCCGGGTGGATGATGCGGAAGCCACTGTAGCAGAACTGGAACAGATGGGGATAGGATGCGAACCGATTCGATTTGACAGCTACACCCAAAAGAAGATGACATTTTTCTTTGATCCAGATGGGTTGCCGTTGGAACTGCATGAATAAAAAACAACGCCCTCATAGTTGAGAGGATTCGTAAATCTTCTCGGCTATGAGGGTGTTTCATTCCATAGGAATGGGAAAGTTATAGATTGAAGGGCTTAACTAGCTACTGAGCAGCTATGCAGAAAAGTGATTGCAGCGACTTCTTGATCTAAGGTGGATACCGAATTTCAGCTACCACAAACGAAGGCTCGCATAAACCACAGACAGCACCCAGGAGGATTCGAGGGTGCGTCTGCGACTTATGCGGGTTTTATTTTGCGATTTTACGGATAGGTGTTAAATTCCAAGGCTGACAAGAGTGGCCTTTAACTCTTTTGCCATGCGAATAATGACAGTCTGTTCAGTTTCATTACAGTCCAGCAGCAAGCGGTGAAATTCGGAGTTTGCAGAGGAAGAATGTTCAAGACAGTCGAGCAAAAGCTCATCCGCGGAAACGGATAACGTGTTGGCAATTTTGACAAGAACAGAAAGGCTTGGAACCTTTGTGCCATTTTCGATTTGGACAATGTATTCACGACTGCAGTTGACTTTTGCGGCAAGAACTTCTTGCGTCAGATTCGATTTTGAACGGTAGAAGCTGATTCGTTTTCCTAGAGAAGTACGATTTACGGACATATAGTGATCTTCCTTTCAAATGCCCGCATAAGATACTTTAATTATTTGACTTATGGAGAAATGAATCAAGAGGAACCAAAGAGGCAATCTGCATAGAAGTCAGAATTCTTATTTTTCCCCTCTAGCGGAGATGGCTTCTGAGGCCAAAATGTGAACCAGCAGTTCACATTTTGAGCAACAAGTGAACTGCTGGTTCACAGAAAAATATATCTGACAAGTGTATAATAAAAGCGTGAAATCAAACTGCAAAAAAGTGAGGAAAACGAAATGGAAAGGCTGCTGACACTGTATAGCGAAGTTCAGTCAACGGATGTACGGTGGCTGTGGTATCCCTTTATTGCAATCGGGAAAATCACACTGCTGCAGGGTGATCCCGGCGATGGGAAATCCACCATGATGATGAATCTGATTGCAGAACTTTCAACGGGTGGTAAGACCCCGGATGGCTGTAAGATCGGTGCGCCGCAAAAGGTGATTTATCAGTGCTCCGAGGATGGCGTTTCAGACACAATAAAGCCCCGGCTGGAACGCTACGGAGCAGACTGCCGGAAGATTGCCTTCATCAATGAAGAGGTTTATAACGGCCTTACATTGGATGATGAGCGCATCCGTCAGGCAATCATTGAATTTCGGCCTCGATTGGTCGTGATCGATCCGATTCAGGCTTATCTTGGCAGCGATTCGGATTTGCAAATCGCAGGCAGAGCGCGGAAACTCATGCGCCGCCTTGGAATGTGGGCTGCTGGTTACGACTGCGCTATCGTTCTGATTGGACACCTCAACAAAAAAGAAGGCTCCAAAGGGCTGTACCGCAGCCTTGGTAGTATTGATGTTGTGGCAGCAGCACGAAGCGTCCTGCAGGTGGAGCGAGATACCGAGAATCCTGATATAAGAATCGTACATCAAATCAAGAACAGTCTTGCGCCTACGGCAGAAGACATCCGCTTTTCCATTTCTGCCGACAAGGGCTTTCGATGGCTGGAATGCAGGCCACAGCTTTTTGAAAAACAACAGCCGGACGCCGAACCTAAATTTGATACAGAGCAACAGAAAGCTGCCTACTGGATCAAGCATTTCCTTGAAAAAGGTGATATGAGCGCAAATGAAATTTATTGCCGTCTGGACAATGAGGGTGTCAGCAAACGAGTGGCGCGGATGGTAAAAACGGAAATGGGAATCCACTGCTACCAGAAGAAGCGGAGATGGTATTGGAGTGTTCAGCTGGAAGAAGGTGCTATGAATGGAGCGCAAGTATAAAGTAGGCGGCTATGTGAAACTTGCAAAACTGTGGGAACGCTCTAAGGATGCAGCAGTAGCCTATCACAGTTCCTACTATGCTGAAAAGTTCAGAGATGATGCAGATAAAAGGCTGGTTGGTGTCTATATTGACATCACAGGGAATAAGGAAATTTATAAACGCCCGGAAATGGTGCATCTGCTCAAAGATTGCAAAAAGGGTGCCGTCAATCTGATTTTTTCACAGACAAGGGCCTACCTTGCAGCGAATACCTGTGATTTCTGTTTTCTGTTGAAATATCTGTTTGATTTGCCGATGCGGGTGGACATTGTTACAGATGATGACGACCAGAGAATTGACACGATTCTTGATGTTGAGAATCAGCGTCAGAGCCTGAAAGAATTGGCCGAAAAATATACATCAATCCGTGAGAAAGAATATCTTGCATGGAAAGCACGACTAGAACATGAAATGGAAAAGGCAGATGGAAAATGAATGAAGGACAGTATGATTCAAAAAATGTAGAACATATTTCAATAGAAAATATCGAAGTTGTGTCCAATGGAATGGATTGGAAAAGCAGGCATTTGGAAGCTGAAAAGAGAAAAGCCGAAATCCGCGACAGAATCCATAAGCAGACTGAACAGGGTCAGAAATCAGCAAAAGATTATTTCCGCCCTGCAAAGCCGACCCCATCAATTTATGACAGTGACCTAAAACGTGTGGCCGTTTATGCCCGTGTCAGCACATCTAGCGAAGAACAGATTTCCTCTATTGAAAATCAAACTCTATACTACACCAAAAAGATTGCAGAAACGGAAAACTGGAATCTGCAGGATATTTACAGTGACGAGGGAAAATCGGGTACTTCACTGCGGAAACGAGATGCGTTTAAGCGAATGATGCGAGATGCCAAAGACCAGAAAATGGATTTGATTATCTGTGCCAGCATTTCGCGTTTTGCCCGGAACTTTTCGGATTGCATGACACAGATCGCAGCTTTGAAAACCATGCATCCTGCACATCCCATCGGTGTGTACTTTGAAACAGAGAATATCTATACGCTGAATCCAAGCAGTCAATACAGTCTTGACATTCAGGCTCTTTTGGCAGACTGGGAATCGGGCAATAAGAGTCGCCGGATGATCCTTTCGTATGACCAGCGTATTATGACAGGTCAGTACCCGGTGGCTGACCTGATGGGGTATCGGCATACGAAGGATGGACAGCTTGTGATTGAGCCGGAAGAAGCAAAGACGGTGCGGTTTATCTTTCTGGCATTTATTCAGGGCTATGATTACGAACAGATTGCAATGATCCTGACACAGAAGAAGCGCAGCACCCTGCGCGGCAGGCAGGAGTGGAATGGCATGATGGTGGCTAACATCATGAAAAACGAACGTCGCTGGGGTGATCTGGAAGCTCGGAAGAGCATTGTGGTGGACTACAAGTTGGGTAAGGTCACAAAGAATAACGGAAATCGCTGCTCTGCCTACGTTCCAGAACATCACGAAGCGATTGTTTCACCGGGAATTGCACGGGCTGCACATCTTGTGGCATCCAGCAAAAAGAAGTGCGGGGTGCAGGATATTGTAGTAATCCAGCAGGGAGCATTGAAAGGATTCGTGGGCATCCATCCGAACTGGAGTGGCATCAGTGTTGATAGTATTCACAGTCTTTGTCTGAGGGCCTATCTTCCGGAAGAGGTGGCGAAACTGAATGATATAGCAGAGATGAGGGCTGGAACAAAGCTGGAAAAGCCCCTTCGATCGGAATATCTGACGATTTCAGGCACTTGCTTTATCAATCAAAGCAGCCCGGTCATAACAATCTCAAAAAATGGAATCCGTTTCAGCAAAGCGTGTCATACCCGCTTGGACGACTGCGAGCATGTGGAACTGCTCTATCATCCGATTCTGCAAGTCGTAATCCTGCGAAAAAGTAATCGTGATGCTTCAACAGCGATACATTGGGAAAATAAGGATAAGATTTGCAGCAGCTTTTCATCCAAGGCATTTTCAGGGGTGATATTTGAAGCAATGAACTGGAAGTGGAGTTGTCGTTACCAGTGTCGTGGTATCTGCCGTGGAGAGGAAAATGCAAAGTTCCTAATTTTTGAATTGGATGAGTCCCGGATTTTGATTAGAAAAAATCAGTATGAACAGATTGAGGATCGTTCGATGAATCTGAAATGTCGGCTGTATCGGAGCAAGTGGGTTCAGAGCATTACAGTTAGTGATGTGATGGAATCCGGCCAAGTCGTAGAAAACCCCATGATTGGTGCAATTCCAAGCAGAAATGAAGTTCAACGTGAACTGGATGACCTTTTAATGTCGATGTAGGAGGATTTGTGAAATGGAAGAAAAAAGCAGGGAACAGGAACTGAGCGTACGGGAAATCTCCTTGATTCGTGAGTTGACACAGATACGAAAAGAACATAAAAGAGAACTGGAGTACGAAAAATTTGATGGTTATGAGCTGCCGCCGCGTACACAATTTTCCATGCTGAATAAGCCAGCAGTGAGCATAAAATATGGCGTTATGAAATTTAATATGGCCTGCATCCGGCTTTTTGAAGGAATCAAGTATGTTCTTCCGATTTTGCATCCAAACAAAAAACGGCTTGCATTGATTATGTGTCCGGAAGAAGACAGCGCGTCTGTTGAATGGGCACGGCAGAAGGACGAAAACTGGGTGAATAAGGATATTACCTCTTTGGAATTTGTGGAAAATATCTTCAAACTCATGAACTGGAACCGAGAATGTCGTTATAAAGTGCTTGGACGGGTGGCTAATTCTGATCAGGGCCTTTGTATGTTGTTCGATTTGGAAGAAGCAATCATGTTCACACCGAAGCCACAGGAATATACGGACCCGCTTACTGGCGAAATGAAGAAAAAACAGATAAAGTTCTTCCCGGATGTCTATAAGGATCGAATCGGGAAATCTTATAATGATTACATCGCTGGTCATCAGATGAACCTGTTCGAGGATTTTATTGGGTATCAAGGCTCTGCTGTATTGGATGAGCCTGAACAGAAAACAGATACTATTTCAGTACC
>ERZ857955.716-NODE-716-length-34624-cov-6.112731_pt1 | contig 34624 bp, 27 predicted proteins | sample MGYA00519956_ERZ857955 | MGnify/ENA primary metagenome ERZ857955 (study PRJEB31778, sample SAMEA3449378) | human gut metagenome | biome: human gut; feature: human-associated habitat; material: faeces | place: United Kingdom | collected 2010/2012 ...
CAGGTGGCAGTCCACTTTCTTTGTATATAACGTAATTTCTCACTGGCTGTCTGAGAAAAACTCGAAAAATTTCGCCATTATGAAAAAGTATTTCGTTTTATCAGTATTTATTATGCTGATTGGAGCATTTACAAATGTTCAAGGTCAAAATTCTGTAACTCCCGATAAAGGAGTGTTAGTTCATGGAAACGTCCGTTTATGCAACTATGAAAGAGGCTGCTTAATAACAGACAACGACATGAAGCATTGGACACAAAAACTTGAAATTTCCTATGACGGTTCGGACAAGACATACGGTATTTATATCAATGTCCGAGGGGATATTATCAATTTAGGTGTCAAATACAAAAGTAGTGGAAAAGAATCCTATACATACGAGGGTACGGACAGGGTAACAGGACGAAAGGTCGTTGTCGTAACAAAACAAAAGTTGAGTTGGTATTTGAATAACAATGGAGTTGATTCTCATACAGAAGTTGAAAGTCCAAAGGGAATAATCGTTACCGTTCCTGCTACTTATACAGTGTTTTCAGTAATTCCTATTAAAAACAAATAGCATTACTTGATTGATAGTACAGTATTAAACCGATTCATATCAGCCGGACTAAGTTCCGGCTTTTTTATCAGTTCGTTTTTAGGGTCTATAAGCAATGGCAGTGCCTCTGCGAGTAACTTCTTAAAGCCACGTTTTGTTTTCGCCCTTGACGACTTGTAGAGGTGATTTATGACAGTAAACTTGTAACCTTTACCGAACCAGTCCCAAGTGAACACATATTGCTGGGGAATGTCATCAATAGACAGGTCGTTAAAATAGGTGTCAATGATAAGTTGTACACCCTCCGTTCTTATGGCTACTGCTTCATCGAACATTTCAATATAGGGAACAATGATTGTTCCAAGTCTGAACTCCGTGGGTTCTTTTCTTCTTTTCATTTTAGACATACTGATTCTCTCATTTGTTTGTATGTATAACGTGTGTCAGCGCAACAGAGGAAACAGTTAAATCGGTCTGAATTGCTGATGTCTCTCAGATTATACCTATACACGAACTCATCAACATACTTTTGCAGATGTTTCTTGGGCAAGTTTATGTAAGTTCCGTGGTACATACGTTTAAGGACTGTCCAAGCTCCCTCTATCCTGTTAGTAGTGATGTCTCCATTGCCGTATTGGTGTTTGCCGTGGTCAACATAATAGCGTTCGTAAATTCGTCCTATCTGATTGTAAGAGGCATTTTCGTCTGTAAACAGGATTGTATCGGGTTCTACGAAAGCAAGTATCAAGGACGATAATGTATCGGCAGTTGTATCTTTTGTAACTTTGGCTACCAAAAATCCGTCCCGTTCTATCATTCCCACGACAGTAGTTTTGTCTTTATGAGAACGACCTTGTGAATGTTTGACTTTCTTGTTCCAGTGTCGGTTTTTATTCCTTCCACCGATATAGGTCTCGTCCGCTTCCACCTTGCCCTTCAGCATGGATTCGTTGGCAAGATACATTTGCCGCCTTATCTTTTGAAGCATATACCAAGCCGTCTTTTGCGTTACTTCTATATGGCTTGCCAACTGATAGGATGAAATTCCAGACTTATCGTTAGTGACAATCCAAATAGCTGTAAACCATTTGCGTAGACTTATTTTCGTCTTTTCAAACATCGTGCCTGTGCGAACGGTAAAGTTCTGACCTGTATTCTTACAGCGATATTTGCCGCTTCTCAATTTATAAACTTTGGAAGTCTTGTCAAATGGTGAAACAGGTTTGCCATGCCAATTAATAGCTTCAAGATGTTTGATACAGGCTTCTTCTGTAGGAAACAATTCGTATAAAGCCATGAGGGATGATACATTAAGTTTGAATGGGTCTTTCATATGGCTGTCCTCCAACTTTTGATGATGTTACAATTTACAAAGATTGATTCGTTCAACAATGAGTTCACGGAGAAAATCTTGATAAAAATCCGATAACCTCCTGTGCATATAACGAAAAAGTGAAAGACGAGGTAACTCGATTTATGGTTAAATGATGTGAAATGCCACATAGCACGTTATATGTGTGTCATAGTCACAAAATAAATCTGCATAATTCTTGAAAACTATGACGGAAAGAGCCGATACAAAATAGGTTATCGGCTCTTATTTTACGAGAATGGAATTTGAAACGTTAAATAAATAGAAAAGACTGGTTCGGGGATTTCCCAACTCCAGCCTTTCTATGATTTTTCAGTGTAAATATGTATATCAGCACCGAACTTTTTTGCATGAGCCGGTCCAGCCTGCATAAGAAGATCAAGGCGCTGACGGGGCTGACTCCCAACGACTACATCAAGCTGATCCGGTTGAACAAGGCGGCGGAGCTGCTTTCTTCGGGAAGCTACAAGGTAAACGAGGTGTGCTATCTGGTCGGGTTCAACACTCCGTCGTATTTTGCGAAGTGTTTTTATAAACAGTTCAACAAGCTGCCCAGTTCGCAATTGGACTGATTGCGCGGGCGGTTTGACCGCCGTTCTTTGTATTGTGCAATAACGTTGTATATGTGGCGCAGATATTGGTAGGCGCGGATCGCCGTGCCGGTTATATTTGCACGGCCGTCTGTATGATGGCGAGTGTACTAACCTAAATGATCTGTAGATTTATGAAAAGAATTGCATTAGCGGCGTTTTTGTTTGTGACGCTTGTTCTTTCTGCCGCAGAGCCGGCCCCTACGCTCAGGCGCAATACGGTGGACGAGGTGATCGCCGCCATGACGCCTGAGGAGAAGGTGCTCATGGTGATCGGCAACAAAAACAACGACCGGCGCAGGTATATCGGCGAGGGTTCCACTTGGTATTGCGCAAGGCTCGGTCTGATGCCGACCGTCATGTGCGACGGTCCTGCCGGAGTGCGCATGAAACCCTTCCGGGACGGCGACTCTACCAAAGCCTATTACAGCACCGCTTTCCCCACAGCCACCGCGCTGGCCGCTACGTGGAATACCGAATTGGTGGAGACGGTCGGTGACGCGATGGGTAACGAAACGCTTGAATACGGTGCCGACGTGCTTCTGGCCCCTGCGATGAATATTCAGCGCGATCCGCTGTGCGGACGGAATTTCGAGTACTATTCCGAAGATCCGCTTCTGTCGGGGAAAATGGGCGCCGCGATGGTGCGCGGGATTCAGTCGCAGGGCGTCGGGACTTCGGTCAAGCATTTCGCGGCGAACAATCAGGAGAGCAACCGCAAGGGTGTCAATGCCGTGATCAGTCAGCGGGCGCTTCGGGAGATTTACCTGCGCGGCTTCGAGATCGCGATCAGGGAGGCTGCGCCGTGGACCGTCATGTCGTCCTATAATCGGCTTAACGGGGTGTACGCCTCCCAGAACCGCGACCTGCTGACCACGGTGCTGCGGGACGAATGGGGCTTCGACGGAATGGTGATGACCGACTGGTTCGCCGGCGACGACGGGGTGGCTCAGATGAAGGCGGGCAACGATATCATCATGGGCGGCTTCCCTCACGGTCATTACAAATACCATCAGCCCGAAATTCTCAGCGCGCTTTCCGACAAGACGCTCGATGAGGAGGTTCTTGACCGGAATATCCGCCGGATACTCGGCTTCGTCAAGAAAACGCCCTCTTATAGGGAATACGCCTGCTCCCTGAAGCCCGATCTTGCGCGGCATGCACAGGTCGCTCAGCGTGCTGCGGACGAGGCGATGGTGCTGCTGAAAAACGACCGGAATACGCTCCCGGTCAGAAAACCGAATCGGGTTGCGCTTTTCGGCAAGACGTCCTATGATTTCATAGCCGGAGGTACGGGCAGCGGCGAGGTGCATTACGGTCATGCGGTATCCCTCAAAGAGGGGCTGTCGAACGTCGGGTTCCGGATTTCGTCCGCTGCGGACCGTTTCTACACCCGGTTCGTCGATTCGGTGTTTGCTGCCGGCGGGCACAAGAAATATGCGGTAACCCGCTCTCAGGAACCTCGGATCGACAAGGCTCTCGTCGAAGCGGAGGCGAAGGTTACGGACATGGGAGTCGTGACTCTCGGCCGGTTGTCCGGAGAGGGCGTGGACCGTAAGGAAGAGGGTTACTTCACCCTGACCGACAATGAAAAGGAACTGCTCGGAGCCGTGTGTTCGGCCTATCATGCACTCGGAAAAAAAGTGGTTGTCGTACTCAATATCGGAGGGGTGATCGAAACGGCTTCGTGGAAAGAGCTGCCCGACGCGATCCTGCTCTCGTGGCAGACGGGTCAGCAGGGCGGCGCTGCCGTTGCCGAGCTGCTTCGGGGAACCGTCAATCCTTCCGGAAAGCTGCCCGTGAGCTATCCCGTTTCATATGCCGACGTTCCGTCGTCGAAATCGTTTCCGGGAATTCCCGCCGACCTGCCGGTCAACTCCTACTATAATGAGGGTGTGTATGTCGGCTACCGCTATTACACGACGTATGATGTCCCTGTGTCCTATCCGTTCGGTTACGGGCTTTCTTACACTCGGTTCGAATACTCCGACCTGACGCTGAGCAGCGATTCGTTTCCGGGACGGATCGATGTCTCGGTAAAGATCTCCAACACGGGCAAAGTCGCCGGAAAAGAGGTCGTTCAGCTTTATCTGACGGCGCCGGCCGTCTTGCAGGACAAGCCGGAGCGGGAATTGAAAGGTTTTGCCAAAACCCGGCTTCTTGCGCCCGGTGAGAGTCAGGTGCTTACCTTTACGCTCGATCCCCGTTCGCTTTGCTCCTTCCGCAGCGGCATCAGCAGCTGGGTGGCCGAGGCCGGGCGTTACGAGGTGAAGATCGGCGCTTCGTCGCAGGATATCCGTCAGCGAGCCTCCTTTACGCTCGGAAAGGAGCTGGTCGTCGAGAAACTGCACGATGTCCTCGCCCCCAATGTGCCGATTAAGGATATGGGGACGACTTCGGCAAAAGTCCTTGGAACGGATCAGCCTTTCGACCACTACCATGAACTGGATTATAAATTCAACTGGCACTGGTAACTCTCCTTTTCCGTTCGTTCGGGGACGGCTCCCGGTTTGCACGCTTTTTTAAGCGCCTTTTCGTGTAATGTTTCAGACCTCCGAAAACCTCCTGCAGTTACCTGCAAGGGGTTTCGGAGGTCTGTCGTGATATTTTATTTCCGAGGGGGCTTTGCGTCCTAATCGGCGATCTCCCCAAGCCCGGCAGGAGTGATCCGCCGTATTGGTGCCGGCCAGCTAAAATGGTGCGCTTCCCGCTTCTTTTTTTCGAAAAAGAAAAACCGCATCAGAATTATTTCTGATGCGGTTTTCAGTGCCCAGGACAAGGATTGATCTGTGAGAACAGATACAAATAGATGAAATTTGAACGTATTTATAATATATTGAAATACAGAATATTAAAATTGTATGCTATGAAATGTGTTTTGTCTGTTTTTAGCTGTTTTGCAAAAATGCGGACACGGTGCGGACGCAAAAGTATTGCTGTATTCGAATATAAATCATATCTTTGTAGAGTATAAAATGAGGATGTATGGCAAAAGTTACATATGTTTTGGCTCAAGGGGAAAATAGCGCGGGAGAATCGCAAGTTAATTTCCGTGTCTATGTTTCCCGCGAATTGCGTGTACGTGTGCCGTCCGGCATTTGGGTCGATCGGAGACGTTGGGGAAAGAAAAACGATATCAATATTCCGAACACACCGGGGGAGGAGCGCGATGCGCTGTTGGCAAAGCGGGTGAAATTGAAAGAATTGGTCGATGTAATTGAGACCTCGGTCGAGGCGGCAGACGATAAATCGACCGTTACGCGCGAGTGGCTCGAAAAGTTGATCCGGCGCACTTTGCGGCCAAAGACGGCGACTTCCGTTGAGGAAAAGAAAATAGGCTTTTTCCCGTTGACGGATGAATACCTCGCTACGCATAAATTGTCCGAATCGCGTGTCAAGCATTTCAATGTCTTGGTGCGGACGTTGAAGCGGTATGAGTTGTATCGTAAACTGTCGAACCGACGGTTCGTGCTGGACGTACACACCGTATCTCCGACGACACTTGATGATTTCGGGGCATTTCTGATGAAAGAACCGGAGATTTTCGACGAACATCCGGAGTTGTACGACGAGGTGCCGTATGCCCGGCCGAAGGTGAGGAAGAATCTGCCTGTGAAGCGCGGCCCGTACCTCAATGCTGCGGGAGAAACGGTAATTCCCGGCCGTCCGAAAGAGCGGGGCATGAATTACGTTTCGGATATGTTGATTCGTCTACGGTCGTTTTATGTATGGTTAAATGATAACGGACATACCTACAATGATCCGTTCAAGCAGTACAAGATTGCGGAGATTGTCTACGGTACGCCTATCTATATTACGACCGACGAACGCAAACAGTTGGCCGAAGCGGATATGGGGGATGACAAGCAACTGGAAACGCAACGAGATATTTTTGTTTTCCAATGCATGATCGGCTGCCGGGTGAGCGACCTTTATAAGATGACCTATGCCAATATCATCGGCGATTGCATCGAATATGTTCCCCGCAAGACGCGAGACGACCGAGTGGTGACGGTCTCGGTGCCGCTGATCGGTGCTGCGAAAGAACTGATTCGTAAATACCTCGATGAGAACCGCGGAACATTGTTTCCATTTATTTCGGAGCAAAAATATAATGTCTATATCAAAGCGGCGTTCCGTAAAGCGGGACTGACGCGCATGGTGACGACGATCGACCAGCGGACGCGGCAGAATGTTCAGGTGCCGATCTGCGACCTTGCTTCGTCGCACATGGCGCGCCGGACATTCATCGGGAATGTTTATAAAAGCGTGAAAGACCCTGCGATCGTGGGAGCGATGTCCGGGCATAAGGACGGCAGCCGGGCGTTCGCCCGCTATCGCGATATCGACATGGATATAAAACGGGATGCAGTGAGTGTGTTGGAGTAGAATTTGTTTTGTCGATAAATTTGTATAAATTTACGACAGATATATGTGTGTAAATAGATGCAAGCAATAGAGGATAAGATACTTAATAAGATAAAGAAGTGCGGACGGGGTAAGCTGTATTCCGCATCCGATTTCGCTGTATACGGATCGGCTGTATCGGTTGCGAAGGCATTGGAACGGCTTACTCGAAAAGGCGGTTTGGTCCGTATTGCAAGGGGCCTCTATTGCTATCCCAAAATCGATAGAAAGTTTGGAATGGGCATACAATACCCGACCATCAATGAAATCGCTGAAAAGGTAGCTCGGCAGAGCGAAGCCCGAGTTGTTCCGACGGGTATGCACGCATTGAATGTATTGGGATTGTCTGCCCAGGTACCGATGAACTATGTGTTTTATACCGACGGCAATTCCCGGACAGTTAATTTGTTCAACGGTCGCAAATTGCGATTCAAGCGTGTAGCGCTTAAAAATCTGGCCTATCAGAATAAAACGCTGATGCTTGCCGTGTTCGCTCTGAAGGAGATCGGTCGGCCGCAGGTGACGGAGGAGCACACCGCCCAACTGAAGACGATATTCGCCCGGATTCCGAAGTCGAGCATTCTGCCCGATCTGCGGTTGGTGCCGGCCTGGATTCGTAAAATCATTATGTCGTTCTATGAAGAATAATTTTTGGATGTTTTCCGACGAGCAGAAAAGTATGTTCGTTGCACAGACGAGCGAGCGTGTCGGGCTTCCTCCGCAGGCTGTCGAGAAGGACTGGTGGGTGACGATGACGCTGAAAGCCCTGTTCGAATCGTCGTGCCGGGACTTCATCACCTTCAAGGGCGGTACGTCGTTGAGCAAGGGTTGGCATGTCATAGAACGCTTCTCGGAGGATATCGACATTGCAATCGACAAGTCCTTTTGGAGAATTGCCGGGGACAACAAGTCGCAGCGCGATCGGATTCGGAAACTTTCGCGGGCCTATATCGAGCAGCGGCTCGTTGCGGAAATGCAGGCATTGCTGGAAGGATATGGGGCTTCCGATTTTGAGTTGCGTGCCGTTCCGGCGCAGGACTCCGATGCCGATCCGACGCTGGTGCTGTTGCCGTATCGAAGCATTTATGCGAATATCGAGTATGTGGAATCGCAAATCCGGATCGAATTCAGCTGCCGGTCGATGAAAGAACCGCGTGAGCGGATCGAGATTCGTCCGCTGATTGCCGAGGCATATCCCGATGTATTCGGAGAATTGGTGTTCCCGATTTATGCGGTCGTGCCGTCACGGACGTTTTTGGAGAAAGCGTTTTTGCTGCATGAAGAGTTTCAGAAAGAGAATCCGCGCGTCGAGCGAATGACACGCCATCTGTACGATTTGGAGCGGCTGATGGATACGGATTTCGGAAAGGCAGCCTTGGCCGATCCGAAAATGTATGTCGAGATTGTCAGGCATCGCAGCATATTCAATACGATTCGCGGAGTCGATTATCGGACGCACCATCCGAGCCGGATCGATTTTATTCCGCCCGAAAAATTGGCGGAGGTATGGCGCAGGGATTATGAGCGGATGCAGGAGTATTTCATCTATGGAGATTCGCTGCCATACGATCGACTGATCGCGCGGATGGCGGAGTTGCGGGATCGGTTTCGGAAAGTTGTAATGGAGGATGATTTTTTCAGCGAATCGGAATTATGAATCCCGAGTATTATTTCCAGAAAGGTCTTCGTCTGATCGTGGCAAGCGCCGTGATTTTTGCTTTGATCGTTTTGTTCAGCGCCATGGTTTCGCGGGGATTTCCGCTTTGGCTGGCGCTTGTTTTGCTTGTCCCCGCAGGACTTGGCGTGACCGGATTTTACTTTTTCAGCGTGGGCAGTTCGGCGGATCTTTCGGAGCGTTTTTTTCGTCGTTTTGGGTGTAGTCAGCCGAGAGGCGAAGAGAAAACAACGACAGAAGGAGTCGGTTCCGAACAGCGGTGTGAAAGAAGCCCGGACGCGATCGTGCCGGAATCCGCCGTTGTTTCTGCCGATCCGGTTCCGGACGATCGGATTCTCGAAAATGCACTCGCCACCGTCTACGAATATACCGATAAGGATTTGGGCGATGCCGTTGACGGGACGAATCGGCAAATTTTGCGACGACGTTTGCTTTATTTGGCATGTATGGCGCCTGTTCCGAATGATGTGCCGCAGGTTCGGCTTCGGCATGATCGGGTGAGCTATGGGGATTTGTGTCACTACGGTTGGAACGTCTGGAATGCTTTTAAGGGCGCGACCAATCGTTTTTATGACCAGACCGAATTGGCGGAATGGCTGAAAGCGAGCTTCGAGTCTTTGGCCAAATACAATACGAAGACGTTGCGGGCCAAGCTTCGGGCGACGGACGGAGGTTATCGCATCCGATTGATCGATAATCTGAAAGAATATATCCAAAAATAAAGAGCTGTATAAGGATGAGATATTCCCTGCACCCGGTCGGTGCAGGGAATTTTCTTTCTGTTGTCATGTAATTGCAAAATGCTGGTAAGTAGCAATATCTGAAATTGTTTGCCGGTGCAAATGCGGTGATTCGATTGCAAAAACAGGTGCAGGAAAAGCACCTGTTATTTTCGTCGCCGGACCTGCTGTTCGGGTTCGGTTAAATTATCGTATTATGGACTTAAAACAATTGAGTGAGCTGGGCGGTGAAGTGAATGTGACCGTCCGTCTGGAAGATCTCCGGCAATGGCACAAGGAGTTGACGGCAGTCGCGTCGCCGCCGTCCGTAATGCCGGTTCCGCAACACGCGGGCGAATTGTACACGCGAAAACAGACCATCGCGTTGTTGGGTGTCGATTCCTCTACGTTGTGGCGATGGGCCAAGAGCGGTTATCTTGTTCCCGTGGAGTACGGCGGGCAGCGCCGTTATCGCGTGGCGGATGTGCAACGGATTCTAAACGGAGACAGCTATGCCCGCTAAAACAGTGAAAAGAGAAAGCCCCTACCTGCGCGTGGGAACGACCATCTACAAGCGGGTCCGGCAGCCGTTGAGCAGCGGCCGGAGCGTCGAGACGCTCATCCCGTGGAATGTCGAGACCTTGCGTCAGGACTACGGGAAAAGCTATCTGGCCTGCATTCCGAAATACGACGGCTTTTGCACGGTTCCCGACCACACGAACTACCGCCGGGAGATCGACGGTTTCCTGAACCGTTACGAGCCGATTCCCTTTCAGCCCGCCGATGGCATCTTTCCGCACATCCACGACTTTTTCGCTCATATCTTCGGCGAGCAGGTCGAACTGGGGTACGATTATCTGCAACTGCTCTACCTGCGCCCCTTGCAACGGCTGCCGGTATTGTTGCTGGTGTCGGATGAACGCAACACGGGAAAGACGACCTTTCTCAATCTCTTAAAGTCGATCTTCGGCGGAAACGTTACCTTCAATACCAACGAAGATTTCCGTTCGCAATTCAATGACGACTGGATGGGCAAACTGCTGATCTGCGTGGACGAGGTGCTGCTCAACCGCCGCGAAGATTCCGAGAGGATCAAGAACCTATCGACTGCACGCAGCTACAAGGCTGAGGCGAAAGGCCGCGACCGCCGGGAGGTGGAGTTTTTCGGCAAGTTCGTCCTCTGCTCCAACAACGAGCGCAATCCCGTCCTGATCGAGGCTGCGGAAACCCGCTACTGGGTGCGGCGCGTGCCGCCGCTCCCGTATGACGATCAACACCTGCTGGCCAAAATGCGAGCCGAGATACCGGGGCTGCTCTTCTATCTGCAACAACGTATGCTCTCGTCACATGAAGAGAGCCGTATGTGGTTCGCGCCCCGGCTGCTGGTCACCGATGCCTTGCGGCGGATCATACACTACAACCGCAGCAAGACCGAAACCGAAATGCTGTCGATTATTCGCGATATCATGGATGCCGAGAACCTTGCGGAGTATCGGTTCGACGTGAGCGATATGGTCAATATGCTGGAGATACGCGGCATCCGTGTTGACCATCCCACCGTGCGGCGGATTCTTGCCGAAAATTGGCAGCTGCGACCCGCACCACCGACTTACTACCAACGCTATACGATTACCTACAACGGCGAAACGCAGCGGCAGGACAGCAAGACGGCACGGGTCTATACCGTCACGCGGGAACAACTCGGCGGATTGCTGGACGATGCTGCGATGTAAGAATGTTGAAAAAAGGAAGTAGCTTTCTTATTTTCATAATCTTACATCTCTTACAAATCCTCTTACAAAGTCTTACGGGTTCTTTCGGACTTACAGCGCCGGATGCCGTGTAAGAGATATGTAAGACGCCAACCTTTTCTTTCACTGGATTTTACACTTTTTCTCAACAAATTTACGGAAAAAATGACTGTCATACCATACAGCAACCGGATTTCCATCCGTGATTTTCTCGCCTGGCGCGGGATTCAGCCCAAATACGAACGCAACGGCTACGGTATGTATCTTTCACCCTTTGCGTGAAGAGCGTACACCGAGTTTCAAAGTGGACTATGTGCAAAATCTCTGGTACGACTTCGGATTGGGAGAGGGCGGCACGCTGCGCACCCTCGTGATGCGGTTGGAGCGGTGCGACAGCCGCGAGGCGATCCGACGGCTGCAAAACGGTGAAAAAAGGGACGCCGGTTCCGTTTCTCTTTCACCGGGTGTTGGCGAGCGTCCAGCTGCCGGAGGTCCCTTGCCGGTCTTGCGTCCGGCCGCCGTCCCCGCGCTCCGGATCCTCTCCGACGCTCCGCTTCGTCATCCGGCATTGGTCGGTTATCTCTCTTCGCGCGGCATCGTCCCGTCTGTTGCCGCGGCATTCTGCCGCGAGGTTCGCTACGAGGTAAACGGCCGCGCCTTTTTCGCCGTCGGGTTCCGCAACGATGCCGGAGGGTGGGAGCTCCGCTCCGAGCGGTTCAAAGGCGGCTCCTCGCCCAAACACATCACCACCCTCGACAACCGTTCCGACACGGTGATCGCTTTCGAGGGATTTATGGATTTTCTCGCTTATCTCTCGCTGAAACATCCCGAACGACTGCACATCGACGCCGCGGTTCTAAACTCGGTCGTCAACCTGCCCAAAGCCGTACCGTTTCTCTCCCGGCATCCGGTGATTCACGCCTTCTTTGACAACGACGAAGCCGGGCGTAAAACGACCTCCGATCTGATCCGTCTTTGCCCCCGCAGCGAGGTAATCGACCAAAGGTATTTTTACAGCGGGCACAAGGACGTAAACGATTATCTGATCGCCCGCATAAAAGGCCATGCGGAAAAACTTCCAGCCACAAAAAACATCTCCGAAACAAAGGCTGTTCAGGCTCTTCGGAATAATCTGCAAGCCCTGAAAGCGGAAACGGCGGAAATTGAACCACCGCGTCGGAAAGGGGTAAAGATTTAAGGAAGGCAAGGTTGTGTTTTCGTAAACGAAAACTCCGCCTTCCCCGCTGGCCGGCGTAAAATCCCGATGGTCTGAACAAAAAAATGCTTACAACCCACTTATCATGGAAACACCGAAAAAAACATACAGCAAACAGGGCGGTCGGCCGAAAGTCGGCATCGGCCGCATCCGTAAATACGTCGTCAGCACGCGGCTCAGTCCCGAGCGGAAACTCCGCTTTTCGGCCCTCTGCCGCGAAGCAGGACAACCGCCAGCCGAAGTCCTGCGCCAGCTGATCGACCGAGGAACGGTAAGAGCACGGATCACCCGCGAACAACTGGATTTCATGGCCCAACTGAAAGGCGTCGCCCGAAATCTGAACCAGCTGACCCGGCTGGCCAATGTCAAAGGTCTGGCGGCTGTCAGGGCACGGCATGCGGCGATCGTCACGGCTATCGAAAAACTCCTGAAGCAGATATGCGATGGTCGGTAAGGTAATATCCGCTTCGTCCTTTTCGGGGACGGTGGGTTATGTGATGAAAGAGGAATCCCGGATACTGGAAGCCGAAGGCATTATGCCTCCGGAAGTAAAGGATATGGTGCAGGACTTCAAAGACCAGACCTTATTGAACCCACGGCTAAAAAACACCGTCGGGCATATCTCCCTGTCTTTTTCACCCAAGGACGCTCCGCGGATGACCGACGCCCTGATGACGCGGATCGCGAAGGAGTATATGCAGAAGATGGGCATCACCGATACGCAGTATCTCTTGGTTCGCCATCTCGACCAGCCCCATCCGCACTGTCATCTGGTTTACAACCGGGTCGGGAACAACGGGCAGACCATTTCGGACAAGAACATCAAGATCCGCAACGCCAAGGTCTGCCGGGAGCTGACCGAGAAATACGGGCTATACCTCGCACCGGGTAAAGAGGAAGTGCGTCGGGAACAGCTGCGCGAACCGGACAAGAGCCAATACGAAATCTACGATGCGATCGAAGGCAGCCTGCCCAAGTGCAAAAACTGGAACGAGCTGGAACGTAAGTTAAAAGATCAAGGTATTACGATGCGCTACAAATATTGCGGAAATACCGACCGCAAACAAGGGGTTTTGTTCTCGAAAAACGGCTTCGAGTTCTCCGGCTCGAAGATCGACAGGGCATTCAGCTTTACGAAACTCGACAACCGCTTCAACCATATTCAACAGCAGACCCAGCACCGGGCCACGCTCCTCGGAAACCTCTCGACGGCGGCAGGCAATTACCGTTCGGCATTTGCAGGGCTGTTCGGCGATATGGGTAGCGGCGGCACGCGCGAAGAACCGCCGTCGGTAAACCTCGGAAAGGCAGGCGGGATTCCGCTGCCGCCGGCCAGTTCGCCCGTCGGAGTGTCCGCCGAGCAGTTACAGCGCAAGCCGGGAGAAAGTCCCGAAGAGCATATAGCACGAATCACGGCGCTGCTCAACGCCGCGGCCGAGGCGATGGCCATAGCCGCGATGGAACGTCGCCGCAGACTCGAAGAACAGAAAAGAAGAGCCAAAATGAAACTGTAACCGAATTAGAAAATCTTAAAAATCATGAACAATGAAAATAAGATCGACCTCTCGATCGAGATGTACGAAGACCTCAAAGAAACGCTTGTCAAAGCCATCAAAAACGCCAAAGCAGGCGGCGCAGGAAACGCGGGTTTGGAGAATGTACAACTGGAACGGATCGAGCGACTGATAGAGGCCGCGGAACTTTCGCAGGGACAGATTGCACAGCTACTCGAACAACTGCGTAAACGGATAACATTGCCTGAAGTGCAAAACGGACGAGAGCAAGCGATGGCTGACAAATATAATACGCTGCTGACACAGTTAGCTGGGAGACTGGAGGTGATCGACAAGGAGAATAGGCAGACGCGTACGTTGATCGAGCAGGTAGGACAAGCCGTCGAAGCAGCGGCAATGCCCGAAAACCTGCCTGTGCAGGAACACCGCCACATCTATACGCTCGACATTAAATCCTCGAAAACATTTCTGACGATGTTCGCCATGCTTGGATGTATTTTCCTGCAAGCTGCATTCATCTACCGAATCTCGGAGAACAATCGGCGGTTGGCCGTGAACGACCTGAAATACCGTTACGTGAAGATGTGCGGGAAAATCGGCGAAAAGGAGTTGACGGAGTTGGAAACGGTATTCCGGGATGAGCAATACACAGCCATACGCGATACCGTCCGAAACCAAGTCGAACGCTACGAAGAAGCCGTAAGGCGGCGGGCCGAACAATTAGAGCGGGCGACCATTAAGGAGCGGAAAGCAAAAAGACTGCTCGACGATGTGAAGAGATTAAGAGGGGAATAATGTTGTCACGAATAATATTCCTGCCATGTCAGTTATAAAAAAGAGGCCAATTTGAAAGTTACCAAAACAGGATAATGATCCGAAGCTTTTGCAGCGGCATAATCTACTTCATGAGAAATTACTTCGAAAGCAGACCCGGGAGTATACATCAGATAATCAATCGTTTTCCCTCCATCGTCGTCGGTCGTCAGCTCCGAGCAAGAGTTGCCCACGTCAAACCTGGATGCCAATAATTGAATCGGAGCCTCCTCCGGCCGGGCATTCATATCTCCGCCCAAAATAATCGGAATATTGATATGCTCCGTTAAGCGAAGTATTTCTCTAATTTGCGCTATCCGCAAAGAATCATCGGCTTTGTGATCAAGATGCGTCGTGGCAAAACAGATGTCATGTCCCTGCTTACGAATCCGGACATATCCAAAAGACCTCATGTAATCTCGTCCCGGTATTCCCAATCTGAAACTACGCTCTTCCAGAATCGGGTATTTCGAGAGGATGACATTCCCATAATCCCCTCCGGTACGAATGTCGAGTGCATGAATGAAGGCGTGATATTTCAAGCCCGTCATCTCGGCCAATACGGCTGGTGTGTCGCCGGGATTTAGTTCAGTAAAACGTTCAACTTCCTGCAAAGCTACCAAATCCGGATTGTTGCGACGAATTGCATCGGCAATGGCTTCGATTCCGGCATTACGCCCGCTATAAGTATTATAGGTCATTGTTCGCAGGACAATCTCCTTCTGAGAACAGCCGTTTGCAATTGTGACCCCAAATAGTATAAAAAGAATTTTTTTCATCTATATTACTTTTTTTTCGTTACGCACAGCGCAAGGATGAACGACAGCGCCGAAGCCGCGATCCAGAAGACGATCGCCGTATCGAAATCGTAGGTCGTGACACCGTCGGTGACCGTCTTGCCCGAATTGATGAGCCAACCGCTGACGATGTCCTGCAACCCGGCGCCGACGTAGCTGGCCATTCCGACGATTCCGAGTGCCGCCCCCGTGGCTTCGCGCGGCACGATGTCGATGGCCATCAGCCCGCCCAGGAAGCAGATCAGCACCCCGATGGCCATGCCGAACAACACCATGCTCAACAGGTTGACGAACATGCTGTCGCCCGAGTAGAGGAACAGGCACAGGGCGACGGTGTTCAGCACGCCGAAACCGAAAGCCAGCACGTTGCGGCGGCCGTGGAACAGCGTGTCGGACAACCATCCCGAAAAGACCGTTCCGACGATCCCCAACAGGGCGTTGACCGAGATGACCTGCGTGGCCGTGGCCAGCGAATATCCCTTGACCTCTTGCAGGAACAGCACGCCCCAGCCGTTGATGGCGTAGCGCGAGACGTACATGAAGGCGCTCGACAACGCCAGCACCCAGACGAAGGGGTTGCGGATGACCGAACGCTGGAGTTCGGAGGTGGACCCGTGGTCGTGGCTTTGCTCGGGAGACTCCTCGCCGGTCAGCACCTCTATCGGAGGCAGGCCCTTCGATTCGGGGGTGTCATGCAATAGGAAAACGATCACCAGCACGCCCAACACCCCGGCCACCGACGACCCGACGAAGCCCCACTGCCAGCCGAAGATGCCGACGACGGCCCCGACGAAGAGGAACGAAAGGAACTCGCCGAGGTTGTGGCTGGCGCTGAAAAATCCGTAGTAGGTGCCGCGCTTGCTCAGAGGGTACCAGCGCGAGAGGGCGATGATCGCCGGGGGCGCGCCCATCGACTGCGACCACCCGTTGATGCCCCACATCACGGCGAAGGCGATGAAGAGCGTCATGTTGCCGACCAGGCCCCCGCCGTTGGCGAAGCCCAGCGCCCCGACCAACAAGTTGGCGACGGCCGAGACGCACAGTCCCGCGGCCATGAAACGCTTGATGTTGCTGTGGTCGGAGAGGAATCCGTTGACGAACTTGCCGATGGCGTAGGCGAACAGCAGCGCCGAGCCGATGATGCCCAGCTGCGTGGCGTCGAGAGCCCCGCTTTCGAGGATCGGCTTCTTGACCACATTGAGGCTCGTGCGGCAGACGTAATAGAGGCTGTAACCGACCGTGCCGGCGATGAAGCTCTGGAAACGCAGCTTCTTGTAGAGTTTCATGCGCGCCGCGTCGTCGCCCGTGAAAGGCGCAGAAGGCCCGCTTTTGCGAAAGTAGGAAAGAATCGGCATGAATATCGTTTATGAAAATAAGCCTGCACCGGAAGATTGTTTCCAGTGCAGGCTTATTCGTTTTATCTTAACGCTTTACGACACATATATCATCAAGGAACCAGCGCGTAAAGCCGCCTTCGGCCGCTTCGCTCGTGAAACGCAATTGCGTGGCGGAGGTCGCTCCGTTCACCAGGAATCGGAAATCCGAGAAACTCTGATAGTTCATACCCGATATCACCTTTGAAGTTTCGCCGTCGATTGTGCCGCCACCGATCACTTCGACCTTGAAGCTGGTCATATCACCCTCCTTGTCGGCGGCATCGGCCATCATCGACCCTGTCTTATAGGCCATTGCTTTCAACGACACTTCGATATCCGTCGCTTCGGTCAACGCCGAAAGAGCAGGAGTGGTCAACTGACCGACTTGGCAGGAAAGGGCATTGGGCAGCGTTGCCTGGAACGGTGCATGGCCGATCTGGACGTAACCCGGACGGGCACTCACGTTCTCTCCGGTCAAGCCGCCTTTTTCCGCTTCGTTCCAAATCGAAATGTCATTGCCCGAGAAGACGTTCATATTGACCAGTTTATCACTTCCCAGCAAGTAATCTACACCACCGTAGATCCGATCGAAACCTTCGGTATAAATTGCTCCGGCGGGGAAAGTCGTCAAATCGGATGAAGGCTGGTCGAGTACTATCGCAGCGTGCAGACGACCTTCGCCACCTTCCGTAGCCTTCGTATCGCCGCCTATGCGGATGTCCTCTTTTTGCATGATGCGGATATAAAGCGTAGAGCCTTTTCTAAGCGTTTCGTGCAGTGTCACCGGCACAGAGAAGAAATGCGGAACGTTACGCTTGCCCGAAGGAATCAGCAAATCGCCGCATGTTTCCCATAGCGTGTTGTCGGTTGAACTTTGCACGGTGTAGTTGCGCGGAGCATAATTCGTTCCCGTAACGCTGCATGAGAGCCACAACGTCCCGGAAACCGTTGCTGCAATCGGATAGGTTAACAATACGTAAGGATAGGGGTTTCCGGTATCCCACAGCTGGAGCGAGAGGATATTGTCGAGCTTGTCTGCATTAACCCTAAAACGAACTCCATTGTTATTACCGTTCGACGATGCCTTGCTTCTGTAAAAGGTCATCGTGACGCCCGATCCGTCGTTCGGCTCCACAATCTGTTTGGCCGGCGGTGCCGAGAGGAAATTCGTCCAAGTCGACCCGTCAGACATCCGCATCGTATTATAGTACATGCCATCGGCATCCGAGGCCCCTTTGGCCTTGAACGAGAAGATATATGGCAGTCGGATACCCGAAGCGGCGCCGAAACGGTTTCCCGAAAGAGCGAAATCTTCCGCGGTGACGGGCAAGAGTACCACTTCGCCGTCCACCAGGGAGGCAATACCTGCCAGCCGGCCACTACCCGTCGGCACGGCGGCTCCGACGAACGCCGCACCCGACCATGTGTAAACCGCGTAACGTTCATTGTCTTCATCCTGGAATTCCACGCGCCCATCCATCGTAGCGGTCAACTCCGTAGCTACAGCTTGCACGGTCTCTAAGGCGACGTACATTGATTCGTAGCTCTTGGCAACATAATCGGCATGGGAGATGACAACCGGACCGAGTTGCACATTCGAGGTCCCGGTCCGCACTATGGCAGCATCGGCCGCAGGGTGCAATTCGAGTATTCCGTTCCCATCACGCGTCAGCACGGCACCTTTGACCGGAATTTCCAATTCTTCACCGAAGTCGTTCCACGAAAGCTCTTCCGTGCGGACGAGGATGCCCGAACCGGGTTCTTTGGCATCTTGTATGCCGAAGACTCCGCCAGGCAGGTTTGCTCCAATGGCAGCCGTATTGACTATTGCGCAGATCTTTTTGTCCTCCGTAATGGTATATTCGGGAGTTCCGACCGTCAGGTTCGAAGCCAACGAGCGCAGTTCAGCGATCGTCAGATAGGAGCCGTGAGCGGACTGCTTCACGAAAACCGTCAGAGTTTGCGACGGATCGTCGGTAGAGCGAATCGTCACTTCCGCGTCTCGAACAGTCGAGGTATTGGGCATAAGCGAAAGAACAATGTCGGCATTTCCCAAGCCCGTTTTCGGGGAAATGGAAAGCCATTGAGCGTCTTCGTCTTCGATGACGACCTGCCAATTGCAGTTGGCTTTAAGTGCGACCGTGAAATCCGACTCCATGGCAGGGGCGGCAATCTGCGTCTTATCGGCCCGAAGCGACGCATTCGGAAGATCGACATCTTGATTTACGCATGCTGCGGCCAATACCGGTACGAAAAGCAGTGCGAAAAACCGCCGGGCATTTGAAAATATCTTGTTCATAACAACACAGTCTTAATTGGGCATTTACTCTTTCTTGAGGTCTACGAAAACAGGCAGGTGGTCCGAGACGGTATAGACATCGATCTCCGAGAAAGTCGGAACGGCTGCTCCGAGTACTTCACAAGAAGCCTGATTGCCCGTGTAAACCAAAACGTAGTCGATGCGGGTGTTTCCCGTAGACATCGTGTAGTCATTCGAGGTGATGATTTTCCAGCTTTTGAGCAGTTCAATGAAAGCGTTCGACGTCGTCCTGTTCAGATTCAGGTCTCCAGCCAGATAGACCGGCTTGTCCGACGTCTGGAAGTGTTCTGCGGCATATTCATTCAACCGCGTGGCAGCCGCCGTACGGTTAACCTCCGATTTGTGACAGAAGTGCGTGGCGATGAAGACGAAACGCTCGAATTCGGCTACCAGGGCGATGCGGGCTTCGGTTCGATCGGGGTTCGGCAAGGAAAGTATTTCGGTCGAGAGAGGCTCTTCGCGCGAGAGAATCCCGTTGCCGTACTGCCCTCCCCGCTGGTCGATGGCACGACCGAACGTAGCATACATTCCCGTACGATTCGCCAGTTCCCGAATCTGCGAGACAGGATGCCAAGAGGTCTTTTCATCCAGTTCCTGAAGCGCAATGGCATCGGGTGCCACAAGGCTGATGACCTTGGCCGTCATGTCGTAGTGCGCCCGATCATAGGCCGGATTCTGTGTAATAGGCCCTTCGCAGCGATGAGTATTGTAGGTTGCCAGGCGCAGGGAGTTATCCAGCCGGTCGTAACCATCGACATAAGGATTCGAACCGCCATTCCCGGAAGCGAATCCGAGATCAAAATCGGAATTGTCCCCTTCCAGATCGTGGCAGGCGGATGCACCTACTGCCAAGCAGAATAACAAGGCTATCGTTTTCAATGTTTTCATTTCGATTCGTTTTTAGATTAAAAAGGCAGTCCGTCATTCCATCCGGGATTCTGTGAAATAGCGCCCTGCGTAAGCACCCGATCATCGGTCGGAATGGGGTAAAGATAATCGCGCTCTTCGTTCCAGATACGTTGCTGTGTACTATGAGCCAAAACATTGCCGCTCGTTTCTCCGCTCAGAACGATATCCGACCCTAATTTAAGGTAAAGTACGTCGGCGCTGTTTCCCGGAGCCTTCTCGGTATCGTATATGCAAACGTCAACCGACCCGTTCCCGTCAAGATCGTACTCGCCCGTACCGGGAAAGTAAAGCCCTTCGATAGGTTTTTCGAAACGTTTGCCTTCTTTCCAACGCATAATGTCCCAATAACGAAGTCCCTCCATCGGAGTTTCAAGCGTCCGCTCGCGGCGGATTTCCAGAATGACCCCCTTGTTGGCTCCGGTCACGTTGGCATATCCCGTTTCGGATGAGGAGAGATAAGGATCAGGATGCGCATTCGCTTCTTCCATGTCGAGGTCGGGTAACCCGGCACGAACACGCAACGGCCGGATCGTATTATCAAGGTCCGCCTGTTTCAATGTTCCCAATTCGGCCTTGGCTTCGGCATAGTTCAGCAGCACCTCCGCCAACCTGAAAAGAGGCATATCGTTGGTCGAGGCTTTGTTTGCGTCATATCTCTCTTCGGTGAGATATTTGATAAGCTGATATCCGGTCGTCGAGCGCGAAAGGTCCGGGGCCAGTTCCTTGCTGCCGCCGATTCGTTTGTACCCCGGAGTGCGGAGTGTCTGCGCCATGCGCAAATCGCGGTTCTTGCACTCTTCGACAAATGTCTTGGTAGCATAGTCCGCCTGATCCGTGTAGCGTGATCCGTCGCGCATAAGGTACATGTTGACCACGTTGCGCGTCATGCCGGGACGTCCCATCGTCGCACCCGTAAGGTGCCCGTTGACATCGTGCGTCATACCGCTGATGGCCGACGTATAGGCCCGCGCCAGAATGATCTCTGTTCCAATGGCATTCTGAGATGTGAAAAGATCCTGATAAGGCGTGCTGCCACTCGTGTAAATCGAATAGGGCCCGGTCAAGAAAGGCTCCGAAGCATTGACGCACGCCTGAAGAAACTCTTCATATCCGTCGAGTCCGTGATATTTCCGGAATGTCCCTTCGAATAACGCGATACGCGACTTCAAAGCGCGAGCCGTCCATCGGGTTACGCGGTAGACATTCTGCACCTCGGGCAGATTGGCGATGGCGAAATCCACATCCTCCATTACTTTCTCCATAACCGACTCGCGCGGATCACGCCCTTCGTACAGTTCTTCTTCATCCGAACCCAGCGGACGGTCCACCCAAGGCACATCGCCATAGCGTTTGACCTTCTCGAAGTAGAAATAGGCCCGGAAAAAGCGGGTCAGGCCCTCGTATTCAAGTCGCACGGACTCATCCTCGACTTGCGATGCACGTGAAAGGAAGAAATTCATTTCACGCAACTTTTTCCAGTTCCAGTTACCGTCGGTCGGCATGGGCTTGCGCACTCCCGATATTTCGTCGGCCAGCACATCGCGCACGATAACATCGTAAGGCTCGCTATAAATACCCTCGGCGGACGGGAAGACGGTGTAGTAATTGTTCGTCCAAAGCTCGCAGTCGGTCTCCGTCTTGAAATAGGTATCCGGGGAGAGACGGTCTTTCGGCTGATAGTCGAGCATGTCCTCGCACGATATACAGGCTATAGCTGCGGAGAGGAACAACGCATTGATGATCGTATGTTTCATGGTCGTATGTTTAGAATGTCAGGTTGACGCCGAAAGCAAAGGTTTTGTACCACGGATAGGCGTCCGAATTTCCGCTGTTGGTAGTCGCTTGCTCCGGATCGATAAAATCGCTGTGCAATTTCGTAAAGTAGAACAGATTTTCACCGCTGAAATAGATGCGGCATTTCGAAAGTCCTACTTTTGATATCCATCGTTCGGGCAAACTATACCCAATAGTAAGATTTTTCAGGCGACAATAAGCCAGATTTTGCAGGTAACGATCGTTGACGTTGCGCATTGAGTGCTTGGAATCGCGGGCCGAATAAGCACGGGCGCGGGGGAAATAGGCGTCGGGATTCTCTTCACTCCAAACATCGGACATGAAATTGCGCGGAATGAACGATGCGAACGGACGGACATAGGGGCCCCAGAATTTGATGTTGTCGTTGGCAGGATACCAGTCTCGACGTCCTACGCCCTGAAAGAAGGCCGAAATGTCGAATCCGCACCATTCGAATGACAGGTTCAGACCATAGGTATAACGAGGGGTGCTGTTTCCGATTTTCACACGGTCACCCGGATTATCGAGCGTACCTGCCCCCTCATTTACGGCATTGTCGCCGTTCAAATCGAGATATTTCATATCGCCGGCTTGAATCCCTCGTCCGTATTCGCCCGCATCAGTGCGAAAATAGTCGTAGCAGACTTCGGTCAGATCGATCCGGGAGGCATATTCCTGGGCTTCGGCGGTCGTCCGGAACAAACCGCCTATACGGTATCCCCATATTTCGCCCACTTCTTTGCCTACGTAGGGATCGCTCAAAATTCCCGAAGGGTTATCCACTTTGGTGTACTTGGCCGTATAATCAGCCAAGGTCGCCGTCACAGCGTAATGGAAAGGACGTCCGGCGACCTTGAACGAATCCCGCCAGCCGAGTGCCAGTTCCCATCCTTTGGTACGGATGTCATTGGCATTGACCATAGGCTCATCAGCACCATAAATCGACGGCAGCGATTTTCCTTGAGTCAGGATGCCTTTTACATCGCGGATATAGGCATCGAACGTAAGGTTCAAGCGCGAACGCAGCATATTCAAATCAATACCGATATTCTTGTGTACCACTTTCTCCCAGGTGAGATTGCCCGCCACCGGATCGTCTGCATAGGCATAAGCGCCCCCGCTGACCTTGTCGAACGTGTAGTTGCCCATTACTTTTTGCGTGTTAACGCTCTGTATGTAATCGTACGATCCTACATCCTGGTTACCCAGCGTACCGTAAGAGGCCCGAATTTTAAGGTTGTCGATTACGCTGCGGACCGGCTCGAAGAATTTCTCTTCGCTGATCCTGTACCCCAGCGAAAACGACGGAAAGAATCCGAAGCGATCCCCGCGGGGGAACTTCGACGATCCGTCATAACGGCCGTCTACCTCGAACAAATAGCGTCCCTTATAGTTGTAGGCTGCTCGATAGAAGACGCCTACGGTTGCACGTTCGTCGCGGCCTCCGATAAGTTCGGGGATTTCACCCACTGCGAGATTAAAATCCGAGAGATCCTTAGTCAGCAGATCTTCACGTGTAACTTTCAGATCTCGATGGCGGCGTGTCTCGTAGTTGAAACCTCCGATCACCTCCAGGTTGTGTCCGTTCCAATCGTTTTTGTAGGTGGCGAACGCATTCGCCGTATAGAAATTCTGATCGTAGACTACCTCCCGATAAGAGTCGGAGTAATTGGTTGTCATCGTCTCCACCTCACCCGGGTATTTCGAATACTGTACATCCATCTCCCGGTAGTCATTGCGCAGGTACCCTTTCTTATAACCGAAATCGGCCTGTGCCGTCAGATTTTTATGAATTTTGAAGATGAAATCGAATTTGGTGGCCATTTCCTGAGTCAGATTGTGGCCTCCGGTACCTCCCTGTTGCATCATAGCGACCCATCCGTCCGACGGGAAGTGCGTCGAAGAGTAAGTCAGAGAAGTATAAGCCACAGACGTTCCGTCGGGATTCATCGGAACGAAACTGGCCAGACAGTGCATTCCCGGACGGCGCCAGTTGGTCGATTCGCTCTCCACTCCCGAATAAGTATAGCGGCCGCTAAACATGCGTGTGGAATTCTTAATTTCGAGCCACGGGCGCACCTCGAACGAAAGGTTCGAACGGATATTGTACGATTTATAGCCGTCGTCTCCGAGTTTCTGTACTCCGTCCTGCGAATAATACCGGCCGCTGACGAGATAAGACATCTTGTCACTGCCACCCGAAATGCTGATATTGTGATCGGTCGTGGGACGGCTCATGTCGTAGAGGTAGTTGTACCAGTCGAAGTTGGCCAAGTAGACGTAGTTTTCGCGTCCAAAGCGGTTGTTGATGATGACCCACGGACGATCGGGATGTTCGGTCTTGTCGTTACGCCGTTCCCACATGGCCTGATAGTCGGCCTGGGTGTAATTGGTATAACGTACGCCGCGACCCGACTCCATGAAGAAATCGGCGATGCCGGCCGAATAATAGCCGCGAGTCTCGTAATCGGTAGAGGTCGTCGGCGCCGAGAAAGCGAAATAGCCATCGTAGGATACCGTTGCTTTCTGATTCCGGCTACCGCTCTTCGTGGTGATCAGAATCACGCCGAAAGCGGCTTTTGCACCGTAGATGGCAGCCGAGGCCGCATCTTTCAGCACGGAAATCGTTTCGATGTCGTTGGCGTTGATGCGGTCGGGATAACTCTCCACGCCATCGACAAGAATCAGCGGACTGCCGCCGTTGGGCGAACCCGTGCCGCGAATCTGGAAACTGGCTCCTGCACCGGGCTTGCCCGAAGAAACCGTCACGTTGAGATTGGGAACCATACCCTGCAAAGCCTGTCCGAGATTGGCGACCGGGCGATTTTCCAACTCTTTCGACGTGACCTGTGCTACTGCGCCGGTCAGATTCGCTTTTTTCTGGGTGCCGTAACCTACGACGACCACATCGTCGATTAGGGTATCATCCTCGGCTAATACGACATCGTAAACATCTTTCGAGGCAAGTACGCTGAACTCTTGGTCGGCATAACCCATGAACGAAACAACGACCGTGGCCCCTGTCGCGACATTGTGCAGGGAAAACGAACCGTTGTCGGTTGTAGTAACACCGATGGTCGTGCCTTTCACAATGACACTGGCACCGGGGATCGGTTGTCCCGAAGCGTCGGTCACTCGACCGGAGACCGATACGACAGACTGTGAGGTCTGTGCGGCGACCGGACTAACCGCAAAGAACGATATCAAGAGCAGTATCGCTCCGACGAGCGTCCGGAACAGCCGATGGTTTTGAAAATGTTTCATAATTTATTCAGTTAGTAGATTTACGAATTGATCCGAAATGGCATACCGGACAAAAGATAAGTCCCGCCACGACATTTCGAGGCCGTTTCTGCCAATACTCAATAGTCCAGTTCCACGACGACAGGGAAATGATCCGAAGGCGTGTGTGCCCGGTATTTTCCCGCCGTGTCAGTCGGAACTCGATAAGTGTCGGTCAGAATGCCGTAGCGCAACGGCCGGAAACCGGGTGTTATGAAAACGTGATCGATACGCCGGAAAGTCTTCACATCGGGATCGAACCAATTTTCCGTGCCAGTGGTTGCCAGCCTGATCGGCGCCGCATCGTAAGCGTCGCCAAGTATTCCGGATTCACACAGCAGCGCATGGCAGTCACTCGTTTCGCCCACGTTGAAATCTCCCGTGAGAACGACACGTTCACCGCGGCACATCTCCCGGATCTTGTCCAATACCAACCGACAGCTTTCTATCTGTGAACGCTGACCTTTGTGATCGGTATGCAACGTGAAAAACCAGAACCGTTTGCGGCTTTTCCTGTCGAGAAACCGGCCCCAAGTGCAAATGCGTACGTAAGCAGCGTCCCAGCCTTTGACAGGCCGGGTGGAATCTTCAGCCAGCCAAAAGTGTCCAGAGTCAAGGAGCCGGAACCGGTCGCGCTTGTAGAGAATCGGAGCGTATTCGCCTTTTTCAACACCGTCGTCACGTCCCACACCGATATAATCATAATCGGGCAAAACCGCAAGCAGGTCCAGCAGTTGGCCATGAAGCACCTCCTGCGCACCGAAAATGTCGAAATCGTGGAAACGGACGAGATCGGCGATGACGGGGCATCGTTGCGCCCATCCGTCTCCCTGAGCCGCATCTTTCGGATTGGCGTTTCGGAGGTTGTAACTGGCTACGGTGAGAGTTTGTGCTCCGGCGAACATTCCCGATGCCAATAACAGAAATAGTCCAAGTATCCGTTTCATAGCTCAGTCGTTTCCGGTACGGAATCTCCGGGCGTCTCGACCTCCGGATCGTAGACGGCAACCCCGACGTGCGAGTCGGCACAGCCGTAGTAAAGATACCATTTGGATTTGTAATAAACCAATCCTTCAATGAAGACCGTACCGTCTTTATACTGCCCGCTCTTCTCGAAATCATCCACCGGACGGAAGAACGGCACGTCAAGACGCCCGAGTACCTTTCCCGGATCCTCCGAGTCGAACAAAAGCTGTCCTGCGGAATAAGTCCCTGCCGGATAACGCATGTCGCGGTGGGCGTCAACCCGGTTCTTACCGTTGTAAAGCAAAAGGATGCCTTTATCGGTCAGCACAGCCGGAGGACCGCATTCGGTCAGCGCACTATCGAAATAGCCATTCCGCGGATAGACCACGCCTTTCAGTTCTCCGTTTTCATCCAATTCCGGAGTCCAGTTGATCAGGTCATCCGACGTGGCAATATTGATCATCCGTTCACCCCAATACATCAGATATTTACCGTTTACGCGCGAGATGACGAGTTTATCGCCGTCGAGTTTGGTTACGATCGATCCCGATTTGCTCTTCAAATCGAGGAAACGCCCTGAGTAAGCTTTCTGAAAAGCGTAGCCGTGTTTCGTCCAATTCACCAAATCTCGCGACGTAGCCACACAGAGCCGCGGAATCCGGCGGTTCCACGATGTGTAAAGCATTACATAGGTGCCATCTTCGGTTACGGCAATGCGCGGATCTTCACATCCGCCCGGCCAATCGTACGACTTCAAGGCATCCTCTGTCGGGAAAAGTACCGGATCATGCCGGAGTTCCATCGTTACGCCGTCCTCGCTTTGCGCCAAACCTATGCGCGAAGTGCGTTTGCCGATACCCGTCGCCGAATTATCCTCGGCACGGAAAAGCACGCAGATCTTTCCGTCCTTGACGGTTGCCGCCGGATTGAACGTATCGCTTTCCATCCATCCGACAGAATCCTTGCGCATCGGACAGAAAAATTTGACTCGCGGATCAGGCTGGATAACGGGATTAACCTCTGCGGGACGGACGAATCCGCCCAAGGCCCATTCCGGCAACCTATTTCCGTCTGTGGCGCTTTCCGTTCCGGAACGCCCCGCACCTCCGCAGCCGGAAACCATGATCCCGGCCATTAGGAGCAAAATGACATTGAATGATTTCCTCATAATGGTTAATTTAGGTTTTGCAAAAATAGACAACCGTCGGGATAACATAGTTCTCTATTCTTCAGAAAACGTATTCTACGCTTTTGAAAAAGGTCCTCTCTGTTCCGAAAAAAGTTCTGTCTCGATTTTCCCGGGAGGCAAAATTTTGTTTTCCCGGTCCGGCTCGTTATCTTAGCAATATGAAACAGCTGAAATATCCGTTACTCATTCTGACATTCTGCCTGACGGGCTTGGCCACTCATGCGGGGGAACAATATATGCTCGAACGATTGTCCAATGAGAACGGATTGTCGAACAATTCCGTAAACTGTTTCTGCGAAGATTCGCGCCACCGGCTTTGGGTAGGAACCTGGGACGGGCTGAATGTCTACGACGGACGGACGTTCCGAATCTACCGGCATAAGCGGAATTCCCCAGGAAGCATCGGCAACAATGTTGTCCGGCAAATTATTGAACAGGATTCGCTTACGATATGGGTAGTGACGAACGATTGTGTGAGTCGCTGGGATGAACGAACACAACTTTTCACCAACTATCGCCCCGGGTACGAAAACATTTCGCCGAAAGGAACATTATCGTGCCTGATGGGAAAAACCTCCCGGCAGGAGATGCTGGTCTGTGTGAAACAGCAGGGATTCTATCTTTATCGGACAGAAGACAAAGAATCTCAGTTCGTTCCGGTCCGCGGAGGCGATTCTGCGGTGCTATCCATGCTGCTCGACGATACCGACCGCATCTATCTGCTAACCGAATCGCGGGAGATCCGGTGCTACCGATTGCTGCTCGACGAGAGCGGTAAGATTCCCGTTCTCACAGAGGAGTCCCCCCTGGAAACGGAACGTCCGGTGTCGGACATGGTCTTAGCCGGGAATATGCTGGTGATAAATTACGGGAAGACATTGGAAACGGTAGATCTTCGTACGCGAGAACGACTCTCGATCGAAACCGGATTGCCGCAGATCGGACGAATCGCTTATCGAAACGGATCGCTTTTTCTCACGGATCGAAACGGAGACCGACTCGTCCGTTACAATCTGCATACGAGGCGTACCGAGTCCATCGATGCGTTTCCTTCCCGAACGGCAGTGTTTTCGCTCTATGCCGGATCTCAGGAGATCGTTTGGGTAGGAACCGACGGGCGGGGGCTGTTGAAGATTTTCGAATATACCTCACCTTTCCGAACGGTTCATACCGCCTATCCGGTCCGTTGTTTTGCCCGACGGGACGATGGTACGATACTGGTAGGGACGAAAGGCGAAGGGATCAGATTGTTCGACAAACGCACACGAATGATTACAGGAGAGATTACCACGGCACAGGGACTGATCTCCAATACCGTTTACAGTATGCGCAAGAACAGCCGCGGAGATATCTTCATCGGGACAGAAGGCAAGGGAATCAACTATTTGCCGCGCGGGAAAGATATTCCGAGCCGATTGTACCTTCCGGCGGACGATTTTTCTGTCAAGTCGATATACAGCCTCGCTTTCAGCCATGGCGACTCGCTCCTGTGGGCCGGGACCTCGGGTTCGGGCTTAATCCGCATTCGCGTGGAATACCACCCAAGGAAAGGATACGTCGCCCGCGACATCCGGCAGTACAAAGCTTCGGGAGCCCATGCCGCTCTGGGCAGCAACATTATTTATTCCATCGTCCGCGGCACCGATCCCAATATACTCTGGCTCGGGACCCGCGGTGGCGGTGTCGTGCGGTTTGACACCCGTTGGGAGCGATTCGAAAATACCGATGACCCGGCAGAGACCGCAGGAGAAAAAAATAGAGACATTCTTTCGCTGATCCAAGGAGCAGACGGCGGGTTGTGGGCCGGAACCAGTTACGGATTGAATCGGTTGGCGGAAAAAGATGGACAGATGCGGATCACGGGATTCCCGGGTGAAAATGAACTGGGAGATCCGGCGGTTCACGGTATCGTGGAAGATTTGGCCGGTAATTTATGGATTAGTACAGGCAACGGCATAACTTGCATTGACCGGCTTTCCGGAAAGACAATTCAGTACACATCTCGCAATGGTTTGCAAAACGATGAGTTTTCGGATGGAGCCTATTTCCGAGATAATGAAATGGATGTCTTTTTCGGGGGTGTGGCAGGTTTCAGCTATTTCAATCCGGAAGAAATGCGCCTGCGTAATTTTGAGCCCGAAATCAGGCTTGCCGGCTTGCGGATCAACAACAAGGAGTTGAATGTTTATGATCGGGTGAAAACGAACGTGCTGAACTTAGCCTACGACGAAGCCCATGTGTCGTTAACATTTTGTGTCGGCGATCTGATCAACAATGAAAACTGCGTATTCGCATATCGAATCGCCGATTTTTCAGATGCATGGATCTACAATGGAAGCAACCCCACCGTTTCCATCACCCGACTGCCGCCGGGGCGTTACCAGCTCGAGGTGCGCTATACAAACGGAGACCGTGTGTGGAGTAAGTCAACGTCCATGTTCGAACTGCATGTAGGGCATCCATGGTGGTTCAGCGGGTGGGCTATTTTCGCTTATTTCGTTTTGTCGGCACTGATCACAGCGATCGTCTATTCAGTCATTCGCAACAGAATCCGGTTGAACCGGCAACTTTTGTTGGAGCATATCGAAAAACGGCAGCAACAAAAGATGCACGAATCACAACTCAACTTCTTCGAGAACATCGCTCACGAGTTCTTCACGCCGTTGACCCTGATTTACGGTCCCGCACAGCAGTTACTCGAACGAGTGGAACTGGATAACTATGCAAAGCGGTACGTGCACCTCATCAAAAATAATGCTGATCGAATGCAGCAGTTGCTCAATGAGTTGATGGAGTTCCGCAAGGCAGATTCCGGACATACGGTTCTCCGTGCAGAAACTATCAATTTGAGTTCCATGCTCAATTCCATCGTAGACAATTATACGGAGATAGCAGGTGAAAGCAGAATCGAACTATCGGTGCATATCGGTGGGACAGAACCTTTTACAACGGACCGGAATGCACTGGAAAAGATCATTTTCAATCTTCTTTCCAATGCATTCAAATATACGCCGGAAAAAGGATATATCCGAATCTGGCTCAATATGCAACCGGACGGCTCCATTCGGTTCCGTGTACGTAATTCCGGACGGGGCCTTACAGAAAAGCAGTGTGCCGAGGTATTCAACAGGTTCCGGATTTTCGAACATACCCAACAACGCCATGCCATAAGTACGGGAATCGGGCTAAATCTTACCAAGGGGCTTACCGAACTGCTCGGCGGACGGATTTCAGTGGAGAGCCGGTTAAATGAATATGTTGAGTTCCAAGTCATCGTTCCGCCCATGCCGCTTCCTGATGTAACGCCTGTACAACCGACACAGGAAGCAGGCGCCCTCCATGTGCCGAAAATGCAGATCGAACAAACGCGTTTTACGGTATTGGTCGTAGAGGACGATTATAATGTGCGTGAACTATTCCGCGATATTCTGGCCCCACATTACACCGTACTGACGGCCAATGACGGTAACAACGGACTCGAAATGCTACGGCAAAACCTGCCCGACTTAGTCTTGTGCGACATCGTCATGCCCAGACTCGACGGAATCGGGTTGATTGACCGCATCCGTTCCGATGAACGTACGGCTCATATCCCGATCGTAAGCGTTTCAGCAAAACTGTCCATTGAAGATCGTATCGTAGCAGTAGAACACGGCGCCGACGCTTACATCACCAAACCGTTCCATCCCCGTCATATTTTAGCGACAGTCGAACAATTATTACACAAACGCACGGTATTGAAAGAGTATTTCAATTCGGCACGTTCGGACGTGACCGTGCGCGAAGGAATTACGCTTCATCATGAAGATGAACGGATGTTGCACGAAATCGTCGTTTTCATCGAAAATAACATCGATGACGAATCACTCAATCCGACGGCCATTTCCGATTTCATCGGCATCGGAAAAACTTCGCTTTATGAAAAGCTGAAAGAACTCACGGGGAAAACGCCTGGAGAATATATCCGGATGGTCCGTTTGGATCACGCTTCTAAACTTCTCCGGACAACACAGTTGACCGTACAGGAAATCATGTACAAATCGGGGTTCAGCAGTAAATCTTATTTTTATAAGGAGTTCGCAGCTCGATTCGGGTTATCCCCCAAAGAATATAGGAAAGCTAATTGCAAATAAATCTATAGTTTTTTGTTTTTCAATAACTCGATAGGAACTTTTAGAATCAAAAGTATCACAAATTTGGTAAAAAGGCAAATGTAAGCATTGGTATTGATAATCAGGTAGTTTTTCTATCCAGTTCACTCTATACAGGTTGTCGAATCGGTAGTCGGCGGCATCGTCAAGCGTGGGTTCAGTTACCAAAGCATTACCTCGTTCGGGAATGCCTTTTATTTCCTAAAATAGTGATTTACCGTCTATTGCATTTCCATTCATCTTGACCGAAGACTCTGCGGAAATTAGTTTTGTATCCCTAAAAAAGCAGAGTTATGCGCAGCACATTCAAGGTTCTGTTCTACCTGAAAAGGAACAAGAAAAAAACACAGTCTGCGGTTCCCCTCATGGGCCGCATCACGGTCAACGGTACTATTTCGCAATTCAGTGCGAAGCTCACGGTTCCGGAGCGTTTGTGGGAAGTCCGCGGGGGCCGTGCCAAGGGCCGAAGCCTCGAAGCGGACCGTATCAACCGGTATCTGGACGATATTCGCTCTCAAATCGACCGTCATTATCGAGACATCCGCGACCGGGAAAGCTATGTGACGGCCGAGAAGGTGAAGAACGCCTGGCTGGGATTCGGGAAGCGTTACCGCACCCTGCTGTCCACTTTCCGCAGCTTTACGGACGACCTGCACGGCCGTATCGGCGTCGACCGTTCGAAAAACACGTGGTACCGTTATCTTGCCACGATGAAACACCTGCAAGCGTTCCTTACTGTAAAATACCGTGTGAGCGACATCGCCCTTGCCGAACTGGAACAGTCCTTTATCGAACAGTTCCATGTTTACTTGAGAACGGAATGCAATCTCAAGCTTACGAGCATCTGCCGTTATCTGGACTGCCTGATCAATGTGGTCAAAGTCTCCTTCAACGACGGAATCATGCCCCGCAATCCGTTCGCCTCGTACCGTTACAACGAACCCACGCCGGAGCGTGCTTTCCTGAACGAGGAAGAGATCCTCACGCTTCAGCATGCCGCGCTCCGCACGAAGAAACAACGTATGATCCGCGACCTGTTCCTCTTCTCCTGTTTTACGGGCATCTGCTACGCGGATCTGAAAACCCTTGCATGGAAACAGCTCGAACAGGATACGCACGGCGACTGGTGGGTCACAGGCAACCGCTGCAAGACGGACACACGGTACGTGGTCAAACTGCTGCCTGCTGCCTTGTCCATTCTGGAACGTTACCGGGACGGCACGGATTATGTCTTTTCTTTTATGCCGCATCTGAATACGGTCGACCGTTCCCTGAAACGGATCGCTGCCTTGTGCGGCATCGAAAAGAAGCTGACCTTTCATGTCGGACGCCATACCTATGCCACGACGATCTGCCTGATGAACGGCGTGTCGCTGGAAACGCTCTCGAAGATGCTGGGGCATAAACGCATCACCACGACGCAGACCTATGCGAAGGTTACCCAGCCGATGATCGACCGTGAGGTGGAGATGCTCAAAATAAAGTTGGCGGATAAATTCATGGCTGTATAAAAATAGCGGACAGTTGGGAAAAACGATAAGGAGCCATGTGAGAACAGCATATATCGTCTCACCCTTAAAAGCAAAAAAGTCTGATATATCCCTGTAATCTCTTTCCGCCGGCAGGAAATATATCGCCGGAGATGAAAATACGCAAGGCCATGCGAATCGCCCGAAGGGCGAGCCTTGCGTATTTCCATCTTCGGCGTTTTGCTGGACGCTACCGTCGGAAAAGGCGGCTTTCTGCGCCCCGGAGGCTACCCAACGGGCTATTGACTCTACGACACGCATATCAGAAACCCAAAGTAATCGGTCATTGCATTGCCTGTTCAAAACGGTTGTCTGTTATTCTTCTTTTCGTGGAGATAATTCAGCTCGTCGCTGTAAATTCCGATTACAAAGCGCAGCATATTGTCGACCAAGGCCGTTAATCTTGTATTATCGTTTCCCAGCAGGTGGAGGATTTCCGATACTTTGTGCTTGGTTTGGGCGCTGACATAGATCGCCGAACGGTTACGGCAATCCACCGGTGCGAAGAAGGTGCGTTCGAAGTCCGGCAGCGAGAGCTTTTTACGACGGAAGCCGGCAGGCTCCTTTCCAGTAGTCGTTTGGGTGTTGACGTCTGTTTTTTCAGTCGTCGGTGCCGATGCTTCGGATACCGTTTCCGATGTGTTTTCCTCGGGAGCGTCCGTATTTTTCTCTTCCGGGTCGGGAATCCGGCGGACGACTTTCGAGTCCAAAGGAGCTTGTCCGGCGATCATCTGACGCATCAGTTCCTCGGCGGCTTCGATACAGGGACGCTTTGAAGGTTTCGGTGCGAGTTTGTCTTTTTCTTTGAATGAATCCATGGTACAATGTTTTTGAGATTGATTGTTAGCTATATGGTCGTAAAGCGTGTATGTTTGCTTCGTTGGATTAAACCATTCAAAATACCATTATTGACTTTCGAATCCATAGGAACCCTCTGGCGATCATCTGACGCATCAGCTCCTCGCCGACTTCGATACGGGGACGCTTTGAAGGTTTTGGTGCGAGTTTGTCTTTTTCTTTTAATGAATCCATGGTGTAACGTTTTTGAGATTGATTGTTCGTTTTGCAGTCGTAAAGCATGTATGTTTGGTTTTATGTTTTAAACCATTCAAAATACCGTTTTCTGTTTAATACAGTTTATATCGGGATAATGAACGGAATAAGAAAACCGACCTTTCATGCTGCAAGATACAACCGACTGAAATACCTCGGTTCCGATGTCCGCTCCAGACCGCTCCAGTCCGCACCGAGGGTTTGTTTTGGCGCCCGCACGGTTGTAATATTGCACCGGGAAAGACCCGCCCTCGGAGGCCGTAGCGGAGGCTTTTCAAAGTTTTTACAAAAAATTTTCCGCCGCGGATTTTTGTTTTCGCCAGAAAACAGCGAGCTGTACCTTTGTCCGACAAATTGACATTTGTCCGACAAAGGTGCTCGCTCTGCGAGGCCGGGGTCGCTCCCGAGTCGCGACCCTTTTTTAAGCTATCTATGGATACCAACCGAAAACTGACAGACATAACCGACAGGAAGCCCCGAACACCGAGTTACAAGTATTCTTTCCGGCTCAATGAAGAGCAGCATATCCGTTTCAACGAGCTGCTCTGCAAAGCTGGACTGGAGCATAACAGAAGCCGTTTTATCGTCAAAAGAATCTTCGCCGAGGAGTTCGTCGTCATCAGACGCGACCCTTCGAAGGTGCAATTCATCGCACGGCTTAACGAC
>ERZ857955.722-NODE-722-length-34241-cov-4.431580_pt1 | contig 34241 bp, 28 predicted proteins | sample MGYA00519956_ERZ857955 | MGnify/ENA primary metagenome ERZ857955 (study PRJEB31778, sample SAMEA3449378) | human gut metagenome | biome: human gut; feature: human-associated habitat; material: faeces | place: United Kingdom | collected 2010/2012 ...
GATGTCGCCGCCGTAGCACTTGGCCAGCACGTCCTTGCGCAGCGCCTTGATGGTCTCCCGGGCAATGACCTTTCCCCCGATGGCCGCCTGGACGGTGGCCTTGGGCAGATATGCAAGCGCGGTAAAAAGCCGCTCCCGCCTGTTCAGCCTGCTGCCCAGGAGGCACAGCGCCACCCCCGCCGACCGGAAGCAGAGCCCGCCCAGCACCGTCACGACGGCGGCCAGCCCGGCCGCCGCGGCGTAGCGCAGATCTACCTCAGCCCCCACCAGCACGAAGAGGGCCACTTCGGCGGCCACCCACAGCTTTCCGAATTTTGCGGTGAGCCGCACCGCCGCAGGCCTTCGCCAGCGCCGCAGCCCCAGCCCGATCCCCATGACGGCCAGCAGCCCGGCAAAGGGAATGCGCCCCTTCAGCGCGTTCTCCAGCGCCATCAGCAGAAACGCCGCCGCCAAGAGCAGGATGACCTTGATCGAATCCCGCATGTGGAACCGGGTAAAAAAGCGGGAGAGGCCAAATCCCAGGGCCAGCCCTGCCGCAGCCCCCAACGCCACCGCCGCAGGCACTCCCGCCAGGGCCATTGGAGAGAATCCCTCCCCCGCCGCCATGCCGGTAAACGCGCTGAAGAGCACGATAACAAACACGTCGTCCACCGAGGCCCCTGCCAGCACGGTCTGTGGGATCCCCTTCCCCGTGCCGTACCCCTCTTCCATCAGGCGGAGCATCCGCGGGACGACCACGGCGGGCGAGACCGCCCCGAGAACAGCCCCCAAAACGGCCGCCTCCACCGGGGCGAGGCCCAACAGCCGGGGGGCCAGCAGGGTGATCCCGGCCACCTCGCAGGCGGCGGGGACAAAGCACATCAGCACGGCGCTGCGCCCGGCCCGCGTCAGATCTCCCAGCTCCAGAGAGAGCCCGGCCCGCGTCAGGATAATGACCAGGGCCACCTGCCGCAGGTCGGCGGAGATGCCGAGCAGGTCGGACGACAGCAGGTTCAGCCCGTGGGGGCCCAGCAAGATTCCCGCCGCCAGCATCCCCACCAGCGGGGGAAGGCGCAGCTTTCGGGCCAGGGCGCCCAGGGCCAGCCCCAGCAGCATTACATAGGCAAGGCTTGTCAGCATGTCAATCCGCTCCCTCTCAGGGGCGCAAAAAAAGCCAATGCCCCCTGCAAATCATTGCAGAAGTCATCAGCCGTACCGGCGGTTCCGGCCCAAAGGGCCGCGGGAGGACCTCATCCCCGTCTTTTGCTTTCCGGGCTATCATAACACGGCGCGCCTCTCCCTGTCAAGAGGCGCGGCCCGCCGGTGCGCTTTGATCCGCTCCCCCTGCGCCTCTTGCAAAAGGGGCGGCGCTGTTGTATTATAATAAAATACGCCTGCCATTGACGGATTTTAGAAAAAGCGGAGGAGCCGCCATGATCTTTGATACCCACGCCCACTACTACGACGGCGCTTTTGACGCCGACCGGGACGAACTGCTCGCCTCACTGCCGGAAAAGGGAGTGGCGCTGGTGGTCTGTCCCGGCTGCGACCTGGAGAGCTCCCGGGCCTGTCTGGAGCTGGCCGGGCGCTATGAATATCTCTACGCCGCCGCCGGCTTTCACCCGGAGAATCTGGAGGGCGCCCGCCTCTCCGATCTGGATGATGTGAAGGCCCTCTGTTCCCATTCCAGGGCTGTGGCGGTGGGGGAAATCGGCCTGGATTACTACTGGGTCAAGGAGGCGGAGGAGCGCGCCCAATCCCGGAGCTTTTTTGACGCCCAGCTCTCCCTGGCCGAGGAGCTGAATCTCCCCGCCATCGTCCACGACCGGGACGCCCACCGGGACACGCTGGATATTGTCCGCGCCCACCCGGGCGCCCGGGGGGTCTTTCACTGCTGCGCCCTGGGACCGGAGGACGTAAAGACGGCCCTGGATCTGGGCTGGATGATCTCCTTCACCGGCAACATCACGTTTCACAACGCGCGGCGGGCCCCCGAGATTCTCCGCTGGCTCCCCCTGGATCGCCTCATGCTGGAGACCGACGCCCCCTATATGGCTCCCGAGCCCTACCGGGGAAAGCGGTGCGACTCCTCCATGATCGCCTGTACTGCCCGGCGGGTGGCTGAGATCCGGGGCGTCTCCGCCGAGGAGATTCTGTCCGTTACCCTGGAGAATGGAAAACGTTTTTTTGGAATTGAGACAAAGGAGTGCTGAACCATGGAGACCATTTCTTACGAGTATGAAGGCGCCCTCTATGTAAACCTGACCAACCGCTGCGACTGCGCCTGTGTCTTCTGCCTGCGGCACAATGGTCACAAGGGCTCCATCTATGCCGACGACCTGTGGCTGGACCACGAGCCCACCCGGGAGGAGGCCCTGGAGGATCTGCTGGCCCGCGATTTCACCCGCTACCGGGAGCTGGTGTTCTGCGGCTTTGGCGAGCCCATGTACCGCACCGATGATATTCTCTGGCTGGTGGATCAGTTGAAGGAGAAAGTGCCGCACCTCCCCCCGGTGCGTATTAACACCAACGGCCATGCCAACCTGATCCTTGGCCGGGATGTGACCCCGGAGCTCCAGGGCCGTATTGATACGCTGTCCATCTCCCTCAACGGCTCCACTCCGGCAGAATATCTGGCCGTGACCCGCCCCAGGGATGGGGAGAAGGCCTGGCACGCCATGCTGGATTTCGCCCTGAAGGCCAAGGAATATGTACCCAATGTGGTGATGACCATCGTGGACAAGGATAAGAGCGAGGAAGAGGTGGATCGCTGCCGCCAGATTGTGCGGGATCTGGGGGTGACGCTGCGGATTCGCAGCTATATTGAGGACTGAGTCCCCGGCCCCCTGCCGCTGCCCTGAAACGAGAAGACCGGCCCCCCGGATTGCTCCGGGGGGCCGGTTCCTGTTTCCCTTGTCTACTTAAAATACGCAGCGCCGCTCTCAAAGAGAGGCTGGTGCTTATCGCCGGGAATGTTTTTAGCCACGAAGTCCCCATACCGTTCCGAGTGCCCCATCTTGCCAAAGACCCGGCCGTCCGGAGAGAAGATACCCTCGATGGCCAGGAGGGACCCGTTGGGATTCACATCAATGTCCATTGCGGGAAGGCCGTCAGGGCCCACATACTGAGTGGCTACCTGCCCCTTGGCCACCAGCTCGTCCAGGAGCCCCTGGGGAGCCACAAAGCGGCCCTCGCCGTGGGAGACGGGAATGGCGTGGAGATCGCCCACCTGGCTCTTCAGCATCCAGGGGGAGTTCACCGAGGCCACCCGGGTGGTGACATACCGGCTCTGATGGCGGCCGATGGTGTTATAGGTCAGGGTAGCGCAGTGTTCGTCCATGGGCCGGATCTCGCCGTAAGGCACCAGCCCCAGCTTGACCAGGGCCTGGAAGCCGTTGCAGATGCCCAGCATCAGGCCGTCCCGGTTTTTCAGCAGATCGTGGACGGCGTCGGTCAGCCGGGGATTGCGGAAGAAGGAGCAGATAAACTTGGCCGATCCGTCCGGCTCGTCGCCGCCGGAGAAGCCGCCGGGCAGCACCACCATCTGAGCCCCCTGGATGGCGCGCTCCAGGGCCAGGGCCGACTGCTCCAAATCGGCGGCGGTCAGATTGCGCACCACCAGGATCTCGGGGTCGATACCCGCCCGCAGGCAGGCGGCGGCCGTATCATACTCGCAGTTGGTGCCGGGGAAGACGGGGATGACAGCCCTGGGGCGGGCGGCCTTGCTCCCGCACACCGCCGGGGAGCGCCTGTCCCAGGAGATGGGCTCCACCGCGCCGCTGTCGGCGGTCTTTGTGGGGTAAATCTCCTCCAGCGCCCGCTCAGAGAGGGCCAGCAGCTCGCTGATGGCCACCTTCTCTCCGGGAAGCTCAATCTCAGGCTCCTCAATGGTCCGCCCCATCAGCCGGGCGCCTGTGATCTTGCCGGAGCACTCGGCCAGGATGGCCCCTACCTCGGAGGAGAAGAATTCGTCGCTCTTGACGGCCGGGTCATGCCTAAAGCCGATCCGGTTGCCAAAGGACATCTTGATCACGGCCTCCGCTATCCCGCCGGGCCCCACCGCCCAGGCGGCGTGAACCTTGCCCTGCTGGCAGTACTCGTGGAAGCGATCCCAGATCTCCCGCACGGCGGCGCAGCCCTTCTTGGGGTCCGCCCGGAAGAGATAGACGCTGTGGCCCGGCTCCTTGAACTCGGGCGAGAGCACCTCTTCCGCCCTGGCCGGGGCGATGGCAAAGGAGATCAGCGTGGGCGGAACGTCCAGATCCATGAAGGATCCCGACATGGAATCCTTGCCGCCAATGGCGGCCACCCCCAGGCCCAGCTGGGCCTTCAGGGCCCCCAGCAGAGCGGCAAAGGGCTTGCCCCAGCGTCTGGGGTCCTCCCTCAGGCGCTCAAAGTACTCCTGGAAGGAGAGATAGACGTCGGCGTAGTCACAGCCGGCGGCCACCAGCTTACACACTGAATCCATTACCGCGTCATAGGCCCCGCCGTAGGGGTCCTTCTCGCTGTGCCGCGGGTCAAAGCCCCACGCCATCACCGAGCAGGTGCCGGTCTCGCGGCCCGGTTCCACGGGGAGCTTGGCCGCCATCACCTGGGCGGGGGTCCGCTGATACGTTCCGCCGAAGGGCATGAGCACTGAAGCCGCGCCGATGGAGGCGTCAAACCGCTCCCCCAGCCCGCGCTGGGAGGCGTAGTTGATGCCGCCGGCGCTGGCCTTCAGATAGGGGACGCGGAATCCCTGGAGCGGGCGCTGTACTGCGGGCACCTCCACGCTGGCGTGCTTCACCGCGCCGTTGGTATTGAGGAAAGCCCGGGACAGGTCTGCAATCTTGGCCCCATTCCAGTACATAACCATCCGGGGCTCCTCAGTGACTTCGGCTACCTCATAGGCCTCCAGGTTCTCGGCCTGTGCGGCGGCGATGAACGCATCCGCGTCGCCGGGGGCGACCACCACGGCCATGCGCTCCTGGCTCTCCGAAATGGCCAGCTCCGTGCCGTCCAGACCGTCGTACTTTTTCCGCATGGCATCCAGCTGAATGGCGAGGCCGTCGGCCAGCTCGCCGATGGCAACGCTCACGCCGCCGGCGCCGAAGTCGTTGCAGCGCTTGATCATCCGGGTGACGGCAGGGTCCCGGAACAGCCTTTGGATTTTCCGCTCCTCCGGTGCGTTGCCCTTCTGAACCTCAGAGGCCATGGTATTCAGGGACTCCAGATTGTGGGTCTTGGAGGAGCCCGTAGCCCCGCCGATGCCGTCCCGGCCGGTACGACCGCCCAGGAGGATCACCTTATCGCCGGGGGCCGGGGAAAGGCGCACCACATTGGCGGCCGGGGCCGCCCCCACCACGGCCCCCACCTCCATATGCTTGGCAGTATATCCCTTGTGGTAGATCTCGCTGACCATGCCGGTGGCCAGGCCGATCTGGTTGCCATAGGAGGAGTAGCCCGCCGCCGCAGTGACCGCCAGCTTGCGCTGGGGGAGCTTGCCCTCCAGCGTCTCGCTCACCGGATCCCGCACGTCGCCGCAGCCGGTGAGGCGCATGGCCTGATATACATAGGCGCGGCCGGACAGGGGATCCCGAATGGCCCCGCCGATGCAGGTGGCCGCGCCGCCAAAGGGCTCGATCTCAGTGGGATGGTTGTGGGTTTCATTCTTGAACATGAGAAGCCAGTCCTCATGCTTTCCGTCCACAGCGGCCTTTACCTTGATTGAGCAGGCGTTGATCTCCTCGCTCTCATCCAGGTTCCTGAGGTTGCCCCGCTTTTTGAGCACCTTGGCCCCGATGGTAGCCAGATCCATCAGGGTCTGCGGCCGCTGGGCCGCCTTCTCCTCGCCGTATACCTCCGCCCGGGCGCTCAGGTACTCCTGATAGGCCGCCTTGACCTCCGGGTCGGAAATCGAAATGTTCTCCAGATGGGTGGAGAAGGTGGTGTGGCGGCAGTGATCCGACCAGTAGGTGTCCACCACCCGCAGCTCGGTAACGGTAGGATCCCGCCTCTCCTCCCGCTGAAAGTAGTCCTGGAGAAACTTGAGGTCGGCCAAATCCATCGCCAGGCCGTACTCCTTCTGCATCTTCTCCAGCCCTTCCTCGTCCAGAGCTGTAAAGCCCTCGATTACGGGCACCGCGGCCGGCACGGCGTACGTCCGCTCCAGGGTGGCGGGCTTTTCCAGAGAGGCCTCCCGGCACTCCACAGGGTTGACCAGATAGCAGCGGACCTTATCCAAATCCTCCGCTCCCAATTCGCCCTCCAGGACATAGACTGTGGCGGTCTGTACCAGGGGACGCTCGCCTCCGGTGAGCATCTGCACGCACTGGGCCGCCGAGTCGGATCGCTGGTCGTACTGCCCCGGCAGGGATTCCACGGCCAGCAGGCTGTGAACCCCTTCGGGCGCCGGCATCTTCTCGTCCCAGACTTCATCCACCTGGGGCTCGGAAAAAACTGTCGTCCGGGCGGCGGCATAGACTGCCTGATCCACCCCCTCCACATCATACCGGCGGACAACTCGTACACCGGTGAGGGCGTCCACCCCCAGGTTGCTCTTCAGCTCATGGAAAAGTCCGCCCGCCTCCACTTGAAAGCCCGGCTTTTTCTCCACAAAGCAGCGATAAACTTGTCCCATTCCATATCCCTCCGCGGTTATTTCTCTCATTCCTCGTTAAGGCGTGTTGAGCTTCCAATCGGCAAAGCCGTAAAACACATTCTGCTGGGTGGGGGTGATGTCCTCGGCCTGTCCCCACTGCGTCAGTACGGACCAGTTCTTGAAACACAGCGGTACAAAGGCCGGATGTTCCGACAGGTAAGCGTACAGGGCCCGACCGGCGGTCCCCCTGGCGCCGCCTGACGCAGCGCGGAAAGCGGCCAGAAGCGCCTCCGCCTCGGGGTCGGCGTAACCGCCGTAATTGAGCGCGCCCTCCGGCGACAGGAAGGGTGTCAAATCAAAGTCTGCGGTCATGCGGGTCTCCCCCAGATACAGGTCGAAGTCTCCCGCCTCCAGGGCGGCTAGGTAATCCTCCCAGGGAAGGCTGCGCAGCGTTACGGCGATTCCCAGAGCCTCCAGGTCCTCTGCCAGGCGCTCGCCAATCGCCAGGCGGGTGGTATTGTCACTGTTTACCACCAGATCCAGGGCCAGGCGCTGGCGGCTGCGCACACGGATGCCGTCCTCTCCGGCCGTCCACCCCAGCTCCTCCAGCGCGCGGGCCGCGCCTTCCGCATCATAGGCGAGCGCGTCCCCCAAGGTGTGGTCGTAGAGCGTGCTGACTGGTGAGACAGGCAGCGCCGCCGCCTGGGCGTGGCGGGCCAGCAGCACGGTGGACACCGCAGAGCGATCAAAGGCCCGCTGGAGCGCGACGCGCACCCCCTCCTCCTGGCAGAGGCCCTGGGCTGTATTTAGGCCAATATAGAGGAACACCGATGTGGCGTAGTCCTGAGTTTCAAAACTTCCGGAAAACCCCAGGGCGTTGGTCCCCGAAAAATCCGTGGTTACCAGGGACACGTCCCTGGTTTCAAAGGCGTGGATCAAATCTCCCGCCTCAGTCACCGCCAGCAGCGGGATCTCCGCCAGAGGAGCGTCTGCTCTCCAGCCCCGCAGAGTCAGGTCGTCGCCCTCGCCCTCCAGGACATAGGGGCCGGTACCCAGGGGGCGGCCGGAGTCTCCGCTCTCCCGCACAACCGGGACATCCAGCAGCAGGGGCAGCGCGCCATTGGCAGTGGATAGCGTCACAGTGACCGTCCCCTCTCCGGCGGCAACGCCCGAGATTTCTGAAAGCCGCTGGCTGTAAAGAGTGCTTTGCCGCGCCAAATTCAGGGAATAGACCACATCAGCCGGCGCAAGGGCGCTTCCATCTGAAAACCGCGCGGAGGCGTCCAGCGTGAACGTCCATGCCAAACCATCCTCACTTACGGTATATTCTGAGCAGAGAACAGGCTCAGCCTTAAAGTCCGGGGTAACGGCAAAAAGCCCCTCATAGAGGAGCCCTGCCAGGGTCAGGTTGGTCCGGTTTCCCCCTGTAATCGGATGAAAGCTGGCCGCTGCATAGCAGGGCAGCACAAAGGGCACGGCCTCAGCGGCAGGCGAGGTGCTGGGCGGCGGTAAAGTCTCTGACGGCGCAGGGCTCTCCTCCGGGGCTGGCTTCGCGCATCCAGCCAGGAGCAGAAGCAGCATCAGAAAAAAGCAGGGCAATCTATATCGTCTCACAGCGAATTACGACCTCAGAGCAGCTCAATCATGGCCGCCTGGCTCCCCCGCTCCCCATGTGTAACCCTGTGAGACCAGTACTTCTCCGGCAGGCAGGCGGTACAGTCCCCTGAGACGGCGATATGGCTCTCCAAAAGCCCGGCCTGTTCCAGGCGGCAGGCGTTCAGGCCCTTGAGATCCACATGGAATTTACCGGTGGGCAGCACCTCAATGTACCGCAGGGCTGAGGCGCCCAGCGCCCCGGTCATGGCGTTGGGCACATCCTCGTGGGTTTCAAAGCAGCACTTGGAAATCCCGGGGCCAATGGCGGCCAGAATATCGGCGCTGTCGCAGCCGTAGACCTCCCGCATCTTGTCTACCGCCCGGGAGACCACTCCCAGAGCCGTCCCCCGCCAGCCCGCATGGACAGCGGCAATGACCCGCCGCACAGGATCATAGAGCAGGATGGGCAGACAGTCGGCTGAAAAGACCACCAGGGTCACCCCGGGGATATCGGTGACCAATCCGTCTGCCTCATAGTCCACCTTCCGATCAAGTCCTTTGCCCACGTCGGCAGTAGTGACGGTGCGCACCACATCTCCGTGAACCTGGCTGGAGAAGACCATCCGATCCCCCTGGGCGCCGATGGCGGCGCAAAAACGGGCAAAGTTTTCCCGAACGGCAGCGGGATCGTCTCCCCGGTTGCAGCCCAAATTCAGAGATGCGTAAATTCCCTGGGACACCCCTCCCAACCGGGTGGAAAATCCGTGGGCGGCGCCGCCGGCGGCTGTAAAGCCGTCGGCGGTCAGATAGAGCAAACCGTTTTGATTGTGTTCTGCAAATTCCATGTGAGATTCCTCTCCATAGCGGTAAAGCTTATTCCTCGTTCATGCCGCAGCACTTCTTATATTTTTTTCCGCTGCCGCAGGGGCAGGGGTCGTTGCGGCCGGGTTTCTTGTCCTTCTTAATCGGCTGCTTCTTGACTGTACCGTCGTTTCCTGCGCTTTCAGCGGTAATCTTGGCCACCCGCTCCCGCTTGACGTTGCCGCCCACCTGAACCCGGGCCAGGAATACCCGGCGGATCGTCTCCTCCTGGATGGCGGCGATCATTTCCTCAAACATGGCAAACCCTTCGCGCTTGTACTCCACCTTCGGGTCATTCTGGCCATAGGCGCGCAGCCCGATGCCCTGCCGCAGTTCGGTCATGTTGTCCAGGTGATCCATCCAGTACTCGTCTACAACCCGGAGCATCATGACACGCTCCAGCTCCCGCATAAGGGGTTCGCCCAGTTCCTTCTCCTTGCGGGCGTAGACTTCACTGGCCCGCTCGTTGACCAGCTCCACCAGCTGATCGGCGGTGTACTTCTGAAGCTCCTCGTCGGTGAGCTTGAGCTCGTCGGCGCGGAGGAACATACCACGGAAGGGAGCCACCGCCTCACGGAACGCCTCGGCGTCCATGTGCTTCTGCTCTCCCATGCGGCCGTGGATGGCGTTGGAGATGACGGTGGTGAGCATCGTCTGAATGTTGTGCTTGAGGTCCTCCCCATCCAGCACCTTGCGGCGCTGCTCATAGATGACCTTGCGCTGGGTATTCATGACGTCGTCGTACTCCAGGACGTTCTTCCGGGTCTGGAAGTTGCGGGACTCCACCCGCTTCTGGGCCGACTCAATGGCGTTGGAGAGAATTTTCAGATCGATGGGCGTGTCGTCGTCGATCTTCATGGTCTCCATCATGTTCTGCACCCGCTCAGAGCCGAACAACCGCATGATATCGTCCTCCAGAGAGAGGAAAAAGCGGCTCTCACCCGGGTCTCCCTGCCGGCCGGCACGGCCGCGGAGCTGGTTGTCAATGCGCCGGGACTCATGGCGCTCGGTCCCCAGGATGAACAGGCCTCCGGCAGCGCGCACCTTGTCCGCCTCGGACTTAATCTCATCCTTATATTTTGCCTCAGCTTCCCCAAACATCTTGCGGGCGTTGAGGATCTCCTGGTTATCGGTCTCGGCGAATCCGGTGGCCTCCGCAATCAGCTCATCGCTGAGACCCGTCTTACGCAAGTCGGCCTTGGCCAGATATTCGGCGTTGCCGCCCAGCATGATGTCGGTGCCGCGGCCAGCCATGTTGGTGGCCACCGTGACGGCGCCGAACTTGCCGGCCTGGGCCACAATCTCGGCTTCCTTCTCGTGGAATTTCGCGTTCAGGACATTATGCTTAATGCCCTTTTTCTGGAGCATCTTGGAGATCAGCTCAGACTTCTCGATGGATACGGTGCCAACCAGTACAGGCTGGCCCTTCTCGTGGCACGCCTCGATCTGAGCGACGATAGCCCGATATTTTCCCGCCGCATTTTTATAGACCACATCTGGGTTGTCTTTCCGGGCCAGAGGCTTATTAGTGGGAATCTCCACGATATCCAGCTCGTAGATCTCGTTAAACTCGTCCTCTTCCGTCATAGCAGTACCCGTCATGCCGGAGAGCTTGTCATAGAGGCGGAAGTAGTTTTGGAAGGTAATGGTGGCCAGCGTCTTGGACTCTCTGGCTACCTCCACATGCTCCTTTGCCTCAATGGCCTGGTGAAGTCCCTCAGAGTAGCGCCTGCCAAACATCAGACGGCCTGTGAACTCATCCACGATGATGACCTCGCCGTCCTTCACCACGTAGTCGATGTCCCGCTTCATAAGGCCCCGGGCCTTGATGGCCTGGTTGATGTGGTGGGAGAGCGTCGTGTTCTCCGGATCGGCCAGGTTCTCAATGTTGAACTGCTGCTCGGCCTTTTTGATGCCCCGGGCAGTCAAGGTAACGGTGCGCGCCTTCTCATCCACGATATAGTCGGCGTCAATATCGGGGTCTTCCTCTTCCTTCTCGTCCACACTGGCCACCTTTTGGCCGTGCAGGCGGGCGACAAACGAATCCACAATGGTATACAGCTGGGTGGACTTATCTCCCTGCCCGCTGATGATCAGAGGCGTACGGGCCTCGTCGATCAAGATAGAGTCCACCTCGTCCACGATGGCAAAGGCGTGCCCGCGCTGGACCATCTCGCTGGCGTAGATGCACATGTTGTCCCGCAGGTAGTCAAAGCCGAATTCATTGTTGGTGCCGTAAGTGATGTCGGCGGCGTAAGACGTGTGGCGTTCGGTGGGCTTCACATCGTGAATCACCAGTCCTACTGTCAGGCCCAAAAAGCGGTATACTTTTCCCATCCATTCACTGTCACGCTTGGCCAGATAGTCGTTGACCGTAACAATGTGGACGCCCTCGCCGGTGAGGGCGTTCAGATAAGCTGGGAGCGTGGCGACCAGCGTCTTGCCTTCACCGGTTTTCATCTCGGCGATACGCCCCTGGTGGAGCACAATGCCGCCGATGAGCTGTACCTGGTAGGGGCGCATTCCCAGCACGCGCCAAGCCGCCTCCCGCGCCGTGGCAAAGGCCTCCGGCAAAATGTCGTCCAGCGTCTCGCCCTTTTTCAGCCGCTCCTTGAACTCGGGGGTCTTGGCCTGAAGCTGAGCGTCGGTAAGCCCTTTATACTCCTCCTCCAGGGCCTCGATCTTCTTTACGAGGGGCATAATGGCCTTGACCTCTTTTTCCGAGGACGTGCCAAAAATTTTCTTGAGCAGGCTCATATCTCTGATTTCACCTTTCGTAACCTGTTTCGAACGGTATCGACTAAAATTCAGTTTAGAGTATATCACACCCCGCCGCAATAAAAAAGGGGAAATTGTGAACAAACTGCACCTCTCTAAAGGTAAAAGTGCGCATCTTAAAGCACCGCTTCTAAGAGGCGCGGTGCTCAACTTTACTCTGCATGATCGATCCGCCCCATCACGGCACATGTGGAAGTCCCCCGCCGCAGTGCGGCGGGGGACTTCCGATTTACGCTATCAGAACACAGGCGGAGAAGGTAATCGTACCCTTGCCGTGGTAATACTCCATCCCGGACTGCTCACAGACCTTGGAGACCCAAAGCCCGTAGGCCTCCATAGACGGAATCGCCTTGCCGGGGAAGCGGCAGGGGGCGTCGGGATAAGTGCAGGTCCCGCAAATCCGGCACGCCCCGGTACCCATGGGGAGACAATCGGGGTACTCCTCCCGCACCCGCTCTACAAACGCCATAAACCGCTCGTGCTGTCTCCGCTCCGTCTCCTGCATGGTCTCCACATCAAAATCATCCTCCAATATGCCGGTAGACTGCAACAGAATCCCCCATCGGTATTGGGCCGCCCTCTCTGCGGCCTCCTCCAGGGTGCCGCACCCTGGAGGGCAGGTCCAGCTCTTGCCGTACATGCTGCACCTGTCCGCCGCACACATTGTCCTTACTTCCGGCATAAATTCCAGCGCCTCCACATTCAGCGGACCAGCATGGGAAAATCCCAGTTCCTCCGCCAGCGCTATCCACCGCTCTAAATCCATAGTTCCGCCTCCTTTTGCTTCTATTATAGCGCACACCTGTCCACAAAGACAAGTTGCCCATTTACGCCGGGAAGTGAAAATGGTAAAATAGCGGTATCCTACAAAGGAGATACCGCTATGAAAAAATCTTTGTTAACCGCATCCTTGGCGCTGCTTCTGCTCCTGCCGGCCTGCGGAAAGGAGCAACCGCCACTCCCCTCCTCTCCCGTTCAGCCTGTGGAAAGCCAGGCGGAACTTCCAACTCCCACGCCCTCCCCGGAACCTGTGATCTCTGACACGCCGGTCCCTGCCCCCGATCCGTCTCCCGAGGCAGCCGTGTGGGGAGAACTGCGCTACGACCAAACCTTTACCGCCGACGACGGCGCTATTGTCATGTTGGTAACCTATGCCTTTCCCCGGCTGGAGAGCGCTGAGCACCCCGCCGCTGAGGCCATCAACAGCTACTATACCTCCCAAGGGGAGGAATTCCTGTCTGCCGCTGAGGAGACCGCCCAGTGGGGACGCGCAGAATATGAGATCGCTGTTCAGTCTGGCTTTACCTATATGCCATTCGTGGAAGAGCTCTCCTTTCAAATGACCCGTGAAACAGAGGACTATGTCAGCATCAGCCGGGAGATCTACGCCAATAACGGCGGTGCGCACCCCAACACCTATGCTTTTTCTGAACAATTTTCGCTGGACGATGGCCATCGTCTCTATTTTGCCGACTTTTTTTCCGACCCGGATACCGCCCTCTCGCGCATTATCTCCACCGTCGAATCTCAGGCACAGGATCTGGGGCTGAACGCCGGAGATGCAACATCCGTCTTTCAGGCCGAACAGTTTTATATTACGGATGAAGGTTTTGTCTTCTGGCTCCAGGGCGGCGCCCTCGCCGCTCAGAACAGCCCCATCGAATTCCCTGTGCCCTATGACGACCTGTCTGATCTGGTGAAGCTATGGTGATGGTAAAAAAAGGCCGCCTCATCCCTCTCACTGTGGAGGGCTATGCCAGCGACGGCGCAGGAATTGCCCGGCTGGACGGGCTGGTGATATTTGTGAAGGGGGGCATTCGGGGCGAACGCTGCGCCGTGCGCATCGACAAGGTGGGCCGCAACGCCGTCTGGGGGCATGCAGAGGAGATTTTATCTCCCTCCTCCGCCAGGATTGAACCGGAATGCCCCTACTTCGGGGTGTGCGGCGGCTGCCAACTTCGGCATATGACCTACGGCGAGGAGCTGGAGCTCAAGCGCTCCCGGGTGGAGGAGGCCCTGCGCCGCATTGGGGGGGCCGACGTCTCTGTTCCGCTTATCCTTGGAGCGGCCGAGCCCGACCGCTATCGGAACAAAGCGCAGTTCCCCGTCTCTCCCGGCCCCCAGGTGGGTTTTTACCGCCCCAGAAGTCACAGCGTCATTGACGTAGAGGACTGCCTGCTCCAGAGCCGCTCCGCTGCCCGCCTCCGGGCAGCAGCTACAGATTGGATGAAGCGCTTTCAGATCCCGGTCTATCAAGAGCGCACCGGCACGGGACTGGTACGCCATATATATGTCCGGACCAATCGCGCCGGTCAGTCCCTGTGCTGTCTGCTGGTCAACGGGAAACAGCTTCCGCACGAAGCTGAGCTGGTGGCCGCCCTCCGTTCCGCCGAACCTCATCTGGCCGGAGTGGTACTGGGGATAAACGAGAAAAGGAACAACGTCATCCTTGGAGATTCCTACCGGACGCTCTGGGGACAGGATTATTTGATGGATACGCTGTGTGGCCTGTCCTTTAAGCTGTCGGTGCCCTCCTTCTATCAGGTCAACCCCGCACAGGCCGAAGTCCTGTACGGCCGGGCCCTGGACTTCGCCGCCCTCACAGGCGTCGAGACCGTCCTGGATTTATACTGCGGCATCGGGACCATCAGCCTGCTTCTAGCCCGCTCGGCCGGGAAAGTCTACGGTGTGGAGACGGTGCCGGAAGCCGTGGAGGACGCGGAGGAAAACGCCGCCCGCAACAGCATCGCAAACGCGGAATTTTTCTGCGCAGACGCAGGCGAAGCGGCCGCCCGGTTTTCAGCTCAGGGGATTCGCCCGCAGGTGGTCTGTGTGGACCCGCCCCGGAAGGGCCTTGCCCCCGAGGTAATCGAGACTGTAGCGGACATGTCGCCAGAGCGGGTTGTCTATGTCTCCTGCGACCCGGGCACCCTGGCGCGGGATGTCGGCCGGTTTTCCGCTCTGGGCTATCACGCCCAAAGAGCCGTCGCCGTGGATATGTTCCCACGCACGGCGCATGTCGAGACGGTTGTCCTCTTGTCACGGTAAACATGTCCACAAACAATCGAGATAAAAATGGAAGTCGAAACCGGAGACATCAAAGAACACCCCACCTATAAGCGCATACAGGAATATGTCTTTGAGAAGTATAGCTTCAAAGTCCATACTGCCCATATAGCTGAGGTTAAACGAATGATTGGGCTGGATATGCACAAAGCCACTAATGCGGTTGAGCAGAGAAAACACGAATACCACCCATGCCCACCCGAAAAAGTAGCGGCAATCAAAGACGCGCTGCGGCATTTTGGCCTCATAACAGAGTAAGTCTACAGTATAGAGTGCATTCAAAGGTCAATACTCTGGAATGCCTGTCTATGATGAGAAAACGGAAAATCTGGGCTAAAGACAGCTTTGCTGCTATGATAAAGAGAGCCTAGCCTTTTAAAAAATTTGGAAGCATGGTTAAAGCCACCTTTTCTGGCGTTATTTATAGATAATATGGGTTGAGAATATGATTTCTCAGCTCATATTTCATCTTTGTCAACGGGTCCAGTCCTGGACAATACCCGGCAGGCTACGGCGGGATTTTCCTCGTCAGGCCGATCAATGAGCCCGCGCTCTATGCCTCGGCTGTCCGGTCTTCCGGCCCGGCCATGAAGCCCCCGGGGCTGGAGAGCCGCTCCAGTCTCAGGCCTTTGACCTGCCTCATCAAAATCAGGCCCACAATCAGTGCCACTCCCTCCGCTACAGGGAATGCCGCCCAAATGATCGCCTCGGCGTTCATACATTGAGCAAACACCCAGGCCAGCGGCAGCGCTACCACAATCAGCCGCACCAAAGAGAGTATAAGGGAACGAATACCGCAGCCCAGCGCCTGAAAAATTCCCTGATAGGCGATATTGGCCCCTACAAAAAGATAGCCAGGCGTAATTATGCGGATAGCCCTCAGACACAGCGCCTGTGTCTCAGCAGAGAGCGCGAATATCCCTATCAGCGGCTGTGCAAAAAGCTGGAGTGCAAGCAGCCCTATTCCCATAATGACAAGGGTATCAATCATACCGTACCGGATTCCCTGGTCGATGCGCCGCCTGTCGCCCTTTCCATAGTTAAAACTGATGATGGGTATCATCGCGTTATTCATACCAAAGGCCGCAAAAAAGACAAACTGCTGGATCTTATAATAGACTCCATAGGCAGTCACCGCTTCAGTAGAGACTGTCCCAAAGATAATGTTCACGCCAAAACACATCACCGACATCAGGGCCTGCATCACAATGGCAGGCACTCCAATGGCATAGATGCCCTTTATCAGCCTGGGTTTGGGCCTTAGGTAAGCCAGGCCGGTATTGATATCGCGGCGGTTACAGCCAACATGGAATATGAAATCCAGCCCACAGGATACCAACTGCCCAATTACAGTTGCCCATGCAGCTCCTGCAACACCCATCTCCGGACAGCCCAGGTATCCAAAGATCATAATGGGATCCAGTACAATATTAGTTACCGCCCCCGCTACCTGCCCGACAGTAGACAAGCCCGTCCGTCCTGTCCCCTGGAGAAGCTTCTCAAAGATCATATATAAAATGACCCCGAATGACATCACACAACAGATCTGCAGATAGGACGTGCCCATCTCCAGAATAATAGGATCCGCGGTTTGGGAGCGCATATATGGCCCCACCCCAAACAGGCCAAACAGTAAAAACGCTATATAGGTGCAGAGCCCCAGAAAAATGGCATTCCCCGCAATGGCACTGCCCTTTTCCCGTTCCCCCTGTCCCAGACTGCGGGAAAGCAGCGCATTGATTCCTACACCCGTGCCTACGCCTACAGCAATCATAAGCATTTGAACAGGGAATGCCAGCGTCAGTGCGTTGACCGCATAATCGCCCATATGGGCGATCTCAGCTGTGTCCCTCATACAGCTGACAAAATAGCTGTCCACAATGTTGTAAAGGGCCTGAAGCATCATGGACACGATCATAGGCAGCCCCATGGACAGCATAAGCCGCTTCACCGGGGCTGTTCCCATCTTGTTCATTGCATGTTCCTGGTTCATCGGTCGGTCTCCTCTTTCCGTTATTTTCGGAGACTTTTTTGGGGCCCTGATCAACATCAGGACGCCCGAACAGCGGACCGCTCCGCATGTCAAGCGAGCCCAACGGGAAAGCTGCCACAACCCTGTACGCAGTACCAAAAAAGCGGCAGAAATCCAGAATCTGGATTTCTGCCGCTCGGCCACACGATTCGTTTTTATTTTATGTGTGTTTTATCAGTTTGTCAAGCCTTTCCCCTCAAAAAATGCTCCAAAACTCCGCATCGCCAAGCAGCCGCCTATGTGTTATAATAGGATTTACCGGGCCGTACCACCCACACCAGAAGGGATGATTTCCATGTCCGTCAATACCGGAACGATACTTGTCTTTTGTCCCGACCGGCCAGTGTGGCTGGCCAAACTGAGGGGCGCGCTTATTCCCCAGGGCGTCCGCGTCCGATTCGTCGCACAGGAAGAGTTGTCTCAGAGCGTAGGCGCTCTGGCCGGGCTGCCTGGCCCTGAGCCCATCAACTCCCCACCGCCGGCTTCTGTTGAAGAACCTGTACTGGTTTTATGCCATTTTTCAGGTGCTGCACTGAACCGTGTTCTGGATTGCCTTCGAAAAGCGGGCGTCCCCCGGACGGTTTTGAAGGCCGTTCTCACCGAAACCAATGCCTCCTGGTCCCTTTCTGCCCTCTATGAGGAGCTCTGTGAGGAGCGCCGCGCCTTGTCCGGTGACCCCGATGCCAACCCCAGGCGATAAGCCCATTTGGGCTGCAGCCTATTTGTCCCCACCGGTTATTGAGACCGCCATTTGAAAAGTTTTTGTGAAACCGTATCCATTTGGATGTATTGAATTGTCTATCACATACAGAGCGGCCCTGTCCGTAGGTAGAAAGGATAGATCGCCTTGCGCCTCTTATTTAAGCAACGTTTTTTCTCCTGGTTTGACAGCTATGATATTTATGACGAAGCAGGTAAATGTGTCTATGTGGTAGAGGGCAAGCTCTCCTGGGGACACCGGCTGGAAATCTACTCCGCCGACCATATCCATCTGGGTACTGTAAAGGAAGAGATCCTGACCCTGCTTCCCCGCTTTGCCCTATATATCGGCGAGGACTGTATTGGTGCAATCCGTAAGGAGTTTACCTTTTTCAAACCCCGCTTTACATTGGACTGCAACGGCTGGTCGGTCCAAGGTAATTTTTGGGAGTGGGATTACCAGGTAAGCGATCCAGAGGGGGAGTTTATTATGGCGGCCTCTAAGGAGTTATTTCACCTTACCGACACCTATGTCATCGATGTGCCAGAACCAAAGAATGCTCTGCTCTCCCTTATGATTGTCCTGGCCATTGATGCTGCCAAATGTTCCTCCGGGAACAATTAGTCACAAATCGGGCACACTAAAACGCAATCGCACCGCCAGAACACCGCTTCCCAGTCTCCCCGCGCTATTTCAAAACAAAGAGGTATATTTGCATGCTGGAGTCCCCTGCCGTCCGGGCGCTTCTTCTGTCCATTTTGGCCGGACTGTCCACTCTGCTTGGAGCACTGGTGGTCTTTACCGCCAGGAAAAAGAGTGAAAAGCTCATCACCATCTCCCTGGGGTTTGCCGCAGGTGTGATGCTATCGGTATCCTTTACCGATTTATTCCCCAACGCCCGGGATTCCCTGACCGCTTGGGGTGGGAGCAAAGTTGGCGCCCTGATGGCAGTGGTGGCGCTGGCCGGCGGTATCGCGCTGGCCGGCGGCATCGACCGGCTCGTCCCTCACGACGAGTACGACCCAACCTCTGGAGAGGCTCCGCATAAGAACCTTTTTCGTGTGGGCTTTGTGTCTACCCTGGCCATAGGGCTGCACAACTTTCCGGAGGGTATCGCTACTTTTATGGCGGGATATGAAGATATTACGCTGGGCCTTACCATCGCTTTGGCTATTGCCCTGCACAATATCCCGGAGGGAATTTCGGTGGCCATGCCGATCTGGTACGCAACCGGCAGCCGGCGGAAGGCCTTCCAGTATACCTTAATCTCCGGGCTGGCCGAACCGGTTGGTGCGCTGCTGGCTTTTTTGGTTCTGCGCCCCTTTATCAATGATCTTGTACTTGGGCTGCTCTTTGGTGCGGTGGCCGGCATCATGGTCTACATTTCAGTGGAAGAGCTCATTCCCTCCTCGCGTCAGTATGGATATGATCGGGCCGGACTTTTGGCCATCTTTACCGGTGTGTGTCTTATGCCCCTGACCCATCTTCTCTGAAAGCGGGTGATCCCCCTTGGCACTGGATTACGACGCCCTTCTTGGCCTGACCTCCGAGCTGGGCTACCGTCTCATGGAGAGCGGCGCGGAGATCTATCGTGTGGAGGAGTCGGTGCAGCGTCTCCTTCACGCTTACGGTGTGACCACTGGAGAAGTCTTTGCCATCCCAAACCTCGTCATTGTTTCTCTCACCGACCCTAACGGTCATCCGGTCACCCGGGTACGCCGAATCCCGCCGCACGGCACCGACATCTATCTGCTGGAGGCCTATAACGCCCTGTGTCGCGAGCTCTGCCGGGATGTTCCGTCCTTTGATTCTGCTCAAAGACGTCTGGCTGCCATCTGGACAGAGAGGAAGCTCTATTCCCGTCCTGCCCAAATCGCGGCCTATTTTTTGGGCGCCGCCGCTTTTACCGTCTTTTTCGGGGGCTCTCCCAGAGACGCTCTGTGCGGTGGGCTGTGTGGCGCAGCCATTGGAATTTGCCTTAGCTTTATGACGCGGCTGGGGGCCAACTTGTTTTTTAGAACCATTGCCGGCGGCATGGTCTCGGCCTTACTGGCCATCGCTCTTTCCCTGTTGGGTTTTGGACAGCACATGGATCTTATCATCATTGGCGCCCTTATGGCCCTGGTCCCCGGGATCGCCTTTACCAATGCCATGCGGGATATCATGGCCGGTGACCTGGTGGCTGGCATCACCAAGGTGGGCGAAGCCCTGCTTATCGGCGTCGCCATTGCCATCGGAACCAGCTTGGCCATGGGGCTGGCTCGTTTGCTGGGGGGAACCATATGACGGATCTATGCTACGAATTGCTACGCCCCTGCGCCTGTGCCTTTGTTGCCTGCCTGGGTTTTTCCATTCTCTTTAACATCCACGGGGCCGGCATCCTTATCTGCGCTTTCGGGGGTACGCTGGGGTGGCTATGCTATCTTTTGTCTGCTCCGTTAGGCAGCGATATCGTGCAATCCTTTCTGGCAGCCGTGGTTATCTCCCTCTATTCCGAAATCATGGCCCGTCTCCGCCGCTGTCCAGTCACCGCTTATCTTTTGGTCGCGCTCTTTCCCCTGGTGCCCGGCGGCGGTATCTACTACTCCATGGAGCACGCCATGAGCGGAGATATTGATCTCTTTTTGTCTACCCTGCTCCACACCCTGGGGCTGGCCGGAGCTCTGGCGGTAGGTGTGCTCACTGTGGCCTCGCTGGTCCGGCTGTGGATCGACTTTAAGCGCCGGCGCGTCAAACGCTGAATGACCTTGAGAGGGAGGACCAAATACATGCCGCGCTACTCATTTGTTCTGCTGGACGCTGATAACACACTCTTCGACTTTGACAAGGCCGAAGAGCGCTCTCTGCGTCAGGTTTTGACTGCCTATGGTCTCCCGGCAGATGACGACGCCGTCGCCCGCTATCACAGGATCAACGCTGAACTTTGGGCCCGGCAGGATACTGGAGAGATCACCCGCGACTATCTGGTCGTGGAGCGCTTTGCCGCACTGCTCTGTGCGCTGGGCTGTTCTGGCGACCCGCAAACTCTGAACCAGGCATATGTAGAACATCTGAGCCAGTGTGCCGATATGCTTCCCGGAGCGGTGCGCTTTTGCCGTCGTCTTTCACCGCACTGCACGCTGGCCATCGTCACCAACGGTATCGCCAGTTCCCAGCGCAGGCGCTTTGAGCGCTCCCCTTTGAAAGGTGTCATTCCCTATCTTTTTATCTCAGAGGAGCTGGGCTTTCACAAGCCGCAAAGGGAATATTTTGAGGCCGTGTGCGCAACCCTCGGCATTGCCGACCGGAGGCAGGCCGTCGTCGTGGGGGACAACCTGGGCTCTGATATTCTGGGCGGGCTGAACGCCGGTATTGATACCATCTGGTTTAACCCCGGCCACCTTCCCCGGCGGCCTGAAATCTCCCCCCAATTTGAAGTGGACAGCTTTGACGTTCTGGAGCAGCTTTTACTCCCCTAAAGCGCCTATTCTTTTTATCTTTCAAGTCGAATTTTGCAGTATTTTCATAAATTATCCATAGAGAGGTGTTCCGTCCATGTCCACCCCCCGGCGCCTAGAAAAGCAAAAGAAGAAGCCCCGCCGCTGGACTGCCCCGGTCATTGCCGCAGCTATAGTGGTGTGCCTTTGCCTGCTGATTGGACCAAACCTGGGCAGCGCCCTTACCGGTGTCACCGCTGAATCCCCCGCTTCAGCACCTGCTCCGGCAGATATTACGCCCGTCCCAACGCCGTCCCCTTCGCCGTCGCCGACCCCTGCACCTACACCTACTCCTGAACCTACGCCGGAGCCCACACCCACAGCGGCCCCTTATGACTTCTCTGCTCCTGCGCCCGAGTCGGCTCCCGTAGCCATGGAGTGGTTTGACGACGCCGTCTTCCTGGGGGACTCCCGGACAGATGGCCTTCGGCTGTACAGCGGTATTAAGGGCCCCGATTTCCTCTGCTACAAGGGCATCACGGTCTTCGATGTGATGGACCGCCCGGATAAGCGGGTGATCAGTATCGACGGAACGAAGTACACCATTTTGGATGCCCTGGCCCGCAAACAGTATTCCAAGGTCTATATCTCGTTGGGTGTCAATGAACTAGGTTATTTTAACGATTCAGGCTTTGAAGAGAAATTTTCAGACCTGTTGGATATGGTGCGTCAGCTGCAGCCCGATGCGGTAATCTATCTTCAGAACCTTACGCCAGTCAATCCAGACAAATGCAAGGCAAACAACCAGCCTTACTATGTTACCAACGCTCAGATAGAGGTCTACAATGAGATCTTTGCACGTCTGGCTCCAGAAAAACATGTCGTTCTGGTAGATGTAGCCTCCGCCTTAGCGGATGAGGACGGCATTCTCCCGCGGGAGGGGACCACCGACGGAGTCCATTTCACCAGGGAATGGTATGAGAAATGGCTGGAATACTTAATGTGCCACACGGTGGATCCGGAGGCCTATTTTGCCGGCCAAGCCGAAACGGAAGGAGCAGTATAAATATGAAAACTCATTTTGGCGCAGCGCGCATTGTTCCCCTAGCTTTAACCTTTGTCCTCCTGCTGTGCGCCTGCGGCGGTGAAACGCCCTATGAGCCCGCCGCAACGGCAGATGCCCTGCTGGAGAGCGGCGCTTTTTCCGAGCATCTGGAGTCCATCGATCAGGATGTCGCCTGTCTGCTCTATGGCCTGGATGAATCCACCGTTACTGACAGCGCGGTTTACGGGTCAACCGGCGCCACTGCCGAAGAGCTTGCCGTCTTTACTCTTACGGACGAAGAAGCTGCAGAGGCTGCCAGAGCTGCGCTGGAAACCCGAATCTCCGACCAGCGGGCAGCCTATGAGAGCTATATTCCCGAGGAGGTTACAAAGCTGGATGCCGCTATTCTGGATATCCGCGGCAGTTCTGTGCTGTTGGTAGTGGCCGCGGACATCGAAGCTGCTGAAGCTGCGCTGGATTAATACACGTACGTTCCATTCCCGATATGGTCTCCGACCCGTTTCACTTATGCCTATTTCTTGTGAAGCCCTTGCCATTCTTCAAAAATCTATATATAATTGAAAAGGTATCAAACGATATACTTCACTGTCGGAGACGGGAGCGAACGGCCGCCTATGAAATCCCCACAAAAGAGCGCTTCGCAGCGTACGACGCTTGTCCTGATCCTAACGGCAGTGATTGCATTGGCGTTGGTCTCTCTTGTTATTCTCTGGAATTCCTCCGGCCTTCTGAAAGCTGTGGATCGCCGGACCCAGGGATACCTGGAGGATGTCTCCCAACAGACTGCCCAGTTGGTTGACTCCCGTATTCGTTCTGTGATTGATACATTGAATCTGCTGGCTGACAGTGTTGTCCGTCTGGAGGGGGATGAGCGGGCGGAGTTTCTGAGCCGCAAGGCTGAGATTGCCGCTTTTACTGATATTGCACTGGTTTCACCGGACGGCAATGCCCATCTGCTTGACGGAGATGTGGTCCAGCTTGACGGACTTGACGCTTTCCAGTCTGCCCTGGCAGGCAAGGTTACAGTCAGTGTGAAAACCGATTACATTCTTTATATGGTGCCCGTCTCAGAAGATGGCTCCATTACCGGAGTAATAGCAGGCATAAAATCCATCGAACGCATGCAGCAACTGATCACTAACGATTGTTTTGACGGCCGTGGAAATGTCTGTATCCTAGACCAAAACGGTAAAATTGTAGTGACTCCTGTACATGCCTCCTTTACTCCGCTTATTGCCGAAACTGCCTATAGCGGGACAGAAGACTGGGCTGTGGAGATGCAGGAAAACCTGCTTGCCAATCGCCCTGGCAGTGTGATCCTGCCCACCAAAAGCGGGACCGATATTCTCCTATACTATTGTCCCATCAGTTCTTACGGCTGGTCGGTCGCCACTATGATCCCGAAAGATATTTTGACTGCTGATGTTAATAGCTTCATCTTCCGCATCTTTTATATTATTATAGCCCTCATGGCCGCTTCTCTGTTTCTCTTTGTGGCCATCATTATTATGCAGGGCAGATACCGCGCCCGCCTGGAAGGTGTGGCCTTTGTGGATCCGTTGACCCGCGGCCCCAGTATCATTCGGTTTCGCCTCCTTGCCGCTGAGACGATACACCGGAGTCCCCCCAACACTTGGTCTGTCGTGTCCCTGAATTTGAAAGGTTTTAAATTAATCAACGACCTTGGCGGAAGCAGTCAGGGCGATCACATCCTGCGGCAGGTCTATCATCTCCTGAATCGCTTCCTTGAATCCCCCGGAGAACTCGCTTCCCGAGGCGAAGCTGACAACTACTATCTCCTTCTTAAAAGCACTGAAGGGCTGAGCAAACGGCTGGATACCCTGACCACTCTGCTGGAAAGCTTCACGGGCCCAGCAGGCCCGCTGCGCGTCAGTCTGGGCGTATACCCGGTGGAAAGCAACCAGACAGACCTGATTGCCTTTCAGGATCGTGCAAATCTTGCCCGCAACAGTGTCCGCGACAGCTACCACAGCACCTGCGCGTTCTACAGCGACGAGATTCGATTACGCCAGCAGGATGAGCTGGCTGTCACCAGGGCGCTGGAGCAGGCCTTTGAGTGCTCTGAATTTATCATTTTCTTGCAGCCCAAAGTCCGCCTCACAGACGGAGTTGTTGCCGGAGCCGAGGCCTTGGTTCGCTGGCTGCATCCCGACCGCGGTGTTGTAGGCCCTGGCGCCTTTATCCCGCTCTGTGAAAAAACCGACCTCATCTGCAGGCTGGATTTTGAAGTTTTTGAGCAGGTATGCAGGTTTCTGCACAGACGGCTTCAGGCAGGGCTTCCCCTGATTCCCATCTCAGTTAACCTCTCGCGCCGGCATCTGAGAAAATCCGACTTTCTGTCCGGTTATCTGGACATCTTGGCCCGCTATGGGATTGAGCCCCGCTGGATTGAGTTCGAGCTTACAGAATCCATTATGTTTTCCAACGATGAAATTCTGCAGGCGGGAGAGACCGTCCGTGAAATTCGTTCCCATGGCTTCCGCTGCTCCTTAGACGACTTTGGATCCGGCTATTCTGCCTTGGGTCTTCTCAAGGATCTTCCCATTGACTGCCTCAAACTGGACCGTCAGTTTTTTGTCAGCAACTTTGAAAACCCTAAGGCGAAAGCCGTCATACAGTCGGTTATACAATTGGCCAACCGGCTACAGTTAGAGACTGTCGCCGAGGGTATCGAAGAGGAAGAGCAAGTCAGCTTTTTGCGAAAGTCAGGCTGCAGTATGGTCCAGGGCTACTTCTTCTCCAAGCCTTTGTCTGTGGCTGATTTTGAGCATTTGGTCGATCAGCATCCCAGCCCTTTCGCCCCCAGAGAGAAATAACAATGACTGAGGCCGCCGGCTATGACCGGCGGCCTCAGTCATTTTAACGCTGATACTCAAACTCCAGGTTATAAAGAGATACCGTATCTCCATCCTGAATTCCCATCTCCTCCAGCCGCTCAAAAAGGCCGGAAGAGCGAAGCATTTTGTCAAACCAGTTGCGAGACTCATAGTCGCCGAAATTGACGTTGGCCATCAGCCTTTGCAGCCAAGCTCCTTCCACAATCCATGTTCCATCTTCTTGACTGATCTGAAGCGGCTCTGAGGTATCCACCTGCGGTGGCCTGGGAACGTAGGTGGGCTCGTATACTGTAATCGGCGGCAGCTTCTCCAGCTCCCGGGCCGCAGCCAGCATGAGCTGCCGGATTCCCTGCTGAGCGGCGGCCGATATCTCAAAGTAGGGCAGGCCCAGCTCTTCTGCGTAGGCACGCAGAGCATCCGAGAGGGTCTTGTCCTCTGCGATGTCCACCTTGTTGCCGGCTACCAACATCGGGCGAGAGGCCAGCTCCGGTGAGTACTGCTTCAACTCCTCACAGATCGCTTTGAAGTCCTCCACTGGAGAACGCCCTTCACTGCCTGACACGTCTACAACATGAATCAACAGACGGCAGCGGTCGATGTGCCGCAGGAAATCGTACCCCAGTCCTGCCCCTTCGCTGGCCCCCTCTATGATGCCGGGAATATCGGCCAGGACAAACGAGACCCCCTCTTCCACATATACCACTCCCAAATTGGGAAAAAGAGTGGTAAAGTGGTAGTTGGCAATCTTCGGCTGCGCCTTGGACACCACTGACAGCAGAGTGGACTTTCCCACATTGGGGAAGCCTACCAAGCCCACATCGGCCAAAAGCTTAAGCTCCAGCTGAACCTCGCGCGCCTGTCCGGGCAGCCCCGCTTTGGCAAAGCGCGGAACCTGCCTGGTTGGTGTGGCAAAGTGTTTATTGCCCCAGCCGCCATTTCCGCCCCGTGCCAGAATAAAAGGCTCGTCCGACGACATGTCGCAGACAATACCGCCGCTCTCGGCATCGCGCACCACGGTTCCGCGGGGGACCTTAATGACGAGGCTCTGTCCATCCTTTCCGGAGCACCGCTTTCCCTGGCCGTCCGCTCCGTTCTCTGCCGTATATTTTCGCTTATAGCGGAAGTCCATCAGCGTAGACATGTGGTCATCCACCTGGAGTATAATGTCTCCGCCCCGGCCGCCGTCGCCCCCGTCAGGCCCTCCGGCCGCCACATACTTCTCACGATGAAAGGAGACGGCCCCGTTTCCGCCGTTGCCGGCTTTGACGGTTATTTTTGCAGTATCAATAAATGCAGGCATGATGATAGCACCTCCTGGCTTGGGACGGCCCTGCGCCGCCCGCTCTCTGCGGAAGAAAAGGCCCCGAACGTGATCCGTTCGGGGCCTTAGTATACCCAAATTACTGGGCGATCTCCACAATAGAGACCTGCTTGCGATCCTTGCCCAGACGCTCGAACTTCACCTTGCCGTCCTTCAGGGCAAACAGGGTGTCGTCGCTGCCCCTGCCCACGTTGACGCCGGGATGAATGTGGGTGCCCCTCTGGCGAACCAGAATATTGCCGGCCAGCACGAACTGACCGTCGGCGCGCTTTACGCCCAGGCGCTTGGACTCGGAGTCACGGCCGTTGCGGGTGGAGCCGACGCCCTTCTTGTGGGCGAAGAACTGAAGACCGATTTTCAGCATAATATTACACCTCCAATGTGTGTGATGCAGCGGTGGAAAGAGCTATTCCTCCTCCACCACGGTGATGTGATCGGGATACTCCTCTCGGAGCTCGGTCAGATAGACCATGAGCGCCGTCATAACAGCCTGACAGGTACCCTCGTTCTGTTCTCCCAGGCCGCCGGGGAGCTTCAGGGTGATGGAGGCATCCGCCTCCCGCACCTTGACCGCCGCCCCCAAGCCCAGCACCTCGTTAAACGTGCACTCGGCCAGCCGGACGGCGCTGGTAATTGCTGCGCATACGATATCGGCACCCGCCTCGGCATAGCCGCTGTGGCCCTTCACGGTAACTCCCACAATGCGTTCGCCGTCCATGCGAAAAGCTGCCGTGGTCATGCTTACACAGAGATCTTGCCGATGGTCACCTTGGTGTAGGGCTGACGGTGGCCCTGGCGCTTGCGGTAGCCCTTCTTGGGATTATACTTGAAAATCCTGATCTTCTTGCCCTTGCCGTTCTTCACAATGGAGGCATCCACCTTGGCGCCGGCCACCACAGGAGTACCAATGGTGGTGTTGTCGCCGTCCAGAATTGCCAGAACCTTGTCAAACGTCACGGTCTCGCCGGCTTCCTGAGGCAGCTTCTCGATGAAGAGGGTGTCTCCCTCCGCCACCTTGTACTGCTTTCCGCCGGTCTCAATAATAGCGTGCATGTAGTTTCAACTCCTTCATTACGGGCTCACTCTCGGGGGCGGGGAAGTCTGCCGCACTTGGCAGCGCGCATATTCCCGCTTGAGGCCCATTCAAAGCGGCTTTGATAGTATATCAACATCGGCGGAAAAAGTCAAGCCCTGACTTTCTGTTTATTCACCGACAGTACAAGAGGAACCAGCATATCTGCCTTGTAAGTGTCGTCCGGTATGAAGGGCTTTCAGTACTACTTTGTCTGCGCGCCCCGGGGCGGCTGCATCGGCTAGGGATCTGTTATGGATGAATATCCCCTGTGGGTAAGTGGCCTACAGCTCCTTCAGCCGCCCAAAATACCAACCAGTCACTCCGTCTTTTTTGACGAGGGCCCCAGCGGAGGTACGCCGTACTACATGGAGTTTATCGCCGGCCTCTACCGGAATTCGGTAGTCGGTTGAGTCCTCACACACCGTCTTCCCGTCCTTTTCATAGAGATAGCTGGTCAAAATATTTAACTCCCGCCCGCTGGCCAGATGCCGGCATGCCGAGATCTCTTCTCCCCGTTTCAAAACCGTTACGGCATGCTCTCCCCAGCGGACATTGATAGAGTCGCTGGAGGCCATCTGACGATCCAGAGCCACTGCTGAGGGCAAGCCGTCATAGGCAACATAGGAGAACTCCCGGTGATTCCCATCCGGGATTATCAGAGCATTGAGCTGACCGTCTAATTTGAGGACACATCCTCCGTCAATGCTGATGATATGGGACTCCCAGTCAATTATTGGCCGGGCAGAGGGAATATGGGGATCATAAAGGGTAACAGGCCAGTGGCCTACCACCACCCAGCGGTGAAAGGATCGCCCCTGGGCGCGAAAATTATCGTTTTTCATGCAGCTCCAAGCATCCAGCTCCTCCAGGCGCTCTTCCCGGGGCACTCCGCCATGGACAAAGAGAAAGTGGTCGCTGATGAGCACCGTTGGCATGGCACGCAGAAAGTTCAGCTCAGGTACAAAGCGGGTACGGATTGTATCCCGCAAAGCCGCCAGATCTTCCGGACCGGTTACCTGCAATTCCGCCTCCGCAGCCATCTGCAGAAGAAGACTGCGCTCCCGCCATACGCTGAGATAATGGCGAAAAAAGGGGCGGTCATAGCCCGTATCCAGATCGGCAAAGTCCACGATTAAGTCATCGCAATTGCCACAGACAGCATAAACCGTGTGGGACTGTGACAACTCCATTATATACCGCAGCGTAGAGAGGCTGTCCGGCCCCTTTTCAACCAGATCTCCCACCAGGATTAAAATATCGTCAGGGATAAAAGCGGCTTTAGCCAATACTCCTTTTAAGAACTCCAGATTCCCGTGTATATCACTAATGGCCAGTATTCTCCGCCCGGCCGGAAACTCCAGCCTCTGGACCACTGCCTTTTTCCGCACAGCGCTCACCTCGCACCTGATTTGTATTCCCTGTTGTACCCACAGGCGCAAGTGCACCGAGCAGGTGGGATGCCCGCCCGGCCCCTAATGGAACCACGCTCATTGCACTGGGGTCTCCACGTCTCCCAGATTATGTCGCAGGCCGGGCGGCAAAGGCCACCCAGCCGTTTTGCTCCCTGCGCTCCAGGATCTCCAGCCCGTTCTTCTCCAGCGCAGAGCGAACCTCCGCCGCCCGCGTATCAATAATGCCGGAACACAGAAAGATACCGTCTCTGGTCAAAAACCGGGTAGCCTTGGCCGAAAGAGGGATAATGACATCGGCAACAATATTGGCCAGTACCAGCGCATACCTCCGTCCGGCCAGCTCTTCCACCAAGCCGGCATCACTAAGCACATTCCCCGCCAGAACGGTATAGCGCTCCCGCCCAATACCATTCAGGGCGGCATTCTCATAAGCCACGTCCACCGCCTTGGGATCGATATCTACGGCGGTCGCTTCTGATGCCCCCAGCACCAGTGCGGCAATGGATAAAATTCCGCTGCCGCACCCCAGATCCAGTACAGGCAATCCCGGAACTGTATATGTTTCCACGCCCTCCAGGCAGAGCCGGGTAGAGGCATGGCTCCCTGTGCCGAAGGTGAGCCCGGGATTCAAATAGAGTGGAACCCGCCCTGCCGGGATGGGCGCTTCTCTCTCCCATTCCGGAATGATATACAGCCGTTCCCCGGCCGTCATGGGCTTGTAATACTTCTGCCAGCTATGAGCCCAGTCGTTATCGCTCAAGGGAAATGTGGTATATGGGGCCTCGATACCAGACAGCCATGCTTTAAGCTGCTTTTCACCCTCCACATCATCGGTCACATAGCATTTTACCCGGCAGGCGCCCTGCATCCGCTTTATCAGCGCATCATCCACATAATCCCAATACTGCCGGTTCTCCTCCAAAAATCGCTGAAAATCCTCCTCATCCTCGATAACCATTCCTGTAACCCCGTTGCCTGTAAGCCGTGCAGTGAGGGCCTCCAGTTCATTCTCAGTGGTCTGAATGGTAACCTCAAGCCACCTTGCCTCCTCAGCCACGCGCCCCGTCCCCCTTGTCCTCAGTCTTGACAGTCTCCTTTTTCGATCGGCGGCCGCTCCGTTCAGCGCGGGGTTCCTGTGGCAGATGGGCGGCCATAATATCCAGAATCCGCTCACAGGCCAGACGATCGGCATAGCTGCGCAGAGCCAGAGCCAAAGCCAGCTGTGGCAGCTGTGCCGCTCCGACCTCCAAATCCAGCTGCCCTGCCGCCTCTGTGAGGGCGGCGTCCAACGCCTGACAAAAGTGGGCATAGACGGTTTGGGCATCCTTCCCCTCAGTCCCGGCCTGAATCAACAGGCTGGCGTCCCGCACAGAGAGCACTTGTTTCAGGGCACATATGGCGGTGAGGTAGGCTAAGTGTGTACGGGAGTACCGCTTGCCCTCCGCCCGCGGCAGCATTCCGTCTTTGATATAGTTATTGACCATAGCGGAGGTCAGGGCCTCGCTCTCCCCATAGTGGATCAGTTGGCGGGGCATATAGGAGATAATTTGATCCATATAGAGTCCGATATCAGGCATTGCCTCCCAAGGTTGGGGCCGCTCCCGTTCCAGCCGCTCCTTCAGCTCTCGCAGTTCCTCCAAACTTTTCACTCCTCCTCTTTTCCTGGTTTTTAAAACCAGAACATAGGATGTTGAAATGATTATAGCACAGCCACCCGGGAAAGCAAGGCCCCTGCCCAAACTTTCCTCCGCCTTCTGCCTTTAAAATGGGCTTCTCTCCTGGCTGCAAACCTATTGCTCTGTCAGAGACAAGCCGCCGCTCCAGCTCTGGAGCGGCGGCTTTTATTTTGAACTCTTTTATCCCCTCTTACCTGGGATGCTTAATGGCGGCCTGGGCAGCGGCCAGGCGGGCGATGGGAACGCGGTAAGGAGAACAGGAGACATAGTTGAGGCCCACCTTGTGGCAGAACTCCACACTGGTGGGGTCACCGCCATGCTCGCCGCAGATGCCCAAGTGGATGTCGGGACGGGTGGCCCGTCCCATCTCCGCGGCCATCTTCACCAGCTTGCCAACCCCCTTCTGATCCAAGTGGGCAAAGGGATCGGACTCATAGATCTTCTTATCATAATAATAGTTGAGGAACTTGCCGGCATCATCACGGGAGAATCCAAAGGTCATCTGTGTCAGATCGTTGGTTCCGAAGGAGAAGAACTCAGCCTCGGTGGCGATCTCGTCCGCCGTCAGAGCGGCGCGCGGGATTTCGATCATCGTGCCGACCTCATATTTCATGTTTGTGCCGGAAGCCGCGATAATCTGATCGGCAGTCGCCACTACCACGTCCTTGACATACTTAAGCTCCTTGACCTCACCCACCAGCGGAATCATAATCTCAGGTACCATGTTCCAGTCAGGATGCTTCTTCTGAACATTGAGTGCAGCGTTGATAACGGCCGTTGTCTGCATCTCGGCGATCTCAGGATAAGAGACGGCCAGGCGGCAGCCGCGATGTCCCATCATGGGGTTGAACTCATGGAGAGACGCAATGACATTGTGGAGCTTTTCCACCGTAATGCCCATCTCTCCAGCCAACTCAACGATGTCCTCCTCCTTGGTGGGAAGGAACTCGTGAAGCGGGGGATCCAGGAAGCGGATGACGACAGGGCAGCCCTCCATGGCCTCATAAATCCCCTCAAAGTCACCCTGCTGATAGGGCAGGATCTTGGCCAGCGCCTTTTTGCGCTCCTCGACAGTCTCAGAGACGATCATCTCCCGCATCGCCTTGATGCGCTCGCCCTCAAAGAACATATGCTCGGTACGGCACAGGCCAATCCCCTGAGCGCCAAAAGAGCGGCCCTGAGCGGCGTCCCTGGGCGTGTCGGCGTTGGTATAGACCTGAAGCTGGCGGTATTTATCGGCCCAAGCCATAAAGCGGCCGAAGTCACCGGAGGATACATCGGCGGGGACAGTGGCTACCGCTTCACCGTAAATATTGCCGGTGGAGCCATCAATGGAAATCCAATCTCCCTCCTGATAGGTCTTTCCCGCCAAAGTAAAGCACTTATTGGCATAGTCCACGGTAATCTCTCCGCAGCCGGACACACAGCAGGTGCCCATACCACGGGCCACGACGGCGGCATGAGAAGTCATACCACCCCGAACGGTAAGAATGCCCTGTGCAACCTGCATCCCCTCAATATCCTCGGGAGAGGTCTCCAGGCGGACCAGAATAACCTTCTCTCCCCGCTCATGCCACTCCTTGGCCTCTTCAGCAGTAAAGACAACCTTGCCGCAGGCGGCTCCGGGGGAGGCAGCCAGCCCCTTACCAATCACCTCTGCCTTTTTCAGCGCGGCGGCGTCAAACTGGGGGTGAAGCAGCGCATCCAGCTGCTTGGGCTCTACGCGGAGGACCGCCTCCTTTTCATCGATCATGCCCTCGTCCACCAAGTCAACAGCCACCTTCAAAGCGGCTGCGGCAGTGCGCTTGCCGTTGCGGGTCTGAAGCATGTAGAGCTTGCCATTCTCAATGGTAAACTCCATATCCTGCATGTCCTTGTAGTGTTTTTCCAGCTTATCGGCAATCGCCGCAAACTGCTCATACACTTCAGGCATATCCTCGTGGAGCTTGCTGATAGGAGAGGGCGTACGCACACCAGCCACCACATCTTCGCCCTGCGCGTTGATGAGGTACTCGCCGAACAGCGCCTTCTCACCGGTGGCCGGATTGCGGGTAAAGGCCACGCCAGTACCCGAGCTGTCGCCAGAGTTGCCGAATACCATGGACTGCACGTTAACAGCAGTACCCCAGTCATAGGGGATCTCATTCATGCGACGGTAGACATTCGCTCGGGGATTATCCCAGGAACGGAAAACCGCCTTGACCGCCTCCATGAGCTGCACCTTGGGATCCTGGGGGAAGTCCTCCCCCTTCTCTTTTTTATAGAAGTCCTTAAAGAGCCGGACCAGCTCCTTCATGTCTTCGGTGTCCAGCTCCACATCCTGTTTGACGCCCTTCTTCTCCTTTACGGCGTCGATGATCTCCTCGAAACGCTTCTTGGAAAGCTCCATCACCACGTCGGAGAACATCTGAATAAAACGGCGGTAAGAGTCATAGGCAAACCGAGGGTTGCTGGTGAATTTAGCCAGCCCCTCAACCACAATGTCATTCAGTCCCAAATTCAAAATGGTGTCCATCATACCTGGCATAGAGGCCCGGGCACCGGAACGAACAGAGACCAGCAGGGGATTCTCAGGGTCGGCAAACTTCTTACCGCAGATCTCCTCCATCTTGCCCAAATACTCATAGATCTGGGCCTGGATATCTTCATTAATCTGGCGGCCATCATTGTAATACTGTGTGCAGGCCTCCGTGGTCACTGTAAAACCCTGGGGTACCGGCATTCCAAGGTTCGTCATCTCGGCCAGGTTAGCACCCTTGCCGCCCAGCAGCTCACGCATGGACCCATTGCCTTCAGAAAATAAATAAACATACTTGTGCGCGTTGGCCATTTTCATTCCTCCTATTTTACACTGCATTGCATATTATACCATTTGCCTTGGAAAAAGCAACAGGATTTCCTGCAAATTTATCGTATATTTTGCAATTTATACCCTATAGTTTGTTATTTTGTTCACAAAACATAACCCGTTTGACTAACTTACGCACTGAATACACAAATAGGATGCAATATTTCGTGCATCTCTTTTGCAAAGCGTCACTTTCCAATAAAAATGCAGTGCGCCTCTTTCCGAGGCGCACTGCTCTCACCGCTCTTTGTCTCCTACTATAATATCCTGTACCAACAGGATTCCATCTGACACAGAAAAGCGCACCTCCATTCCGGCAAACGCCATTCCATAGATCCGCGTTGGGTCACTGTGATAAGGCGGTCTGGGGTCGTTGGCCAATACGCCCTTCAGAGCCGCTCTGCGCTCCTCCGGCACCCGATTCAACAGCTCATCTGGAATTTTCACGGTCAACAGTGCTCTTATCCGCCTATCGGTGAAGCCCCCGCTTGCCTCGGAAATGCAGTCACCGTAAGGCAGATAAGGCTTAATATCTAAAATTGGAGTCCCATCCATCAAATCTGCTCCAGAGACCCGCAGGACAGGTCCCAACTCCAAGTGGCGCTCTATTCCCAGCAACTTCACAGCTGATAGCCCGATCGGACTGGGCCGAAAAGGAGAGCGCGTAGCAAAAACCCCCATCCGTTCATTGCCGCCCAGCCTTGGCGGTCTCACTGTTGGAGACCAACTGCTCCTATCGGCCTGAGAAAAATACCATATCAACCATAGATGCGAGAACTCCTCCAGTCCCCGCAGTGCATCCGGATTTCGGTACCTTGGCTCAAAAATTACCTCGGCCTGAAGTTCCTCTACCAAACCGCTCTGCCTAGGTATTCCAAATTTCGTAGGAAATTCACTCCGGATCCGGGCAACTATCGGCATTGAAAGCATCTCACTCACAGCGCCCACTCCCCAATTCAGTAGATATAAAAATAACC
>ERZ857955.741-NODE-741-length-33530-cov-22.658073_pt1 | contig 33530 bp, 32 predicted proteins | sample MGYA00519956_ERZ857955 | MGnify/ENA primary metagenome ERZ857955 (study PRJEB31778, sample SAMEA3449378) | human gut metagenome | biome: human gut; feature: human-associated habitat; material: faeces | place: United Kingdom | collected 2010/2012 ...
TAGGTGATTTCTGCGTTAAGGATGTGCAAGATAATCCAAGCCTTCAGAAAACGATCCCCATGTCCGCTCCAGACCGATCCAGTCCGCTCAAAGGAAAAAATGATCGGCGGTGACGCTGATGTACGCCATAAATCGGAAAATAGAGAGATAAAAATTCTATTTGCTTTTTTATCAGATATTCACTATATTTGTATAGAGTTGTTTGACAGGATGAACCTCGATGTAAGTTTATTCAAGACTTGCGTTTCTAAATCATTACCTCATAAAAAAACAACGCCGTAACTTATTAGGTTACAGCATTGTTTTGTAAATCCTCGGAAACTTTGAAGGAAGCCGGTGCTTTCGTATCGGTGTCGTACATTCCGGAATTTTCGGTCCGAGAATCCGTTTCCGTCAATACCCAAGATACGGAGCATCGAGCGGTAGGACTGTTCTTTGGCGAACAGACGGGTGTAGTATTCGTTGTCGTCCTTGTCCCGGTCGATGATGACGTGTTTCGGGACGGGGGCGTGATGCGAACGGTCGCCGGGAATAGTTATATTATGATAACCTAATGAAAATCTGAAAGGAGCGGAATTCGGGTTCTGCGGAAGAGCAACCCCTGCAACCATATTGGTTGCAGGGGTTGCTCTTATTTGAAGGAAATGCTGGAGATATTACTCTAAGAGTCCCAATTGTATGATCCAATCTTTCTTTCCCCACAGATAGTTTCTCATGGTAAAATGTAATGCAAGTTCGGGATAAGGCGGGTTATATTTTAGGAGTGTTTCTATATCTTCTCCATATGCACGACACAGATCTTCCCATTTAATCCAATAGTCTTGCAGCAAAACAGCTTCTTCGTAATTATATACATCGAGTTTTGCCCACCAGTTATTCAGATACAGGGTATCGCTCGGTGTTATTTTGTTATCCATCTTGCCATCGACACCAGCACTCAATAGAATGAAGGATACAGGTTTCTTTGTTTCGTAATCATAAAGGGGGACGTATTGTATTTCACAACTATCTCTTGAAAACGGATCTTGCAATACCTGTTGTGCTCTGAGAGTCTCTTTAGACTCATCCGGTTGAATCTCCCGATGATAGAAATCGAGGGCTTCGTCCATCGAGCGAGGAAAATAACCGAACGTTAGGTAAAATGAAAGAGGAAGCTGCTGCTGGTTTGGAGCCGCTTTATAATCAGATCTCATACGTTCCGCTATTTTTTTATATTTAGACGAAAGATAACATCTCGTGGTCCCAAATCCCAGCAACAATAATATGGTTATTACTGAAAGCGTTATCAGAATAAATTTTTTCTTTTGTTTCATGGGTTTCTTCGGAAATGATGAATTTTTCGTATTCGGAGCATGTACTCGGAATCTTCTGTCCGAGAATCCGTTTCCGTCAATATCCCAGGATGCGGAGCATCGAGCGGTAGGACTGTTCTTTGGCGAACAGGCGGGTGTAGTATTCGTTGTCGTCCTTGTCCCGGTCGATGATGACGTGTTTGGGGGCCGGAATCAGACAGTGCTGGATGCCGCCGAAGCCGCCGATCGACTCCTGATAGGCTCCCGTATGGAAGAAGCCGATATATTGCGGATTCCCCGGTTCGAGCTTGGGCAGGAAGATCGCGTTGATGTGCGATTCCGAGTTGTAGAAATCTTCGCTGTCGCAGGTCAGGCCGCCCAGCAGCACACGCTGGTATTCTTTGTCCCAGTTGTTGATCGCCAGCATGATGTAGCGCTGGTTGATGCCCCACGTATCGGGCAAAGTCGTGATGAAGGAGCTGTCGATCATGTACCAGTTCTCGCGGTCGTTCTGCTGTTTCTGATTGACGATCGAGTAGAGGGTCGCGCCGCTTTCGCCGACGGTAAACGATCCGAATTCAGTGAATATGTGCGGTTCGTCGATTCCGTTGCGGGTACAGATGTTCTTGATCTGCGCGATGATCTCTTCGGTCAGGTACTCGTAGTCGTACGAGAAGTCGAGCGAGTTTTTGATCGGAAAGCCGCCTCCGATGTTGAGGCTGTCCAGATCGGGGCAAATGGCCTTCAATTCGCAGTAGATGTTCAGGCATTTCGACAGTTCGTTCCAGTAGTAGGCCGTGTCCTTGATACCGGTATTGATGAAGAAGTGCAGCATTTTGAGCTTGAACTTCTTGTTTTTCTGGATCTTGGTTTTGTAGAAGTTGATGATGTCGTTGTAGCGGATCCCCAGGCGCGAGGTGTAGAACTCGAATTTGGGCTCCTCCTCGCTGGCGATCCGGATACCGATTTTGCATTTTTTGGTAATGGCATCGTCGTAGAGGTCGATCTCTTCCTTGTTGTCGATCACGGGGATCGTGTTTTCGAACCCGTCGTTGATCAACTGGGCGATATTTTCGACGTATTGCGGACGTTTGAAGCCGTTGCAGATGATATAGCGGTCCTTGTCGATCACGCCGCTGTCGTACAGGGCGTTGATGATGTGAATGTCGTAAGCCGAGGAGGTTTCGAGATGAATGTCGTTTTTCATCGCCTCTTCCAGCACGAACGAGAAGTGACTCGACTTGGTACAGTAGCAGTAGTTGTATGTACCCTTGTAATCGACCTTCGCCATCGCTACGTTGAACATGCGCTTGGCCCGGTTGATCTGCTGGGAGATCTTCGGCAGGTAGGTTATCTTGAGCGGAGTGCCGTACTGCTTGATTAATTCCATCAGGGGAATGTCGTGGAAGTTCAATTCGTTGTCCTCGACGGTAAATTCATCCTGCGGGAAATCGAACGTCTGTTCGATCAGGTCGATGTACTTGTCTTTCATGGCCCGTTTGTGTTTTTTGCGATATAATCCGCGTGAGCTACATCGTAAATTTTGGAGCAAAGTAGCTCGTGCGGATTGTTTTTTATTTGGGGGTGCAAAGTAGGTAATTATTTTCGAGATCGCCAATGGTTTATCCGTATATTTTGAAAAAACAGGTGAATTTTTTCGTTTTTGTCCGATGAAAATTGTATTTTTGGGTCGAATTTTAATCGGGACAGAACGGTGTTGACTGGAATCATAACGAATTACCTGACCCAGCACAGGAGGCTGGTCGTGCCGCAACTGGGAACTTTTGTCGTGAAGGTTCCCGAAGGCGGTGTGGTCTTTTCGGAGTTGCTCAGGCGCGACGACGGCATCTTGCGCGGGTTGCTGGTGCAGCAGGGTGGAATGAACGATCTGGAGGCTGCCGGTGCGATCGACCGCTTCGTGTTTGAAGTGCGTCATGCCCTCGAGCATGAGGGGGCCTATGCAATCGAGGGCTTCGGTCGCCTGACCCTTTCGCCGGGCGGTGCCATCGTCTTTCAGGCGGCTCCGGCCACGTCTGTTGCTGCGGGACCTGTTGCCGGGGAATCGGCTCCGGAGGAAGGAAATAAGATTTCCTCGGCCGCAGCTTCTCATCCCGCTTCCGTCGCTGCGTCTGCGGAGTCCGTTGCACCCCGTGTGCGATCCCGTTCCGAAGCGAAGGCTTCTCCTGTAATCGACGACGGTATTTCCGAACCTCGGATCTCCGTTTCTGCCAAGCGCAAACCCGCACCTTATGTAAAGGGATTGCAATACGGCAAACCGCTTAAAACCACCGAGGGATATACCTATGTGGGTTCCAAGCCCCGCCGGAGGATCGATAAATTTATGGTCATCGCCATCGTGGTCGCTGTGCTGGCCGTAGGCGTCATCGTTTACGGTTATCTGCGCCGGGCGAAGATCGAGCGTCTGGAGCGCGAATACCTCGAACAACTCGCACCTGCCGTGCCGGAGCCCGTGGCTGCCGGAACGGACGGGGGTGTGGAGCCCGTTCCGGATACGAATCAGGAATAGTTTGCCGGTATTGGCTGTAAAACCGGATTGATAGAGTAGGAATGACAGATCTGACATCCATAAAAAACCGTTTCGGGATCATCGGCAACTCCGAGGCGCTCAATCGTGCGCTGGAGGTTGCCCTGCGTGTGGCGCCGACCGATCTTTCGGTACTCGTTACGGGTGAAAGCGGCGTTGGCAAGGAGTTTTTCCCGCAGGTGATCCATGCCTATTCAGCACGTAAGCACAATAAATATATCGCCGTGAACTGCGGCGCTATTCCCGAAGGAACGATCGATTCCGAATTGTTCGGACACGAGAAAGGGGCTTTTACCGGAGCAGTCGAAGCCCGCAAGGGTTATTTCGAGGAGGCGGACGGCGGGACGATCTTTCTGGACGAGGTGGCCGAGCTGCCTCATTCGACCCAGGTGCGGTTGTTGCGTGTGTTGCAGACCGGCGAATTCATTCGCGTCGGTTCGGCCAAGGTGCAGAAAACCAATGTGCGTGTGGTGGCGGCGACGAATACGAATTTGCAGGATGCGATCCAGGCGGGGCGCTTCCGCGAGGATCTCTATTACCGGCTCAATACGGTGCCGATCCAGGTGCCTCCTCTGCGGGAACGGAAGGAGGATATTTTCTTGCTTTTCCGCAAGTTCGCGGCCGATGTCGCGGCCCAGTACCGTATGCCGGCCATTTCTCTGGACCCCGAGGCCCGGCAGATGCTGGAGAATTACTATTGGCGGGGCAATATCCGTCAGTTGAAAAATGTCGCCGAACAGATTTCGGCCATCGAGGAGGCGCGGCTCATTACGCCTGCCATCCTGACGAAGTACCTGCCCGCACAACCTCAAAGTGGAGCATTTACGTCGATGAGTACGGCCTTGCATAGCGGTCCGGACGACGGCGTGTCTTTCGAACGGGAGTTGCTTTACAAAGTGCTTTTCGACCTGCGGGCCGACGTCAATGACCTGAAGCGGATGCTTACCGAGCTGATGCAGCGTGCCGAGCGTCCTGCCGAGCCGACCAAAGACCTGGCGGGGTTGTTGCCGGCTTCCGCCCACAGCATCGCTTCTCCGGACTATGCGGAGAGCGAGGAGGTGGTCGATGAACAGCCTTCGCGGGAACTGACCAAAGCCGATGTGCTGCGGGAGCAGATCCTTCGGGCCCTGCGGCGCAACAACGGCCGCCGCCGGGAAGCCGCTGCCGAGCTGTTTATGTCGGAGAGAACCCTTTACCGTAAAATCAAGGAGCTCGGCATCGACGAGAACTCCTGAAAAATATCGTCTATAATCGAATGAAAGCTGTACTCAAATATGCGATCGTCGTCGCAGCGGGCCTCTTGCTGGCCGGTTGCGGGTACAAGGTGAACTATTCGTTGTCGGGCGCTTCGATTCCGCCCGATGCCAAGACCTTCAGTGTGGCCTACTTCCCGAACAACGCCCCGATGGTGGCTCCGATCCTGAGCTCGACGCTGACGGATGCCTTGCGGGACAAGTTTACGCGCCAGACGCGTTTGACGCAGGTGGACGAAGGCGGCGATTTCGCTTTCGAAGGCGAGATCACCGGTTATACTTCGACGACGGCTTCGGTTTCGGGCTCGTCCGAAACGGCCTTGTTGAACCGACTGACCATTACCGTCAATGTGCGTTTTACCAACGCCGTGGACGAGAGTATGTCGTGGAAAAAATCATTTTCCGCTTTCGAAGATTTCGATTCTTCGAGGATGTTGAACGAAATCGAGGGCGAGCTGATTCCCCAAATCGTCGATAAACTGGTGACGGATATCTTCCAGGCATCGGCGGCAAACTGGTAGCGGATGGCTGATTTCAAGGAATATATGATGTTGGGCGGCACGGCGGGAGCGGTCGATGAAACGCAGCTCGATGCGCTCGTCGAGCGTTACGAGTGGTTTACTCCCGCCCGTATCCTGCGCGTGCTCCGAACCGGGCGTTCCGACCGCCGGGTGTCGATCGCGGCTGTATCGCGTCCGCTGCCGCTCGGACGGTTCACGGTCGATCGGGAGGCGCTTTGTGCGCTTTCGTCTTCCGACCTGATCGACCGTTTCCTGAAGGAGGGGGGGCATCGGATCGTGGCCGAGGAGGGCGAGGTCGTTGAAGAGGTCCGCACCGAGGCCGAATTGAATGGCGACGACGACCTCGTTACGGAGGATCTGGCGGAAATCTACCTGGCCCAGGGACTTTGTGACGAAGCAATCGCCATTTATCGCAAATTAAGTTTGTTAAATCCGGAAAAAAGTGTTTACTTTGCGTCGCTTATTGACAAAATCGCAAATAAATAATTAAAACGATAGGAACATGTTATACACTCTTTGTATCATTCTGATTCTGATTGCAAGTATTCTCATTATTCTGGCCGTACTCGTGCAGAATCCCAAAAGCGGCATGGCTGCCAATTTCGGCGCTTCGAACCAGGTGATGGGCGTTCGTCAGACTTCGGATTTCCTGGAGAAATTTACGTGGACGATGGCTGTCGTGATCGTCGTGTTGAGTCTGTTGGCTACGTTGGCTATGGATCGCGGTCTGGTGGCCCGCAGCAACGTGGAGCTTGAGAAAGATGCCAACGCCTTGATGGAGAAAGTGATCGTCGAAGATCCCGCTCCTGCTGTTCCGCAGGCGGAGCTTCCGGCTTCCGAGCAGCAGCCTGCATCGGCCGCTGTTCCCGCCGAATAAACGAGCGATTCGTTCCGATACAAAAGGCTGTGGATTTTTCCACGGCCTTTTTCATTATGGCTTCGATATTCGATTTGTCGAGAACGGGACTACATCCTTCGTTCGAAGCTCTTGCGGAATTTTTGCCGTGCCGATTGTTTTGAGAAAAGGGTAGGAGCGCGAAGGCAGTGTGTATGAAATTTTTGATAAAATACCTCTATACCTTATTATATTATAAGGTGTATTGAAAGGGACGGAAAGACATCGTTTGATCGGATTTCTCGTTTAAGCGGTGATCTTCTGCGATGGTATGAGGACTCCGTTCCACTTTTCCCAATTTCTTTAAGCGTATTTTGGGTTTGCAGGTTTCAGGGGCGTGTCCGGTTGATGAGCCGCATTTGTATTCGATTGCTAACCGTGCGAATATTTTAACGATTTTTCAGTCGATTTTCCGATTCCGGTTCAGTATGTCCGCTTGTTCGGATGATGTACAGGACGTGCCGTTGCAGGGGATGTCCCGTTGGTAGGGCGGGGTGATCGAATTCCTGTAATCGTGCCATACCGAGCCGTTGCATGACCCGTTGCGAGCGCAGATTGTTCAAGGCGGTGAAAGAGATGATGGACTCTATTTTCGACAGGCCGGCGTACCGAAGGCAGCTTCGGGCAGCTTCCGTGGCATAACCGTCGCCCCACATTTCGGAGCGCAGTCGCCAGCCGATTTCCACCCGTCCGTACAACGGTCCGTCGAACGTGACCCGGTGAAGTCCCGTATAACCCAGCAGCTCCCCGTCCGTGCGACGCTCGAGGGCGTAGAGGCCGAACCCTTCCGTTTCGAATTCCCTGCGGATGCGGTCGAAGAAGGCGGCGGATTCCGGGAGGGAGAGCGGTGCCGGAAAATACTCCATCACCCGGGGATCGGCGTTCATCCGGGCGAATGCGGGAAAATCTTCATCCCGCCAGCGACGAAGGATGAGGCGGGCCGTTGGGGTGGGGTGCAGCATGGTGGTGTGAAGAGTGTCTAGCTGCCCATCGTTGCGTGACGGCCTTTTTGCCGGTTGGCTCCGAAATGACGTTGTAGCAGGTTGGTCAGTTGATCGGGAGCGATGTCGCGGTGGATCGTACCGCCGTGCGCGATCGAGATGCCGCCGGTTTCTTCGGAAACGACCAGAATGATCGCATCCGAAATTTCGCTCATGCCGATCGCGGCCCGGTGACGTGTACCGTAGGATTTGGGAACGTCGCTCTGTGTTACGGGCAGGATGCATTTGGCTGCGACGATGCGGTCGCCTTCGATGACGACGGCTCCGTCGTGCAGCGGTGCGTTCTTGAAGAAGATATTTTCGAGGAGCGGCGTCGAGATTTTTGCGTCGATGGCGATACCGCCTTCGGTGATGAGCCGCAGGTCACTTTGGCGCCCGATCACGATGAGCGCTCCGGTTTTGTGGGCGGACATTTCCCGGCACGCCTGGACGATCGGTGCGATGATCGTCATCGACGTGTTGTCGTTCCGGTTGAAGATACGTGCGATGAAGTTGAACCGCTTCTGGCGCATGCCGATCATCTGCAAAAACCGCCTGATTTCGGGCTGGAAGACGATAATCAGGGCGATGACGCCGACACTGACGAACTGTCCCAGAATGTTGGAGAGCAGCTCCATGTTGAGCGTGCGTACGACAACCCACATCAGGTAGATCATGATGATCCCGGAGATGATGTAGGGGGCGTTTGTTCCCCGGGTAGCGCGGTAGATCCAGAACATGATCGCCGCTACCAGGATGATATCTATGAAATCGATGAATGTGAACGGAACAAATCCCATGGTGTATTTCGTTAAGGCAATTATATCTTTCAATGTGTCGCTGTCCGACGGTCGCGGCATCGTATCCGAGAATCGTTCGTCCGCGATCCGTGTCCGCGTTTGTACTTCGCTCTATCTCTAAATCTTCTCCTCGACGGGAAAATGGGTCGCTGCGCCCAGGAGGGGTACTAAAAGCATATAATCACGTTTTTTAATTAAAAACAAAATTATAAAAAATCTCTGGAATAACCTCGAAAAACGGGAGAAATGACGCTAAACGACTTAATATCAGAGTTGTTACGGCGTCAAATGATGACAAGCCGAAAAATTGGAAAACGCAAAGAAAAGCGGATTTAAGAAGAATGGTTGCAAAGTCATTACCTCAAAATCGAGTAATTCTCCTAAAGTCTTTTGTATAAAGCACTAACAGAAGTTTTCCAGAATTACGGAAAAATTTTTTTCAAAGGGAGAAAAAACGGATTGACAAAGCCTATGAGGAAAAGGATGAGCGCTTACTGCGAACTTTGGACAAAGAAATGATGGCAGGAATCAACGAATATCCGTTGGAATATCGTCGTATGATCTATAAACGTATTGAGGCAGCGACCGGAGAAAGTGCCGAAAAGATCGAGAAGGCTTATTTCAAGAAGTTGGAAAAGATTCTCAAACGCGGGGTAATAAAGGATAGAGAAGAATATGAGTTGGTGCATAGTCGCATCGACGAATTGGTCCATAATACACCAGAAGACGACCCAGCCCGAAAAGACCTCCCGGAGTTGGAACGGATCTTTATGAATTATGCCATTGGAGAATAGCCAAATCGAATCGCCCGTAATGCTACGGGCGATTTTTTATATCGATATTTTTGTTTGTAATTTGTCTGATCCAAGAAATTCGTATTACGTTGAATAAGGAGGCTGTGCGTCCGACGGGTTTTATTTGGCTGATTGTCCTGTGGTTGTATGTGGTGGCTGACACAGCCGCAGCCGCAACCTTTGTTGCTGTCGCCCGGTTTTGGATAACCGGCTCTGTTTCCGGAGATATTCGGCGGCGTATTTGCCTTATTCGGTCCTATGGGAGTTTTGCATAGAATTTGTGGAATTTATAAAAATGTGTAACGATAATCGGATGATTATGAAAACAAAAAATGTATTGCTGGGTATGGCTGCGGTTTGCGGCTGCGCTTTTCAGGCGATCGCTTGTACCGGCATCGCGCTTACGGCTGCGGATGGCAGCTATGTACAATCCCGCACTATCGAATGGGCGCGTGGCGTCTTGCAGAGCGAGTATGTCGTCATCCCACGAGGTCAGCGTCTGCGATCTTTTACTCCTTCCGGAGCTGATGGCATGGTTTTCACATCCAAATACGGCGTGGTGGGATTGGCCGTCGTGCAGAAAGAGTTCATCGCCGAAGGAATCAACGAAGCGGGACTGTCGGCCGGACTTTTCTTCTTTCCGCAGTACGGAGGCTATGAACAGTACGATCCGGCGCAGAGCGACCGCACGCTGGCCGATCTGCAACTCGTGGCCTGGATACTGACGCAGTTCTCGACCATCGACCAGGTGAAAGCGGCCATCGCTTCGGTTCGGGTCGTCGGACTGGAGCCCTCGTCGGTCGTGCATTGGCGTATCGGAGAGCCTTCCGGACGGCAGGTGGTGCTGGAAATCGTCGGCGGGGTGCCGCATTTCTACGAGAACGAAGTCGGCGTACTCACCAATGCCCCCGGTTTCGAGTGGCAGCTCACCAATCTGAACAACTATGTGAACCTTTATCCCGGTGACGCTCCTGCCCGGCGGTTGAGCGGCATCACGCTGCGTCCTATCGGCGGCAATTCCGGATTTCTCGGTCTTCCGGGCGACGCCACGCCGCCGTCGCGCTTCGTGAGAGCGGCTTTTTATCGGGCGACGGCTCCGCAGCGTGCTACCGGATTCGAAACCGTGCAGCAATGTTTTCACCTGCTCAACAATTTCGATGTGCCCATCGGCATCGAGCATCCCGAAGGGGAGTGTCCGGACATCCCGAGCGCTACGCAGTGGACTTCGGCCATCGATCTGACCAATCGCCGGGTCTATTACAAAACGGCCTATAACAATACGATCCGCTGCATAGACCTTGCGCAGATCGACTTCGGTAAAAGCTCCTACCAGTCCCATCCGTTGGACCGGATCCAGGAACAGCCCGTGGAAATGGTCGTCCTTCCGGAGTAGGTTCGGTTACACTTCGAGCATCTCTTCGACGCTGTCTTCGTCGGTATCGCCCAGACTGAACTCCTTGTCGGCGAAGAGGTCGGCAAGGCCCGTGATTTGTTTGAGCCGCAGCAGTTCGTCGCGGTCCATACCGATATGACGCATGATCCACTGGTCGGACATGTTCGCCCGGGTCAGTTCGGCGACGATTTCGCTCATCAGTTCGACGTTGTGCGTGCCGCGTGCCCGGTTGTGGCGGATGGTCGAGGCCATGCGGTTCGAGAGATCCTTTTCGATCACGGCGACGGGGAGCAGGCCCCGTTCGCGTTCGTAGATCCGCTTCGAGGTTTTGAGGACCAGGTAGCGGTGATAGCCGTCCACGAGTTCGTAGCGGTCCCGCTCCGCATCGTAGTAGCAGACGCACGGCATCGTGTAGCCGTCTTCCCAGATCGACAGTTCGAGCAGCTTCATTTCGGGCGGCGCAACCACGTTGGGATTGTAGCTGTTCGCCACGACCTTCTCTACCGGCACGGCGCGGACGTTATAGACCGGGCTCCGGTAGGCGCTCTTCGTTTGAGATTCAGAGTAACGATTCATATTTTTCCATGATTTTCTTGCGGCGCTGCGTTTCGTTCTTGTTCGGCGCGAAGCCCATGTATTTGCAGGCGTGGTCGTTTTTCAAAATACAGATACAGATGCGCTTGAAGGTAGGCAGATGGCTGAATTCGGGCAGGCTTATGTCGTCGAGGTACTCCATACGTACCGGCCGCTTGTCCGTGCGATAGGCGCTGCGGTCGCCGACTTCGATCCGAATGCCGGCCTTTTGCAGCTTCGTGATGGTTTCGTCGGAGAGGCATCCGCCCTTGTCGCGCCAGAAGCGGATGCTTACGGAGAGTTTTTCCAGATAATTGCGTCGTATCGGTTCCGGAAGGGTCGAGAGCAGGAAATGCATGTAGCTCTCCCAGGTCATTCCTTGCGGCAAATGAACCGACTGCCAGCCTGCGGCGGTTGTCCGACCGTACAGCGCTGCGAAATTGGCTCCGTTTACCCGGCCCACCATACGGCCCCATGTGTTCGGATCGATGGCTTTGTAGAGATGCAGGCTTGCGATGGCCGGCGAGATGAAGGGACTGGCGACACGCTGGCTGTCCAGCGGTACGCCTGCGCGGTAAAACAGGTCGTACAGCCGGTTGTACGACCACCCGAACCGTCCGTTCGCCGTCCATACGTCGGTTGTCAGCCAGTCGTAAAGCGGATAGGCGTTGCAGATGCCGCTGCCGACCCATTGGCGGATCCATCGTTTGCCGGCGAACCGGTAGTGGTTGCGGTCGCTGTAAATCGTGCGCCAGCGGTTGAAGCTCTCCTGCGTGCGGATGCCGATCAGACAGCAGGTGCGCTTCGCACCGCTGCGTCTGTGGAGCCACTCGGCGAAACGGTTCTGAAACTCGTAGTCCCACATTTCGTCGGTGAAGAACGGAAAATCGTGCTGTGTCAGGCTTCCTTCCGGCATTTCCCGTACCCAAATGTCCCGCATGGAGCCGTCCCACGGCCGCCAGTATTGCTGGAACATCGAAGTACAGGTCTGTACTTTGAACGGGATGCAGACCCGATAGACGTCGAGAATATCGGCGTTCGCGGCCAGCGTCCGGTTCACGTAGTCGAGCGTATCGCGGTACTGGATTTCGTAATCCATATGGAACACTCCGATTCGGCGTTGCAATCCGTGTTGCCGGATGTAGTCGATGCAGAGGTTGAGCAGCACACCGCTGTCCTTGCCGCCGGAAAAGGAGACGTAGATATTGTCGAAAAGGTCGAAAACCGTTTTCAACCGTTGCTGTGTCCGCTCATAAACATTCATGGCTACCGGTTTTTGCTGTACTCCATCGTTACGTACTGCGTCCACTCTTTCATCGGGACGAACCCTTCGGAGCGGAATATCTCCGCATGGCGGATCAGCGTCATGGAGCGTATCGTATAGTCGCGGCGGTAATATTGGATTATTTCGCGTAAAAAGCGCGACAGCAAATGCGGATCGTCGCCCGAAACGTAGTAGTTGTTGATCTTGGCCACACCGCCGTCGGTGATCTCTACGGGTATGAACCCGAAAACGGTTTCGCCCTCCCAGGCCACGAACCAGGTATGCGAGCGCGAAGTCCAGAACGGGTAGTTGTTGTTCTGGCGCAGTACGCTGCGCCGCATGACCAACGGTGCGACGAGTGTGTAGAGGCGAGGCGAAGTTCCGTCCAGTTTTTCGATTGTCATATCCGAAAGGTTATAAAGTGACCGAATGTTATATATTTGGAACCGAATGTGTTAAAAATGCATTCCAGAGCCACAAATATAAAAAATAACGGTCGTTTTCTCAAATTTCCGGGTCTGTACGATAATCGATATTTTACTATTTTATTCCTGATTATATGTCCCGGTGCACCGATCGGCTCCGATCGGTATGCCTTGACTTTTCTCTTCGAATCCTTTTTCGAAGAGGAGGGGATGGGGCACGTTGAATAATGTGCAGGGTACCGGACTATCGCCGAAATAAGCAAGAAAACGATCGTGGTATATCTATTATGGCGGATTTTTTCTCCACCTAAGACTGTTTTGTATTTGGGAATATTAGCTTCGATTTATGAACCGTGCCGATCACTTCGGTTGATGCGATATTCGTTTGATGGGTGTGGATAATGGACTATTGTTCCGCAGACAGGAAGCGACTTGCCGAGCTCTGTAGTTCGTGACGGGATGATCCGCCGGTAGACTTTCGTAGGACAAGTTTTCGCCGCTTTCGTCACCGAAAAGAGGGTCTTTGTCCGTCTCTTCGAAGAGTCTTTTTCCTTTTTGTTGTAAACATAAAAGATTATTTAGACGAATCGATGTATTCCGCCCGTGATATATTTACAATGAGTCTGTTACTTGCGGACTTTGATCGTGCCGCTCTCCGTGTCGAAGGTGACGAACGAATTGCTGAACAGCCGTTCGATGTAGCCGCTGCACGCCATATCCGGGGTCGGAAGGTAGCGCAGCACGGGTGGGTCGATCAGGGCGATCGAGTCGCAGAGCGAAAGGGCGATGTCCAGTTCGTGCGTCGAGAAGAGGATGCACTTGCGGTGGTCGTGTGCCAGCCGTCGCAGCAGCGTGCAGAGTTCGTAACGGTTCGGCAGGTCGAGGAACGAGGTCGGTTCGTCGAGCAGGATGATCGGGGTGTCCTGGGCCAGGGCCCGGGCGATCATTACCCGCTGGCATTCGCCGTCGGACATGCGGTCCATCGTTTTTCCGGCGAAAGCTGCCATGCCGACTAGTTCCAGCGAGCGTTCCACGATGGCTTTGTCCTGTTCCTGTACGCGTCCGATCCAGTTGGTGTAGGGGGCTCGTCCGAGGGCTACGACATCTTCGCACCGTAGGTTGGGAATGCGGACCCGTTCCGTGGTGACGAAGCTGACGGTGGTGGCCAGTTGCTGGGGTGAGAGCGTTTCCAGAGAGTGTCCGTCGAGCCGGATTTCGCCCCCCAGCCGTTCGCCGAGGCCGGCGATAGCCCGCAGCAGGGTCGATTTTCCCGTACCGTTGCGGCCTACGAGGGCGACCAGTTCCCCGGCGGGAATCGTCGCCGAGGCGTGTTGCAGCAGAATGCGGTGGCCGTAACCGATAGTAAGGTCGTTCAGTCGGATCATACGATGCTTTTGTTACGGATGACGACCCAGATGACGATGGGGATGCCCAATAGCGCCGTGATCGTGTTGATGGGGAAGGTGAGGAGTTTGGCCAGCACGTCGCAAAGGAGCATCACCACGATGCCCGTAAGGATCGAGGCCGGGACCAGAATCCGATGGTCGGCATCGGCGAAGAGAATGCGGGCGACGTGCGGGACGGCCAGGCCGATGAATCCGATCGGGCCGCAGAAAGCGGTGACCGTACCGGCCAGCAGGGTGGTGGAGAGGAAGATCAACTGCCGCGAACGGCGGATGTCGAGTCCCATCGTGCGGGCGTAGTTTTCGCCCAGCAGGAGCAGGTTCAGAGGTTTGATGACCGCGACGGCCAGCACGAGTCCGAGAACGACGGCAGGAAGCAGCAGACCGAGCTGTCCGAGCGTAACGTCGCCGAGCGATCCCATCGTCCAGACGACGAAAGATTTGAGGGCGGCTTCGTTGCTCAGGTATTGCAGGATCTGCACGACGGCTCCGACACCCGACGAAAACATCATGCCCAGGATGAGAATGACCATGATGTCTTTGATTCGGCGGCTGACCGCAGCGATCAGCATCAGGATCAGCGCCGAGCCGATCCAGGCAGCGCCCGCAATGCCGAGGGTGGAGATTAGCGGGTGTCCCGTGAGGCCCAGAAGCGGAGCGCCCAGCAGGAAGATCGCTACGCCGAGGCTCGCGCCGGAGCTGATGCCCAGCACGTATGGTCCGGCCAGCGGATTGCGGAAGAGGGTCTGCATTTGCAGGCCGCTCACGGCGAGGGCGGCGCCGGCCAGCAGAGCGACTACGGCTTTCAGCAGGCGGATGTTCAGGATAATCTTCGTTGTGACGGGGTCGTTTCCGCTGCCCGTCAGTGCGGCGAGGACTTCGCGGATCGGGATGGGTACGGCTCCGACCGAGAGATCGACGACGAAAAGTACCGCCGCCAGAACTCCGAACAGGAGAAAGAGGATGCGCTGCCGTCGTTGCATCGGTTTTGTTCAGTTTTCGGTAATAGGTCGGTTCGGCATCCGTCAATTCCGGGTGGAAGATGCGGATCAGATCTTGCAGAATCAGGTCCGGGTGTATGACGCCCGATTCCCAGTAGTCGTTGCCGCCCGAGGGGTTGGTGCGCCGGTTGTTGTTATAGACCCTCCCTTCCCGCACGGGGCGCGTATCCATGAATTTGGGGACGATCTCCGCTAGTTCCTTGAGCGATGCGGCGGAGCCGACGTTGATCCAGCAGTCGGACATTTCGGCCAGCCGGTATGCCTCCTCCGTGTCGATGGGGCGCGACTGATTGCCCGTGTCCTGGGTATAGACGTATTGTCATCCGTAATTCTTTTTTGCTATTCGATCCCTTTCTGCAGGTCGGCGGAATTGTCGTGTTGTCGAAGCGACCGCCGGACCGGTATTTCGGAAACGATTCGTTATTTCTCTTTGGGTGCCGGTCTGGTTTCGCCCTTGAGTGCCGGAAGGGAGATGCCGTACCGTACCGCCAGAATCCGAATGAGGATCACCGAGCAGGCGGCGATGAACTGCGTGGGGGCCGCCGGCAGGTCGAGATACATACAGAGATAGTAGATCAGTCCGCCGCAGATGCAGGCGATGGCGTAGATGTCTTTGCGGAAAATAAGGGGTACTTCGTTCAGCAGCACGTCGCGCAGCATACCGCCCGCCGCACCGGTCAGCGTACCCATGATGATACCCACCCACATCGGATAGCCGACGGCTATGCTTTTCTGAATGCCGACGACGGTGAAAAGTCCCAGTCCGACGGCATCGAAAATGAAGAAGGTGTTGTTGAGCCGGATCACGTATTTGCGCAGCCCGACTACGAACAGGAAGGCGAATCCCGATACGACCAGGTAGGAAACGTTCTGCATCCAGAAAGGGGGCAGGCCCAGCAGCAGGTCGCGCAGCGTACCGCCGCCGACGGCCGTGACGAATCCGACCACATAGGCTCCGAACCAGTCGAAATGTTTGGCCGAAGCGAGCCGGATGCCGCTGATGGCGAATGCGAAGGTACCGACATAGTCGAGAAGGGTGATGAAATTCATGATGTTTCGATTTTTCGGCCGCAAAGGTAGTAATTATCTCGCCGGATTATCGATAACGACGAAATAAATTCGATAGCTGCGATCGGGCTGCCGATTTCTGTTTTCTGTTTTCTGTTACCGGCCGTATGATACGGGGCGGAGGCGTTTCCTGCGGGTCTTTGCGGAATTTTCCGGCAAGGAGTGTTCGGGTTTCGTTTTTTTTCGTACTTTTATGCGGCGTAAATTCGGCTCGGAACGATGGTTTTACTTCTTCATTCCGGTTCATTGGTTTGCTTTTTCATGTTACTTAAATATTTCCCACTATGAAATTTTTTATCGATACAGCTAACCTGGCCCAGATCCGGGAAGCTAACGAAATGGGTGTGCTCGACGGGGTGACGACCAATCCTTCGCTGATGGCCAAGGAGAACATTCGCGGTGAGGAGGCCTGCCGTCGCCATTACCTCGAAATCTGCTCCATCGTCGATGGCGATGTGAGCGCCGAGGTGATCGCCACCGATTTCGACGGTATGGTCCGCGAAGGGGAAGCGTTGGCGGCCTTGCACAAGAATATCGTGGTCAAACTCCCGTGTACGGCCGACGGTATTCGTGCCGTGAAGTATTTCGCGGGCAAGAATATCCGCACCAACTGCACGCTGGTCTTTTCCGTCGGTCAGGCTCTGCTGGCAGCCAAGGCCGGTGCGACGTATGTGTCGCCGTTCGTAGGCCGTCTGGACGATATTTGCGAGAACGGGGTGGCTCTCGTCGCCGAGATCGTGCGTATGTATCGTTACTACGGTTATGATACGCAGGTGCTGGCGGCTTCGATTCGGCATACGCAGCACATCGTCCAGTGTGTCGAGGCGGGGGCCGACGTGGCGACCTGCCCGCTTGCGGCGATCAAGGGTTTGCTGAAACACCCGCTGACCGACATCGGTTTGGCGCAGTTCCTGGCAGACCACGCCAAGGTGAATTCGTAGGGAGGCGGCGTTTCCCGTAATGGAAAAGCGATGCCGATGATCGAAAAATCATCGGCATCGTCGTTTCGTATTCGGGCCGGAATCCGATCAGATTTCCAGCCCCATGATATAGTCGTTCATGTAGAATCCGCCTCCGATTTCGAAATCGCCTTCGCGCAATTTGCGCATACCCATCCGTTCGTAGAATTTTACGGCTTTGTTATGGCGATTTACGTGGAGCTCCATCCGGCAGGGAGCCGGGTGGAGCTGTTTGATGTGTTCGATAGCCTTGCGGAAGAGGAAGCTCCCCGCGTGCACACCCTGGAATCGGGGCAGGATGTAGATTTTTTGCAGGATGTAGAGGTCGTCTGCTTCGGGCTGGACAGAGAGATAGCCGCAGGGAGTGCCGTCCTTGTAGGCGATGTAATATACGTGCCCTTCGGCCATCTGCCGCCGGAGGTTTTCGGGGGAGTACATCCACTCCATCATGTAGTCCAACTGTTCGGGCGAAAGGATGGTTTTATAGGTGTCGGGAAATGCGACGCAGGCCATTTCGCGTATCAGTCCGCAATCTTCGACGGAGGCTTTTCTGGCAGTAAACATAAGGTGTTCGATTCGGTTTCGCTCTTGCAAATATATTGAAAGCCAGGAGAAACCGGGAACTTGTTCCCGGTTTTCTGAGGTGCATTCTATCTAGAATATGTTCAAAGATGGTGATTCTGGTAGTCGGAGAGTTCTGTTTTTGTCGCGATAATTTGTCGGGCTGTATGAGACGGATGCCTGGGCAATAACAAATTAGGCCAATATTGTAGCCACAAAATTTCTATAGTCCCTCCTCGACGGTTTTCCGTACAGGTTCCTGGTACTGTTTACCTTTTCCGAAACGGAAGTTGATTTTCAACATTACTCTGTTCCAGGCATTTTTTACATAAGAAGTCCCTTGTGTTCTGACGATACTGTTCTCGATGGAATGGTAATGGCTTTCCGGATTGGTGAGGAAATTGTCGCAGGAGAGTTGAAATGCCCAGTCTTTGTATTTATATCTCACACCTATCGCAGAGGATAATTCACTGTCGTATATCATCGGAATAGACAATCCTTTACAAGGTATCGCACCCTGATAATATGCGGAAAAGTTTTTGTAGTTGAAAGTCAGCTCATAGTACATCGGAGCCTGAAAATGAGTCACCCTCCCCAATACTTTCGAATCGACTTTTGTATAACTGAATCCTCCGCCTAATTTCAATGCCAGCAAGTCGTTTTTGAATGGGCTGAGTCTCAAATCATAATGTACGGAGTGCACATCTGCCCAGTTGTCATTAATCGGTGAGTATGCGATATACGGCTGTTCATACTGATAATAGTAGTCGATTGGATTCTTGTAATATAAGTAGCTGTATGAAACATTTATATTGAGCCATTTGTTATGATATACGACATTGAAAGTCGTCTGGTTCGCACGGCCGCCGACCAGCTCGGGATTCCCGTGTACGATAATATTTTGATTATAAAACGAAGTGGCTTCGCTGAGTTGTCCCAGTCCTGGCTGCATATTGGCTTGGACGAATCCGGCTTTCAGCATAAAAGAGGGTGAAATACGATAACCGATATCTACCCGAGGCGCAAAGACCCATTGCCAAATATCGTTGTCGTTTGTTTTTGTTCGTGTCCCTGTTACTCCCAAAGAAAAACGATAAGTAAACCGAGGCCCGATCTTTCCGGTGATCTCTCCGGCAAAATAATTTTTCAGAATGCTGTTAGTTTCCCGGGAATAGCCCGACGTGTTGTCTATTCGATATTTGCTAATATCATAGTAAAAATAATCTCCGAATGAAAGCGTCAGCTTGTCGAAAGTCTTGGTATAGAGAGCTTGGCCGTTCATCTGATAGCCGTCTCCGTCCATATTAAGAAAATCTTCAAATACAGGCGTATCGTCCGATAATGCGTATTGGTTCTTATAGGTATCGGAAACAGAATTTATGTAATCGCCTCGAAGTGTTATCATTAGTTCATGCCGGTTGCGGAATTGCCTCCAGAAGTACAGGTCGAGCGTCGGATTGAATGAGTGGGACTCGCTTTCCTTCACTCCGTAACGGTCCGAACCTATGCCATCCTGAATAAAGGCAAGCCGGGAATCGGTCTGTTGAGAATGCTTATCATAACTTGGGAAAAAGCGGGCTTGAAATACATATTTTCCGGGGAGTTGATTCGTGTATTTGAGACTAAATTGAGGACTTAAGAAGTTGTTTTCACTCTGCCGTTCTTCCTCCTGCCGGAAATCCACCCCGTCGAGCGTATATTCCATTTCATCCGAGGCATATTGATCATCCCATGATCCGTAGCCTATGTTTGCAGTAAATGCCAACTGATGCCGTCCCCGGTTGTATTGCAGGAAAAAACTATCGTTCAACCAGGGCGAAGTCAGATGTTGGTTCAGCTCCACACTTCCGTATATTCCGTCTTCCCGAATTTTCGTGATAATGTTGATGACTTTATTGCCGTTGCTGAGGCCGAATTTGATGGGCGGCAGATCGTAGTATTCGATCTTTCGGACATCTTCGGGCCGCAGAGTCGTCAATTCCTGTTCCGAAGAGGCGATACCGTTTACCAAGACCGTCACACTGCCATCGGACGCGGTGATTTGATTGGTCTGGCGGTTGATTCTGATCTGCGGAATCTTGTTGGTCAGATCGAGACTCGTGACCGCCGCCTTCCGGTCTTCATTGGTGATGGTATATACCGTCCGGTCGAAATAGCTGGCTGTGTTGTTGGCCGTGACGACCACCGCATCGATCTCTGCGACATCTTCGGACAGGACGTAATCCCGGACGACCTCCGTCATGCCTATCGAAGGTTTGCGAAGAAGCACCGTATCGTAAAGAGTCTTGTACCCGATTGTCCGAACCGATAGCAGGTAGCGGCCCGCACGGTGTTTTCCGAACCGGTAATTGCCGGCCATATCGGTTATCACGCCTTCCGTGTAGCGGGTCGTATCCGGCAGTTGCTGGAGAATGACCGGGGCGAAGGCGACCGGTTCGTTTTTCTCGGTGGTAATTTTACCTTTCAGGACGATTTGCGCCTGGAGCGGTGTCGCCAGGCTCGTTATGATGATCAGAAGAAGAACGGGGATAAGTCGGGGGTGTCTCATAGTTGCGGAGTTTGAAAAGAATATAAAATAGAGTAGTGAAGACGGGGCGGGAAGGGAGCGGATTATAGTTCGCAACCGGGGGAAGGCGTCAGTTGTTCCTTAATGGAGGGGGCATTGAAATTCACTCCGACAGTTACGAAATTCAATACCCCGTCGTAATACGGCTCTTCCAGGTTGTCCAGTCTGTAATATTCGATACGCTCGATGTTGTCTGCGGTCAGATTTGTCAAAATAGCTGCATATCCAGCCTCATCCGGAATAATACCGCTGAACATAAGACATACCGTGGCGCCGTTTTCATCGGTCAAATAACCATCTTCGTAGGTTATGCCCGGAATATGGCTGTAAAGATCCTCGATCGTCCGGGCATCGGGGGCAATCTGTTTGGGACGATACGTTTCCACGGGTCGGAAAGCTACGGTATCGGCAGAGCGCTCGACAGGAATGTAGTAATCGATGTTGCCTATTCTGCCGGGAACGTATTTGATCTCGATCTCCTTGCTTCTCGTTCGGATACCCGGACCCGATATTTTAAGCTGATAGGTCTGATCGGTTGCGACGTTTCCGAAATCATACCAACCGTTCATTGCCGTAATAGTCCCGTATTCGGGTTCTCCGGTCGCCGGATCGCATAACCATACCGATGCGAAAGGAACGGGGGTAGGTGTTTCCGATACATACACAAAACCTGTGATCTCCTGCTCTTGTCCTGCCGCAGAACTTATGAAGCCTGCCAAAGCGAAAAATAATAAAACGAATCTTTTCATAGCCGTTGAATGTTTCTTAATTAAAAATAAGCATTTTATCGGGAATCAGACAAATAATTTTCGGATAAAATAGTTGCGAAATCGAAGAATGGTAATTTTATTTGTGTGATATTGAACTTTTTCTATATCTTATTTGAATATATATTTACGATGGACGGAGTTGCGGAGCAATAAAAATATCGAGGTATGACGCGAAATTGCATTTTGACCGTTGTTTTGAACAAAATGCAGACTTTGTAAAAATGAATTAAAATCGGAGAAAGAAAAATGCCTGATTTTTTTCGGCTGCAGATTTCGATAGGATAGGGTAAAGACAAAGGCAGCCGATAATCGATCGATTATCGGCTATTTTTTTGTTATCCTGCTGGACCTAAAAGTGATCCAGTCGGAATCACTCAATGAGCCGTCGGAGTCTTCCTGAAAATGCCGCTTATATGATATTACAAGCTATATTTTCGGATCGTGGTTTATTTCAGTCTGTTTCAATTTGTAACTTATCTTGAGCGTACTTCATAACGTGGTTATGTAATTTTTCGTTTCTTGTGGTAGGATTTGATTCTATTATTTCCGGTTATAATCTTGAAATACATTACGGAATGTTTTGCCGCGATATTTTTAAACAATCTTGATATTGCTGCTTGGAATATAAACAGGATGGTTGTATAAAGTCCCAAGTGGATTTTTCAAGAAGGTTACCGATCGACTCGTTTTTATGGTTTGATATATTAATAAACATTATTGTTGCATAGTATGTGTCATAAGACAACTTCTAGCTATGAAAAGAGATAAATTGTCGAATTGTGTTTGCAATATTTATAATTATTATTAAATTTGATCAGGAATTGTTTGGTATTTACATCTTTATAATTTTTCAAACTTATAAGCAATACAGAATGGTCATATATCTTACTTAAAATTATCTTTCTAATATTTATTGCTTATGAAAAACATTAAACTTTTTGTAACATTCGTTGCTTCTTTATTTTTTCTTTTCTCTTGCGAGAAAGAAAAAGTTGAAACTTGTGGATTTGACACGATCAGACTCACAGAGTCTTTCTTGACAGAATATGCAAAGGGAGACGGAGTGGACAACTATATGATAGCTCTTGCAAGTGGTCCGACAGTCTTCGATCCAACAAATCAGCAATGGCATACTGAAAATGACGGATGGGTAATGCTTATTAGTCTGTTCGCAGAACCTGTTGCCAATCTTGGGGCGCCGGAAATTCCTGAAGGAAAATATACGCTTGGAAGTGCTCCGGGTGCGGGTGTTTGGAGTTCTGAAGAAGATGTCAATCAACTATACTATACCGGAAAAGACGGTGTTAGCACCTTGGTACCGGTAAGCGGAGAGCTTACTTTTGCCAAAACGGCAGATGGATACATAATGACTGGAAAGTTTTTGGCTGCTGACCAGAAAGAATATTGCGTAACCTATACCGGAACTCTTAAATTCCAGCCGCAAGGAGAAACTTCGGTTATTGATCAGCCTGTGAATACAAAATTCATAGGTGGACAGGCAATATATAAAGGTCCGGATCCATCCTTCGGCGATTTGGGCTGGGTACAACTTGAACTTTATGATGCAGAGCCGGATCCGGAGATGGGGACGATTTTGGGTAATTTCTTAAAAATCAAGATGTTTATTCCTATTCAGACAGAAAAATTCACGTCCATGCCATCTGGCACTTGGAAATTGAATGCTTCTGCTGATGAAAATACGGCAGAACCTGGATATGATAGCGGAGAAGACCTTCCTACCGGATCATACGTAGTCCAGACAAGTTCGGACGGTTCGACAATGAAACTCGGTATGTTGAACCAAGGGACAATAACAGTAACGGAAGACCAGCATGTTGTAATAGATGCTTACACAACCGAAGGAATTAGTGTAAAAGGAAACTTAAACAAACCTCTCGAAATACTGGATCTTGGAGGTGGGGAAGTCGATGATTCTCAATATTCTACTCTTACAACAGACAAAGTAATAGATCTTAGTGGCGCAGAAACAGCGTACTTTCTTGATTATGAAGATTATTATGAGAACGGCACACGAAATGTAGTGCTTCAGATCTTGGATAGTCAGTCAATGACAGGTATGTTTCTTGATCTGGCATTGTCGAAAGCAGATAATAGATACGATCCCCTTCCCAACTGTACATGCACCCTCGATCCGGGAGATAACAGGGCGTTTACGTTTGCAGGAGGAAGTATTTGGCAGTCAAATGCCGTAGGAACCTGGGGATTCCTCAAGCTTCAAACCAATGGCGAGACTATAATGCCTGATTTCTCAGAAGCAGGAAATGCAGCCGGGGGATCGCTTACCATTACCAGAAACGGAGATGAATATACTATAACAGTAAATTTCATTGATGACGCAGAAACTCCGCATCGTATCACAGGAACTTGGACTGGCACTCTGACTCCTTATTCATACACGGCATCCGTAAGTGGTTTGTTAGAGCAATCGATGAAACCAGTTAAATAATCGGACAAGGGATGTTTTTTATAGTTAGAAAGATTATATAATATTTCTTATTGAGATAAATAAAAGAGTCTTTCAGGTAGGCGAATGAAAGGAGGGTAACTAATTTTTTAGTTACCCTCCTTGTTTTTACCTGTATTCTGTCTCTATCGTAATTGTGATACTTGTGTAGATAAAAAGATAGCTTCATTTTATAACGGCTATGGATTCCGATTACCAATATTCGACAAATGAGAGCGACTTATTTATAAATTCGTTACGGCTTTTATAGTAACGAATTGACAGCGATTCATTTTCACAGGGTGACTTTTTGAGGCCTTTTTCTGTCGCAGGTAGGTGGAAAACATCTTTAAACCACTGGTTTAAAGATGTTTGTCTTGGTTTGTCAGAGTTTTTCATTTCTCTGAAGTGATCTCGCTGGGATCCGTTTGTGAACTCGATGGAATCATCCTATGATCCGTCTGGGGCCTTCCTGAAAATGCCGCTTACATATTGCTATAAGCTATATTTTCGAGAGGTTGGCTTCTTTGATTCGGCTTCCACTTGTTGCTTGTTTCTAACGTAGGTCACAACGTGGTTACACAACTCTGTCGCTTCTTGTCATAGAACTTAATAGGGGTATTTCCTGTTATAATCTTGAAAAAGCGATCTAATTTTCTTGCATCAACAATTACCTTTCATTAATAGTAAATTTCCGATTTGGGGGCAGATTTTCCGGGTTGGGTAAATCCATCCGGCGAAAGAGGGGGTGGATCGGTAATTTTATATCAAATATCCGAAAAATGGGCAATATGGCTGAAATATGGATCGTCCTGGTAGGACTTTGTCCGATGGAAGGACTTCTGGTCGCAGACCAACTACGACCAGGGTTCATCCTGTTTTGGGCCGTTGTGCTGTTGTTTCCGGTAAGTGGAGGCGTGTGGCGGAGCGATGTGCTGGAATGTTGGGGCAAACGGCTGCTGTTCGGAAAATACGGATAGCGGTTCATCGGGGCCACATGCGCATTCAGCCAAGCATCGCGTCCACATCGGCATTCTTGAGCAATACCGTGGTCGTAGTCTTAGATAGGATACGCCTCGGAAAAATGGGAACAAGTTCCCGTTTTCTCTCGGTTTTCGCTATCTTTCTGCGGTCAAGAGCTACGTAACTATGGAAAATAAAAATATATGGACACTAATTACCGGAGCCAGTTCCGGTATCGGCTACCGGTACGCCGAAGAGCTGGCCGCACAGGGCTGCAATCTGCTCCTGGTCAGCAACGAAGAATCCATGTTGAGCGAAACCGTCGGGCTGTTGGCCCGACAATACGGTGTGGAGATTCGGCCGCTTTGTATGGATCTGGTGACATCCGATGCCGCCGACAAGGCTCTATGCGACGTGTCGGGATTGGAACATTCGAATCGACCTGTTGATAAATAACGCAGGAATGTACCGTTTCGGCGAGACGCTCGACATCGAAAGAGACTTTACTGCGAAAATGATCACCCTGCACGTGCTTACCCCGACGAAACTCTGTCTCCTTTTCGGCAAGGACATGCGCAGGCAGAGACACGGATATATTCTGAATATGTCTTCCGTGACGGCGTAGCTGGCCTATTCCGGCATCAATATATATGGAGATACCAAATGTTATCTGAAACATTTCTCCCGGGGGCTACATATAGAGCTTCACGACTACGGCGTGAATGTGACGGCTGTTTGTCCGGGGGCGGTAGATACCGACCTTTATAACCTGAACGGGAAACGGCGGCGGCTCCTGGTGCGGCTGGGCATCGTGCTGTCTCCCGAAAAACTCGCCGGCAGAGCGATTCATGCCTTATTTCGCGGCAAGGCCGTGCAGGTTCCCGGTTTGCTGAATCGGCTTGTGCTGGCGCTCACACCGTTAATCCCGCATAGCGTCATCCGCCGGGGGGCACGTCGGACGAATATTCTGCCGTTGCACGAATAACGCCCGCTATTCCCGGGCGGATACGATCTGCCCGGTATCGCACCGGCCCGAAGTCGCTGTATCCGACACGGGAATGCTGCAAATCGAAAAGGTTCGACGGCAGCGTGTGTTATTGACTCGGGAGACGGCACTACACTCATTCTATCCGGATGCGGCATACGATAAATTCCGCTATTCGCTTCTTCGAAATAGATAAATGGAGAGGCAGGTCAAATTGGGCGAGCGAATCTCAGGATCCGAGTATTCTGATTCTTTCGATGCTTTTTCAGGAAACGATCGTACTGTTTGAGCAAATTTTCGGATATAATGAACATAGGAAAACGATAATATTTATCGTAATTTTGTCCCAATTCAATTATGGGATCTGATGCTGAAATATGGATTGTTCTGACGGGCCTTTGCCTCATGGTGGGATTGCTGATCGCCGACCGGCTGCGACCGGGACTCGTTCTGTTCTCCATCGTCGTGCTGTTTATGTGCGCAGGCATTGTCTCTCCCGAGGAAGTTCTCGCCGGATTCGGAAACAAGGGTGTCATCACCGTAGCCTTGCTGTTTTTAGTCAGCGAAGGCGTACGGCGCAGCGATGCATTGGGGCATCTGGTCGAACGGCTGTTGCCGGAAAAAAAGAGTATGACCATTCGTCGGGGATATGCGCGTATCCTGCCAACCATCGCTTCCGTATCGGCATTTTTGAACAACACACCGGTAGTCGTGGTTTTCATCCCGATCATCAAGCAATGGGCCTCCAGAACTGGCCTGCCGCTCCGCAAATTCCTTATTCCGCTCTCCTATGCTGCAATTCTGGGAGGTATGTGTACGCTTATCGGCACATCGACCAACCTGGTGGTCCACGGCATGATGCTCGAAGCGGGCCTCGAGGGTTTCACGATGTTCGAACTGGGCAAGGTCGGAATATTCATAGCCATCGCGGGTACGCTCTACATGATCTTTTTCGCCGCGAAACGCCTGCCCGGCGAGAACGCTCCGAACGGAGAAGAACATCCGGCCCGCAATGAAGAGAGCCGGATCGTCGAGGCCGTGCTGGGCCCCCGGTTCCCCGGCATCAACCGATCATTCAAAGAGTTCGACTTCCGCACCCACTACGGTGCCGAGATCCGGGAAATCCGCCGGGGGGGGGTCGCACTTCCCGCCCCGGAAAGCCAGTCGTTCCGTGAGGGAGACACGCTGGTGCTCGATACCGACGGAACATTCATTCGCACATGGGGCGATTCGAGTGTCTTTCTGATGTTGAGCAACGGCAAAGAGTACAAACCCTTGTGCCCGCCCTGGAAAAAGTGGCTGGCGCTGGCGTTGCTTACCCTGATGATCGCCGGCGCTACATTCGGCAGCTTTCCTTTCATGCAGCGGCTGCTGCCAGGCATCCGGCTGGACATGTTCTTCTGGGTAGCGGTCGTAACCGTGCTGATGGCCTGCTTCGGAATCTTCCCGGCCAAGAAATACACGAAATTCATCTCTTGGGATATTCTTGTGACCATCGCTTCGGCGCTGGCGATCAGCCGAGCCATGACCAATTCGGGACTCGCCGATCTCATCGCGGAACACCTGATCGCCCTCTCGGGCAACGTATCGCCGCTGGTGGTACTGGCCGTACTTTATATCACCACCAACCTCATCACCGAGCTTATCACCAATAATGCGGCGGCGGCCTTTGCCTTTCCGATCGCGCTTTCGGCTTCGGAGCAGCTCGGCGTGAACCCGATGCCTTTCTTCGTGGCCATCTGCATCGCCGCTTCGGCCAGTTTCTCCTCACCGATTGGCTATCAGACCAACATGATCGTGCAAGGTATCGGCAACTACCGGTTCCGCGACTTCGTGCGCGCCGGACTTCCGCTCAACCTGATCGCCTTCGTGCTGACGATGGCACTCGTCCCCCTGTTCTGGCAATTCTGAATCGAATCGATATGGCAACGAATATTCATCCGATTTTCGACCGCATGGAGTCGCGCGAAGAGAAAGAACTGCACCTCGGCCAACACGGGCTGACAATCTGGTTCACGGGACTTTCCGGGTCCGGAAAAAGCACCGTAGCCGTCGCATTGGAACGGGAACTCTCCTCCCTGGGCTACATGAGCCGCATCCTCGACGGAGACAACATACGCAGCGGCATCAATTCCGACCTGGGCTTTTCGGAGGCCGACCGCAGAGAAAACATCCGCCGCATCGCAGAGGTGTGCAAACTCTTCACCGACACGGGAATCATCACGCTGGCAGCCTTCGTTTCCCCCACCTCCGCCCTGCGGAAACTGGCACGAGAGATCGTAGGCAAAGAACACTTCTTCGAAATATACGTTTCCACACCCCTCGAAGAGTGCGAACGCCGCGACGTCAAAGGACTATACGCCAAAGCCCGCAGCGGTGCGATCCCTGAATTCACGGGTATCACGGCTCCGTTCGAGGAGCCGGAACATCCGGAACTCCGGCTGGACACCACGCATTTGAGCGTGGAAGAATGCGTCCGGCGAATCGTCCGGGCGATCATGCCCATAATATCCATTGATCCGAAATCACGCTATTGAACACTATGGAAACATACAACCTGACCCATCTGAAGGCGCTCGAAGCCGAAGCCATCCATATCATCCGCGAAGTAGCTGCCGAATTCCGCAACCCGGTGATGCTCTATTCGATCGGCAAGGATTCCTCGGTAATGGTGCGGCTGGCTGAAAAAGCGTTTTACCCCGGCCGCGTACCGTTCCCGCTCATGCACATCGACTCGAAATGGAAATTCCGTGAAATGATCGAATTCCGCGACCGATATGCCGCAGAACATAATTGGAACCTGATCGTCGAATACAACCGGAAAGCCTACGAGGAGGGAGTGGGGCCTTTCACCCACGGCAGCAAGGTACACACCGACCTGATGAAAACCCAGGCACTGCTGATGGCTCTGAAGAAACACGGCTTCGATGCCGCATTCGGCGGTGCCCGGCGCGACGAAGAGAAGAGCCGGGCCAAGGAACGCATCTTTTCGTTCCGCAACGAATTCCAGCAGTGGGATCCCAAGAACCAGCGCCCCGAATTATGGGATATATACAATACCCGCATCCGCGAAGGTGAAAGCATCCGGGTCTTCCCGCTCTCAAACTGGACGGAGCTGGATATCTGGCAGTATATCCGCCAGGAACGCATTCCCATCGTACCGCTCTATTACGCTAAAGAACGTCCCATCGTCGAAATAAACGGCAATCTCATCATGGTCGATGATGACCGTATGCCCGAGGAGCTGCGTCGCAAGGCACGGATGCGCAAGGTCCGCTTCCGCACATTGGGCTGTTACCCGCTGACCGGAGCCATCGAAAGCGATGCCGATACCATCGAAAAGATCGTCGAGGAGATGATGACCACGACCCGTTCGGAGCGCACGACACGTGTGATCGACTTCGATCAGGAAGGCAGCATGGAACAGAAAAAACGCGAAGGGTATTTCTAAATTCGAACATCATGGCACTCAGCATAGAAGAATTTCTGGCGCAGGACGAACGAAAGGATCTGCTGCGCCTCCTGACCGCAGGGTCGGTTGACGACGGCAAATCGACGCTCATCGGGCGTCTGCTTTTCGACAGTAAAAAACTCTACGAAGATCAGCTCGACGCTCTCGAGCGGGACAGCAAACGCTGCGGCAACGCCGGCGACCACATCGATTACGCGCTGCTGTGCGACGGTCTGAAGGCCGAACGCGAACAGGGCATCACCATCGATGTCGCCTATCGCTATTTCTCGACCAACCGGCGCAAGTTCATCATCGCCGATACTCCGGGACACGAACAATATACACGCAACATGATCACGGGCGGCTCGACGGCGAATCTCGCAATCATCCTTGTCGATGCCCGCAGCGGAGTCGTCACTCAAACCCGTCGCCACAGCTACCTGGTGTCGCTGCTGGGGATCCGCCACGTGGTGCTGGCCGTGAACAAGATGGACCTGGTGGATTTCTCCAGAGAGCGTTTCAATGAAATAGCCGCCGAATACCGCCGGTTCATCGCACCGCTCGGCATCCCCGATCTGCAATGCATCCCCCTTTCGGCGCTCGAAGGCGATAATGTCGTGGAGCGCAGCGCACGGACGCCATGGTATCAAGGTGTATCCCTGCTCGAATTTCTCGAAACGGTCGAAATCGACCGCGACATCAACATGCAGGATTTCCGATTCCCGGTACAATACGTACTGCGGCCGAACCTCGACTTCCGCGGGTTCAGCGGCAAGATCGCTTCAGGAGTCATTCACCGGGGCGATGAGGTAATGGCTCTGCCCTCGGGCAAGCGGTCTCGCGTGAAAGAGATCGTCACCTACGACGGCAACCCGGAATACGCCTTCGCCCCGCAGTCGGTGACACTCACACTCGAAGACGAAATCGATCTTTCGAGGGGCGAGATGCTTATACGCCCCGACAACAGGCCGCAGGCGGGACATCATATCCAAGCCATGCTGGTCTGGATGGACGAACAACCGATGGATCGATCCAAGTCGTTCTTTCTCAAGCACACTACTCATACTACGCGGGCCCGGATCGGCGATATAGACTACCGTGTGGACATCAACACGATGGATCATCTTCCCGCCGAACGGCTCGCACTCAACGAAATCGGACTCGTATCGCTGTCGGTTGCCGACGCACTGCTTTACGACCCCTACACGGAAAACCGTGCCACGGGAGCTTTCATCCTAATCGACCCCGTTACGAACTACACATCGGCCGTAGGCATGATCCTCGGAGCGGATCCGAGACAAACGGACACTCCCGACGAAGATCGTATCGAGATCAGTCTCGCCGAACTGAACATCGACGAATCGCACCGCGAAGCCGTCGAACGGATCTGCGAGTTCCTGCGTGAAAGGGGAATCAACATAATCTGCACGAAAAAATAATATACCGATGGGACTTCTGAAATTCGAGAATCTGCCAGTCAATACGCTCGTCGGCGCCGATAAAAAAACATTCGACACCGTAACCCATAGTGCGGAAATCGACGAAGATCGCCGCCATAAATTCGTTGTGACCAAACGGATACGCCGAATGCTCGATCCATTTTACGCAATCAACGAGAAACGCTACGCCTCGCTTTCCCCGAACCCCAACACGGAAGCCCCGGTGTTCATCCTCGGCCACTGGCGCAGTGGTACGACTTTCGTACATAACGTTCTCTCGTGCGATGACAGTTTCGGCTGCTGCTCGACCTATCAGACGGTATTCCCCCACCTGATGCTTTGGGGACGCCCTTTCTTCAAGCGCTGCATGTCTTTAGTCATGCCCTCCGAACGGCCGACCGATTCGATGGCGCTGGGCGTGGATCTTCCGCAGGAGGAAGAGTTCGCCTTGAGCAACATGACCGCCTGTGCGCACTACCATTTCTGGATGTTTCCCCGCCGCATGGCCGAATACCGGGACAAGTATCTCACCTTCACGACTGCGACCGAAGCGGAGCGGCAGGAGTTCATGCAGGCGCTCGACAAGCTGATCCGCATCTCGCTGCACGTCACCGGGAAAAAGCGGTTCCTCAGCAAAAATCCGCCCCATACGGGGCGGATCAAAACCCTGCTCGAGTTGTATCCCGATGCAAAGTTCATCTACCTGGTCCGCAATCCCTACGCCGTATTCGAATCCACACGCAGTTTCTTCCGCAATACGCTCGCCTCGATCCGGTTGCAAAGCATCTCCGACGAGGAACTGGAGCATGAAATTCTGCTCAACTACCGGGCGTTGTACGAACATTACGAGGCGGACAAACCTCTGGTTCCGGAGGGACACCTCATCGAAGTGCGATTCGAAGAGTTCGAGTCCCATCCGCTCGAAACGGCAAAGGCCATCTATCAGAAGTTGTCGCTGGGTGATTTCGAACAGGTACGACCCGCTATGGAACATTACCTCGAAGGACAACGGGGATTCCGAAAGAAAACCTATCATTTCGATCCGAAAACCAGGCAGGCCGTCGAACAATATTGGGGCGACGCGCTGCGTCAATGGGATTACCGGCCATGACTGGCTTTCGTTTCGGTTTTGTGCTGGCATTGATCCTTTGCTCGGCAACGGTTAGGGCCCGGGATGTCGTTTCAGCCGGGGAGCGGTACGAGATGACGGCGCAGGATTCCGTCGTACAATCGAAGTCCGAACTGCGGCAGATGCGCCGCGACTCGATCCGCCGGCACAAAAATGTCTGGATCTCCATGCTCGGAGGTCCCTCCTATACCCCCGAGGCATCGTTCGGCATCGGTGGAGCGATGTTAACTTCGTTTCGGATGAATAAGGCTGATACGATATCGTAGCGTTCGTTTCTGCCGATCGGATTCAATCTTTCGCTCAACGGCACGATCGTCGTCAGCGGGACCGGAGCCTTGTTTTTGAAATAGAATCGGTTCCGCATCTATCTCAAAAACGCTTACCGTGACGAACCGAGCAACTACTACGGAGTCGGTTATCAAACGATCGAACGTACTGAAAAAGGGGAAGCAACGACCGAATTTCACAAACAAGCCTTTCAATTCCACCCGCGTTTCGTGTGGGAGATTCGTCTGTCGCTTTATCTGGGGGCTTTGGCCGATGTGAACCATACTTCCTCTTCCGACATAAATCCGGTGATGGCCGCCGATCCTTACTTTACGAAGTACAAATCTCGCTATACCGGCATCGGAGTCGGGGGAATCATTCAATACGACACGCGCGACGACGTTGCTACTCCGTCACGCGGAGTGCTGCTCGGGGCTGCGGGAACTTTTTATCTCAAACCGCTGGGCAGCACCTACAACTATCAGCGACTCGATCTCGAATACCGCCAATTCGTTCCCCTTTTCAACCGCCGCAGTGTATTGGCCTGGACGGTCCGGTCGCAGATGGGATTCGGGGACATCCCTTTTACGGAACTGCCGATGTTCGGCTCTCCGTTCGACCTGCGCGGATACTACTGGGGCAAGTACCGGGATAAGTCGATGGCTTACGGAATCATGGAGTACCGCCATATGTTCGGTTCCGAAGCGTCATATCGTCGGGGCAATTTCTGGTCGAAACTGGGATTCGTCGTCTGGGGCGGGACCGGCACCATCGGACGAATGCCCGCGGAGTGGAACAGATGGAAATGGAATTATGGGGCCGGACTTCGTGTGCAGGTGCAGCCGAAGAAAAACTTCCGGTTCGACGTGGGGCGCGAACCGGGGCAAAAAGGGGTACTCTTCTACATGAATATGACCGAGGCATTTTGAACCTTGCCTGCTTGTTTGGCATTTGCCTTTCTGAGTTCGGACGTTGATTTTCGGACTTCGGTTGAATTGCACCCGGTCGGATAACCGATCCCGCTATTTTTGTCATTCGAAAGAGTTATACTCTTTCTCAATAATTTTACTTTAACACATTTTATTTTAAGAATGAAAAGATCGTTTTTGAAAAATTGGATGGTGCCGCGCTTTTCACCGGAGCCTGCTGTGGGATGGTAGCATGTGATGATGACGATAACGAGACCCCTCCTCCGACCGGTCCCGATGCAACGGTCATTGTGGGTTCGTATTCGGGAACGATGCAGATCGTCGAGGCGTAGCCCAAGGAGGGCAGCGAGGGCGAAGAGCCGGCAGGCACGGAACTGGAAGCGGCCGTTACGAAAGACGCCGTCGAGTTCGAGAATTTCCCGATTCGCAGCTTGATTGCGGCCGTTCTGGGAGAGTCCGGCTCCGACGCAATAATTAACGGTATCATCGAAGCGGTCGGTCCGGTCAGCTACGCCATACCTTATACGGCAGCGATCAATGAGGATAAGACGATCGTGCGGATGGCGCTGAAACCCGAGGTGTTGAATATTACCATGGGGGATCCCGAAACGGACGGCCTGACGATCGCGGTTACGATCTCTGCCAACAGCGACGGTGTCTATAACTTCGAATCCAAGACGCTCCAATTCCCGCTCTCTGTCGATAAAATTCAGCTCGGAGACGGCGAACCGATTTCGGCACCTTTGTATTTGGCGTTCGATCTCGTGAAGAAATAGGACGCATTGTGAAGTGCACCCCAAATATTGGACGGATTAGTATTTGTTTAGATGGCATGAGTTC
>ERZ857955.744-NODE-744-length-33418-cov-5.700806_pt1 | contig 33418 bp, 29 predicted proteins | sample MGYA00519956_ERZ857955 | MGnify/ENA primary metagenome ERZ857955 (study PRJEB31778, sample SAMEA3449378) | human gut metagenome | biome: human gut; feature: human-associated habitat; material: faeces | place: United Kingdom | collected 2010/2012 ...
CCTTTTTTATATCGATAGCTATCTATGCGATAACCCGATGCGCTTGTTACACCGGGATCGGCGCATCGTCACGGATCACCGAACGTGCGATGAGGGCGAGTAGGACCATCTCAATCGCATGGTCTTCGTCAAGCACCTCGATATCGTATACATCCCCTCGCAGAGCCGGAACCTGCTTGGCGCGGACGAGCACCTTGCCGTCCTCGGAATGCACTTCAAACCGGCTGCTCCACGCACGCTGCGTGAGGACCGTCCAACCCGTCTGGCCCACCTTGATGATCGCCTCGCACGTACTGCTGGAGACGCGGAACGAGCGCTTGGTCGTGAAGGAGACGCCGCCGTCGATCGAAACCGAATAGGCACGGTCCTTCTCGTCCGTGCGCGTGGTCTCGTAATGCGCGAGCTCGACGCCTTCGGCATCGTAGAGACGCGTGCACCGAGGCGCCGAAAGCGGGTCGGTCTTGGTGGTGAACACCGTCTTTTCCTCGAGATCGGTCACATTCACCTCGCTGTGCACACTGGCAAGCTTGGCTGATATGCGGAGCTTCATGGCCCCTCCCATAGTCGCACCCCTTAGATACAACGCTGTATACCCATTTTCAGCCATGGCAGGGCGAACATCACTCGGTCGGCGCGGGCGCGTCGAGATCACGCAGTGCGCGGGCGACGAGCGCGAACAGGGTCACGGCAATCCAGACTCCCGTCATGACCAGGCAGGCCGACCCGATATCCATGAGAGAGACGAGCACGGAGCCAAAGAACGCGCCGGCAGGTGCGACGACGAGGAACAGAGCGTTCAGAGCGCCCATTGCCGCTCCGCGGCGAGACCCAGGCACGCGATCGTAGGCAAAGAAGCCGAGGAGCGCCGAAGCCGGGCCGGCGAAGAGCCCCACGATGCCCGCGGCGAGCATGAGCACGGGAACGGAGGGCAGCGTGCCCATGACGACCATGCCGAGCGCCATGCCCGACAAAGAGATGACGAACCACGTGCGACGGGGCATGCGCGGAGAGAAGGCGGTGTAGAGCAAGGAGCCGCACAGCAGGCCGGCACCCATGGAGGACACGACGTAGCCCACCAGCTCGGGCGCGCCCATGGCGGTGAAGTGGGCGGGCAGCACGATGCCCTGCCAGCTTCCCATCACCATGGAGATGCCAAAGGACAGCAGCGTCGAGGCGCGCAGCAGCACGTCGGCGCCAAACAGGGCATGCAGGCCATCGACGAGGACCGAACGGGAGGCGCGGGCCATGCGCTTGATCGCGCCCTCGTGGGAGACGGCCACCTCGGTGGACTCGACGGCGGAAACGGCAACGACACCGACCTCGCGCGGCAGGCTAGCGGTCACGAGCGCGGCGGCGCAAGAGCACGCGCCGGTGATCCAGAGCGCATCGACATCGCCCATGAAGCCCATGAGCAGTGCGGCGGCGGCCGGTCCGATGATGTTCACCATGGCCTTGAGCGACTGATTGGCGCCCACGAACTGTTGGAGGTTCGCACCGTCGCGTTCGCAAACCTCGGGCAGCAGCGCGTCTCGGGCGGTCATGCCGGGGACATCGCCCACGGCGCCAAACAGGCCGAGCACCACAAACCAGCCAAAGCTCAGGCCCCAGACCTCATCCACGATGGGCAGCAGGGCGACGCTCACCGCGGAAACGAGGTCCGAAGCCATGCACACGCGGCGGCGGTTGAGCTTGTCGAGCGCAGCGCCGCCCACAAGGCCGCAGATGAACTGCGGCACCGCGCAGATGATGGCAAGCGAACCCGCCGCAAGCGCGTCACCGGTACGCGCAAGCAGCACGAGCGGCAGCACGACACCGGCGATGCTGTTGCCCAGCAATGACAGCGCATCACTGATCAAAAATCGAAGAACCGAACCCTTCAGCTTCATATATGCACCCTTCGTCGTGGTTATCAACGAAGTGCATTACAAGCTATGACGTTACGTCTGGGTCAAATGCCAACTCTGACGTTGTGCCCGCCTCCATCGCGGTTCCATAGAACGAGGGGCGGCCGTGTCCGTCAACACGGCCGCCCCTCGGCGTGCATACATATGAACTTCGGTACGTATCGCCGGCGCTAACTCAGCAGCATGCGGTCGTTGGCGAGCTCGCCGCCGGAAACCTCCTCGAACTTCTGCAGCAGGTCGGGCACCGTGAGCGCGCACTTCTCCTCCCCTGCCACGTCGTAGATCACGTGACCCTCGTGCATCATGATCAGGCGGTTGCCAAGGCGGATCGCGTCGTTCATGTTGTGGGTCACCATGAGCGTGGTGAGCTGACGCTCGCCGACGATCTGCTCCGTGAGCTCGAGGACCTTCGAAGCCGTCTTGGGGTCCAGCGCGGCGGTGTGCTCGTCGAGCAGCAGCACGCGCGGGTTGGTGAGCGTTGCCATGAGCAGGGTGAGCGCCTGGCGCTGACCGCCGGACAACAGGCCGACCTTTGCCTGCATGCGCGTCTCCAGGCCAAGGTCGAGGCGCTTGAGCAGCTCGGCGTACTCGGCGCGCTCGTCCTTGGTGATGCCCCAGCGCAGGCCGCGGCGCTGCCCGCGGCGCTTGGCAAGGGCGAGGTTCTCCTCGATCTGCATGTCAGCGGCGGTGCCGCGCATGGGATCTTGGAACACGCGGCCCAGGTACTTGGCGCGTTTGGGCTCGGATAGACGCGAGATGTCCTCGCCATCCAACTCGATAGTGCCCGAATCGAGCGGATACACGCCCGCGATCATATTGAGCAGGGTGGACTTGCCGGCGCCGTTGCCGCCGATGACAGTCACGAAATCGCCGTCGGCCAGGGTGAGATCAACGCCGGTGAGGGCGCGCTTCTCGGTGACGGTGCCGCGGTTGAACGTCTTCTTCACGTGGGACAGCTTAAGCATCTGCCTCACCGCCCTTCGAGTAGCTCGCACGCAGCTTGAAATTCTCCCACACCACCGGCACGCACAGCGCCAGGGCCACGATGACCGCGGACAGGAGCTTCATATCGTTGGCGTCCATGCCCATCTGCAGCACGATGGCGCGGATGAGGAAGTACACCACAGAGCCGGCGACGGCGGAAACCAGGCGGCTCTTGAATCCCGTGAGCTTGCCGGGGGTGAGGCGGCCGAGCACCTCGCCGATAACGATGGCAGCCAAACCGATGACGATGGCGCCGGTGCCCATGCCGATGTCGGCGTACTTCTGGCTCTGGCAGATGAGACCGCCGGAAAGACCCACGAGGGCGTTCGACAGCATGAGGGCGATCATCTTGGTCTTGGCCGTGGAGACGCCGAGGGCGCGGATCATGTGCTCGTTGTTACCGGTTGCACGCAGGGCGCTGCCGATCTCGGTGCCGAAGAACCAGTACAGCGCGGCGATGATCGCAACGGCCACGATGACTCCCACGATGATGGAAGCGGTGGCCGAAGACAGACCCGTCAACTCGGTCATGCGAGAGAAGATCGTATCGCTTTGCAGCAGGGGCGTGTTGGACTTGCCCATGATGCGCAGGTTGACCGACCACAGGGCGATCTGGGTGAGGATGCCCGCGAGAATCGCCGGAATCTCGAACACCGTATGCAAAAAGCCCGTGACGGCGCCGGCAAGCATGCCGGCGAGCATCGCCGCCGCGACCGCGATGAGCGGGTCGACGCCGGCAACCACGAGCACGGCGCACACGCTGCCACCGAGCGCGAAGCTGCCGTCGACGGTGAGGTCGGCGATATCGAGAAGTTTGTAGGTGATGTACACACCGAGGACCATGATGCCCCACAGGATGCCCTGGGAAACGGCGCCGAGAAGCGCTCCGCTCATGTCGTCCCTCCTTTGTTCGAGCCAAATGAACCCCGGCGGTATGATTCGCCGGGGTTCATCGCGATTGCGATAGATAGTGTGTCGGCCAGTGTACCACGCCGACAAGGGGGCCCGAGCGAACACCCGGTCAAAATGCGCCTGAAACGCGCTGTGGGACGGCTACTCGGCGGCACTCACGTCCGTGGCGCCATCCTCGACCAGCGAGGTGACGTCGATGCCGAGTGCCTCGGCGGTCCGCCCGTTGTAGACCAGGTCGCACTCGGCGGCTCCCATGGACTCGATCGGCATTGCGGCGGGCTCGGCACCCTCGGTGAGGATGCGCACAGCCATCTCGCCCGCGCGGCGGCCGAGCTCCTCGTAATTGATGGACAGGCTCGCCAGGCCGCCGGCCTCGACGTGTGCGACCTCGCCGCACACCGTGGGCACCTTGTGCTCGTTAGCGATGGAGGCGATCACCGTCATAGCGGAGGCGATGGTGTTGTCCGTGGGAGTGTAGATGGCGTCGACCTTGCCCATCATGGACTCGACCACCTGCTGGACCTCGTTGGAGCTGGAGGCGGTGTACTCGACGCCCTCTATACCGAGCTTTTTGAGCTCGGCGGCGGCCAGCTCAATCTGGATCTTTGAGTTGGACTCGGCGGTGCAGTAGAGCAGGCCGACCTTCTTGGCCTCGGGCGCGAGCTGGTGGAGCAGGTCGATCTGATCGACGACGGGGTTCATGTCGGAGGTGCCGGTGACGTTGCCGCCGGGGGCGTCATTGTCCTTGACCAGGCCGGAGGCGGCGAAGTCGGTGATGGCGGTGCAGACGATGGGGATGTCGGAGGTGGCACCCGCCACGGCCTGGGCGGCGGGGGTGGCGATCGCGAGGATCAGGTCGCAGCCCTCGTTCACGAGCGTGCTCGCGATGGTCTGGCAGGCGGACTGGTCGTTCTGGGCGTTTTGCTGATTGATCTTCGCGCCGATACCGGCCTCTTCCACCGCGGCGACGAAGCCCTTGTTGGCGGCATCGAGTGCGGGGTGCTCGGTGAGCTGCAGGACGCCGATCTTGAAGGCGGCGTCAGACGGGGCGGAACCATCGGCCTTGGCGGCGGGGTCGCCGCATCCGGCGAGGCCGAGACCGCCGACGATCGCGAATGCGGCGGCGCCGGCCATGCCCTTGACAAGAGAGCGACGAGAGCAGGTGGAGTTGTTCATGGAGATTCTCCTAACGTGCGCACAGGGCGCATGGGTGGTATATGGGACTGAGGGAGGTCGAATCGCGCATCGCGAGCGGCCTCACGCCCGACCGACCGCGTTAGACGATCTGGGCATCCTCGAGCATCGAGATGTCGACGCCGAGTGCATCGGCGGTCGCCTGGTTGACGATGAGCTGGCACTCATCGCTCGACAGGTACTCGATGGGCATTTCGGCGGGATTGGCGTCCTCGGTGAGGATCTTCACGGCCATCTCGCCTGCCTTATAACCCAAGTCGTAATAGCTGATGCTATACGACGCCAGCCCTCCATCCTCGACCATGGTGTCGCATCCTACGATGACGGGGAGTTTATTCTCATTGGCGACCATGGAGACGGTCGCCATACCCGCGGCGATGGTGTTGTCGGTGGGAGCGTAAATCGCGTCGACCTTGCCGACCATGGATTCGACCATTTGCTGGATCTCATTGGAAGAGGAGACCGCGTAGCGCTCGTGCGCGATGCCGGCGTCCTCGAGGACCTCCTCGGCGAGCTCGACCTGCACCGTCGAGTTGGACTCGGCGGAGCAGTACAGGATGCCCACGCTCTTGGCCTCGGGCAGCAGCTGACGAAGCAGCTCGATCTGATCCGCGACGGGCGTGAGGTCCGAGCTTCCGGTGACGTTGCCGCCGGGCTCCTCATTGGAGTCCACGAGCCCGCTCTCGGCGTAATCGGTGATGGCGGAGCCGACGACCGGGATGTCGGACGTGGCGCCCGCGACCGCCTGGGCAGCGGGAGTGGCAATGGCGAAGATCAGGTCGTCACCGTCGTTCACGAGCTTGCTCGCGATGGTCTGGCAGGCCGACTGATCGTTCTGTGCGTTTTGCTGATCGATCGTGTAGGCGATACCCGACTCGTCGAGCGCGGCGACGAAGCCCTTGTTCGTTTGGTCGAGCGCACCGTGCTCGACCAGCTGCAGGACGCCGACCTTGTAGCCGGAACCCGTCTTCCCAGAAGCACCGGTGCTGCCGGGGGCAGCCTTGCCGTCGCCACAGCCGGCCAGCGCTCCGGCGGCAAAAAAGCTCGCTCCGAGGGTGATAAGGTTCCTGCGCGAAATGCTCAGCATGGCGATCAACTCCGTTTCCCCTGTACGGGTCCCGCCATCCATCAGCGGGACGCTTTATCGCGTGAAAGCAATGCAAGGGATATACTAGCCCGCCCGAGCCATGGGAGCCAGAGCGTTAATGCCGTGTTAACAAGCGGGCAATATATCGGTCCAAAAGAAACGCCACAGGCATATCGACATCCCGCAACTTGACTTCCCCGACAACTCAAAAACCTCGGAGAATCCAACTCCAAGGCCTCGAAACAGCCGACTCAAAGGCTCAAAAGACCCGTGCGCAACGAAAACCGGCCGCAACCGTATCTGGTTGCGGCCGGTTATCAATCAAACCGAGTCAAACACGCCCGGCTTTAGAAGTCGCAGCTACCAACGGTGCGCGGGTGCGGCAGGACGTCGCGGATGTTGCCGACGCCCGTGAGGTACATCACCAGGCGCTCGAAGCCGAGGCCGAAACCGGCGTGCTTGCACGTGCCGTAGCGGCGCAGGTCGAGGTAGTACTTGTACTGCTCGGGGTCCATGCCCAGCTCGGCGATGCGACGCTCGAGCACCTCGAGGCGCTCCTCGCGCTGGGAGCCGCCGATGATCTCGCCGATGCCGGGAACCAGACAGTCCGCGGCGGCGACGGTCTTGCCGTCATCGTTCAGGCGCATGTAGAAGGCCTTGATCTCGGCCGGGTAGTCGGTAACGAAGGTCGGGCACTTGAAGTGTTCCTCGGTGAGGAAGCGCTCGTGCTCAGTCTGCAGGTCGATACCCCAGCTCACGGGGTAGTCGAACTGATGGCCGGCGGCGACGGCGTCCTCGAGGATCTTCACGGCATCGGTGTAGGTCACGCGGGCGAAATCGGAATTTGCCACATGCGTGAGGCGCTCGATGAGGCCCTTGTCGACGAACTTGTTGAGCATGGCGAGCTCATCGGGGCAGCGGTCCATGACGTCGCGGATGACGTATTTGAGCATGTCCTCGGCGAGGTCCATGTCGTCTGCCAGGTCGGCAAAGGCGATCTCGGGCTCGATCATCCAGAACTCGGCAGCATGACGCGTGGTGTTGGAGTTCTCGGCGCGGAAGGTCGGGCCGAAGGTGTACACGTCGCCAAAGGCCATGGCGAAGTTCTCGGCGTTGAGCTGGCCGGACACGGTGAGCGAGGCGGTGGTGCCGAAGAAGTCCTGGCTGAAGTCCACGTTGCCGTGATCGTCCAGCGGCGGGTTGGCCGGGTCGATGGTGGTGACGTGGAACATCTCGCCGGCGCCCTCGCAGTCGCTCGCGGTGATGATGGGGGTGTTCACGTAGACGAAGCCGCGATCCTGGAAGAAGCGATGGATGGCAGCGGCGGCCACGGAGCGCACGCGGAAGACGGCGCGGAACAGGTTGGTGCGCGGGCGCAGGTGCTGTTGAGTGCGCAGGAACTCCACGGTGGCGCGCTTCTTCTGCAGCGGGTAGTCCGGAGCGGAAACGCCCTCGACCACGATCTCGGTCGCGGCGAGCTCGAAGGGCTGAGGGGCGTCCGGCGTGAGCTTGAGCTCGCCGGTGCAGATGAGCGCCGCGGAGACGTTCTGATGGGCGATCTCGTCGTAGTTGGCGAGCGCCTCGCGGTTCATGACGACCTGCAGGTCCTTGAAGCAGCTGCCGTCGTTCAAGGTGACGAAGCCGAAGTTCTTCATGTCGCGGACGGACTTGACCCATCCGGCAACGGTCACTTGCTGTCCGCCGAGCGTCTCAGCATCGGCGTAGAGCTGGGCGATCTTGGTGCGATCCATGCCATTCCTTTCCCGCGTGCACCGCAAGACGGCGGCACACGATGCGCTTTTCTCACAATCGTCCATTCTAGCAGGTGTGCCGCGCATGGCCCTCTGGCAGAATAATGGCAAGAAACCTCACGAGAAAGGTCACACGATGGCTCAAAACTATTGGGGCGATGAGCTCCCCTCTCGCGTCGACCTGCCCCCTGCAGCCGACCCGGCGCGCCCGGGATACGGCCGCATCGACTTCGACAAGCTCCCCAACACCCGCGACCTGGGCGGTATGGTGGGCGCCGGCGGTCGCCGCGTGAAGCACGGCCTGCTGCTGCGCTCAGGCTCGCTCGGTTTTGGCTCTCCCGCCGACATCGACCGCCTGCGCGATGACTACGACCTGCGCCTCGTGGTCGACTTTCGCAATCTCATCGAGCTCTCCGAGCTGCCCGATCCCATGGATCTCATCCCCGCCGCGCGCTACCTGCATGCCGAGATCTTTTCCGACAGCCAGGTGGGCGTCACGCAGGAGCACGAGAAGACCGCGTTCGAATACAAGCTCGAGGCCATGGCCCAGGGAGACCCCGTCGAGTTCATGACACTGCTCTACCCGCACATGCTCATCGACGAGACGGGCATCAACGGTTACCGCTCCTTTGTGCGGACGGTGCTCGATGTCGAGGAAGGTGCCGCTCTCTGGCACTGCTACGTGGGGCGCGACCGCTGCGGCATGGGCTCGGCGCTTATCGAGACCATGCTCGGCGTGAGCCGCGACGATATTCTCGCCGACTACCTCGCCACTAACCTTTACGCTCCCATCGACCTCACGCTGGATTCTCCCGCGTCCATTTGCTATTTCGAGGCCATCGAACGCGCGCTCGAGCCACACGGCGGGTTCAAGGGCTATCTCACCGGCACGCTCGGCGTGACCGAGGACGAAATCGCCGCCTTCCGCGAGCGTTGCCTCGAAGATTAGATCGAGTGGCCCATGCGGAGACGGGCGTTTTTCGCCGTTCCCCGCTCGTCGCCGCCTCGCATTTCACCGAAACATATCCAAAGTCACGAACTTCGGGTCTTATTCGTGTCTTTCATGCCATCTCGATGCGATGCCCGCTCGGCGGGGTAGCGCGAAAACCCGCGGCGCCCCGCCTTCCCCGTATCCGCATCCCTGGGCCTTTCCAATACTCAGCCCATCGCATGCTCATCACGCCTTTGAATCTCCGCGTTCGGGGTCGGCCACCAAATCGAGCAGCCTGCACGTGCGGTCGGCGAGCTCGTCGATGTCCTCGCGCATGTTCTTCGTCCAGCGCTCCTGACTCGCGACCGTCTCCGCACTATTCGCCACCAGGGCGTCAAGATTTGACGAGAGGGAGGCCATGGGCGTCTTGAGCTCATGCGATGCCTTGATGAGAAACTCTCGCTGGCGCGCCTGGGACTCTGCCACCGGAACGAGCGCGCGATCGATGATTCTGCGGCACACCAGGACGAGCACGGCGCAGCCAACCACGCCGACCGCCGCGAGAAACATAGCCATCCGCCTCAGGTATATAACTGACGAGGTGATATCGACGAACGCATACACGCGAGCGGCCAAATACCCATCCTTTTCGTACCCCTCGAGGCGCCCGTCGCTGTACAGGGAAACCCCGCTGTCGCCCGTCGCGTCTTTCGAATAACGCGGACTCGTCACTGCGATCTCCGTCGCGCACTTCCACGTCATCCCCTGAACCTTGATGTACTGCGGCTTCGGGCGCTTACCGGCATCCGCCCGATTGGACAGAGCAATGTTCGTCAATTCTTCGAGCGCGGATTCACACCAATTGAACGCCCCATACGAAGGATCGCCATCGCCACTTATCACATTATGAGGGGGCACCAGGAACGCCATGGAGCCTCCTTCGAACACTGCGAGGGAGAACGGACTCTGCACGGGCCCAGAGAGCGAGTAGTAGGTGTCCGGCGCCGTTGCCGTCGGCTTCCAATCGCCCGCCTCCTCTTTCGATGATTCGATTAGGCCAGCGAACGCTTGAGGGACGTCGGGCTTCGCGCCCTCGTAGGCCTCCATCAGACTGCCCCGATTCAATGAGTCGGTCATCACGTTTTGCAGCGCCACGTTGTTGGCGTCTCGCGCCGAAAATGCACTGGCAACCCAAGCAGCCGCCAAAGCGAATACGAGGATGCTGCAAACAAGCATCGACGAGCGCAGCCACAGGCGCTTGCGCAGGGCCCTGAGATCACCGCTCCCCGCAGTCAAACCGTCTTTCTGCCCATTATTGAACACGGCGCTCATGAATCTTCTCCCCTCGTCGCATCTCAGCCTGCAAGCTGTCCGTTCATCAGGCGATATCCCACACCGCGCACGGTCTCGATCCGCGCCGGTGACTCCAGTTTTTCAAGCTTGCCACGCAGCGCGTGAACCAATACCTCGATACGATTGTCGACCAACGACACATGAGGCCCCCAAAGCCGAACGGCCAAATCGCTCTTGGAGACAGGGCTTCCCGAGCGCCCCATGAACGCCTCAAGGAGCAACGCTTCCTTCGGCGTCAGCTCAACGGCAACTGCGCCCCCACGGGCCTGCACAGACAACTTTTCCACATCAAGCACAAGTCCGCACGCCTCGATCGCATTGTTCGGCCGGTAGGTTGCCGGGCGGCGCGTGACCGCTCGAATGCGGGCGAGCAGTTCGCTTGCATGAAACGGCTTGGGAAGATAATCATCCGCACCGGCGTCGAGCCCCGCCACGCGGTCGCCAACGCCCTGTCGGGCGGTGAGCAGGATAACGGGAACCACGCTGCCCGCCTCGCGCAGCTTGCGCAGAACATCCATACCGCTCATGTCGGGCAGCATGATGTCGAGAAGAAGCACATCGTATGCGCCCGTAAGCGCCATGGCGAGACCATCGGCGCCAATGTGCGCGATATCGGCACCGTAACCGCTTTTGCGCAATATCTCGGCCACCGCCTCTGCCAGACGCGGTGTATCTTCAATCAGCAGCACGCGCATCGGAGCACCTCCCTTCGAGCGCAGCGCCTCTCGTATGAGGCGCATCCCACTCGTTGCCTAGAGAATACCCGAGCAAGCTGATAAGAACCTGAGAGACGCACAGGACAAACGTCTCAATTCGTACCTGTCCCCAATCGAGACGGTCTCACATGGGGACAGGCACAAATTGAGACATGTTTGGTATGGAGCATTTGTGGGCGCTTTGACTCGTACGCTACGTCTGGGTTTTTACTATCGGTGGGTACAACACGCGATGAGCCCAAACCAGCCGACCCCACAGAGGAGCGCAGATGAAAAGCAGCGAGCTTGCACGCATGGCCGGCGTGAGCGTCCGCACCCTGCGGCACTATCACGCCATCGGCCTGCTGCCCGAGCCGCCGCGCGGCGAGAACGGCTATCGTGACTACGAGCCCACGCACCTCTTGCGCCTCCTTCGCATCCGTCAGCTGGCCTCACTCGGTTTCTCGCTCGAGCAAATCGGTCCCATGCTTCAGGACCTCGACGCCAAGCGCGCCGAGGGCGACGAGTGCCGCGGTGAGTCCGATCGCCTGCTCGACGACCTCGACAGGCAGCTTCAAGAGCAGATCGCCCAGCTCGAGCGACAGCGCGAGCTCATCGTGCGCATCCGCTCCGGCCAGGGCGAGCCCGACTATCCCGCCCGTGCCGCCCGCGCACTCGAAGCGATCGAGGACTTCGAACGCACGAGCCATGGACAGGGCTTTTTGCTCTGCGCGCTCACGGGCAACGACAAGACCGCGATGGGCGTGGCGGCGCACCTGTACTCCGACGACGAACTCGCCGAAATCGAACGCATCTTCCACGCCATCCCCGAGCGCGGCCTCACGCAGGAGTACCTCCATGTGAGCCGGCTCATGGACACGCTGCCGGCTCACGCGAGCACCGAGCGCCGCGAGGCCGCCATCGAAGCCGGCCTGTCCTTCCTCGAAAAGATCGACGATTGCTTCGACGTCCGCAACTGGCTCCGCCCCGACAAGGACTACGAGCTCGTACTCGAGAACATGGCCTCGGCACACAACAACGATGCGCAGATTGCCGCGTCCGACGAGCTGTTCACGCGGTTCACGCGACGCATGGCCGAGCACGCGGAACACGGTGGACGCACATCGTCGACCGAGGCCTGACGCATCCGACATGGCATCCGGGCGGCCGGGGCCTGTCGAGCCGGATTCTGGCCCGGCTCGCCACGCCCCGACCGCCCGTCATAAAGCGCCCGTAATTGGGAACACTCAGTTGTGTGAGAATTCAAATCGAACCCGTTGTACGCACCAGAGGAGTTCCCGTGGAAGGCCCGTTCTCCATCTTCAAAATCCCGCTCGTGCAAAGCTCTCTGTGGGCGCTCGCCCTTGCACTCGCAACCGCCATCGCCGCTCGCGTGGCAACGCGCATCCTCAAGCGCTACCTCAATCAGGAGAGCAATCCCCTGCCCTCCTCCAGCATCATCATCAATATCGCCCGCGGCGTGATCTGGGCGACGGGCATCAGCGTCATCTTGGATGCATGTTTTGGCGTCAACGCCAATGCTCTCGTAGCCGCTCTTGGCGTCGGCGGTATCGCCGTCTCGCTCGGCTTCCAAGACACGCTGTCCAACCTCATCGGCGGCTTGCAGGTGACCTTCATGGGGATCGTCAAGCCAGGCGACAATATCGAGGTCGGGGCGGAGGCCGGTGTCGTGCAAGACGTGACGTGGCGTCACACCACCATCCGCGACGCCATGGGGCAGACGGTGATCATCCCCAACTCGATCATTTCAAAGACCGCCCTCGTGCATCTGCTGCCGGCCAACCGCGTGGTTGTTCCGTTCGCCGTACCGCGCGTTGGCGAGGATGGCTGTGCCCATACTCAGCACATGGACGATCTCGCCAAGCAGCTCGCCACCCTGGCGCTCGAAGCCGGCGAGGGCGTCTCTCCCGTCATCGACGGCCCGCGCGTCCTGTTCTCCGAGATCTCGGAGCTCGGCATCAAGGGCAAGATCATTCTGCAGGTCGAGGACACGTCGAAGACCTCCGCCGCTGCAGACGCCATCGTGCGCGCTATCGCAGCGCTCGTATAGGTCCTTCTCGCAGTCGAGTCGCCTCCGCGATCCGCTCTCCGCGTTTCGAGCACCGCAATCGAAATGCCGCGATTCGCGTATCGTGGCCCGTTCGCCCCACTTCCCGCTCATACACCCCTTCAAACAAATGGCGCTCGTGGATCGGCATCCACGGGCGCCATCTTCATCTTCCGTCAGCTCAACTGAGAAGCCTCTCCCCTACTTCCATTCCTTCTCAGCAACATCCACCATGTTCTCTATGAACTTGCGGCGATACAGGTTATCCTCCTTTATCTGGTGCCAACCCGCCTCGTTCACCAGCAGATCATCCAGGCGCACGCCGTAGCGGCTTTGCACCTCGTCTCGCTTGAAGACATAGTAGCTCTCATCGAGCGGCCCATCGCTTTCCGTCAGCGTAATCTGGATCTCGTTGACGAGCGGCATGGCGCAGAACACAGCGGTCACATCGTATGCGAGAGCGGCATCGACCGAATCGCCCTCGAGGGTCTCGGGCAGCTCGCGATACGCGAGACTCAGCACATCGACGCCCTTCGTCACATCGACATCGCTCGCGTATTCTCCCATGGGAAGTGAGCGCAGAAGCGCCTCCACCTTGGCGGCGTCAGTGAGATCGGTGTCGACATATTCCGCGACGACACCATAGCCGGCATTCACAACCTCCTCGGCGAGCTCATCCCCGAGCTCGCCATCGACCCAGACCTGGCCATTCTCATCGATGAAGATCTCAGAGTTCTTCTTAGTAGGGGTGGGGCTGGCATTGCCTGCAGCAGTCGACCCCGATTCGGAAGAACCCTCGCCCCGGGAGGCATCAACGTTCTCCACGTGCTCGGTCTGCTCGCCATCGTACTGATCGGGTGCCTTGATGCCAAACATCAGGCTGCACCCGGCAAAGCCGACACCCATAACCAGAAGACCGATTAGAACGCATGCCAGCACGACGGGCCATGTGCGCCTGCGTGGCGCTGATTGCTCAGGTTGCTGATGAAGAACCGCGACATTTTCCGTAATTGGCGTGGGGCCATCATGGGGCGTGCTCGCAACGGGATCCACTTGATCGGGGTCATGCGAATCCCCAGATTCATCGACAGCATCGCTTATGTCGTCCCCATCGCACTCATCCGACGAGGAGTCCGTCGGATTCTCGATGATGACGTCATCGATACTCGTCATGCTTTCCTTTGTCTGAGCAATCGCCTCGGATTCATCCAAGCCACTGGCGATCAAATCCTCGTAGCGGGCAACGAGATTGCCGTAGATCTCTTCTTTTAGCTCGATGTTCTCAGGAGTAAGCACCTTGCCTTCGAACAGGTGCTCAACGTACATGCGAAGCTCATTCATTGTTCGCTCCCATCCATGATCAACAGTCGGTCAATGATTCCACGGACGCGCTCCCAACGCTCAGTTGCCTCGACAAGCTCCTGAGCACCGGCATCCGTCAGCCGATAGTATTTTCGACGCGCGCCTTGCGTCTCGTTTCCCCAAAAGCTCTCAACGAACTTTTGACCTTCGAGACGTTTGAGACTCGTGTAGAGAGAAGGCTCCTTCATCTCATACTCGCCCATACTCGCGGTGCCAATCGATTTGAGAATCTCATACCCATAGCTGTCACCCTTCGACAGCGTTTTGAGAATGATGGCGTCGATATTGCCTCGAATGAGATCGCTCACGGCATCACGGCTCGCCATATCGGTCACCTCCCCATTGTTTGACGTTGAGGTAACTGTATCACAGAGTACTATGTGTGTCGATGTACTCTTTCAGATATATATTTATGAAACACTCAGAGAAGGTTGCTCTTCCTGTTACGTCGCACAGGGCACTCCAGGTATTCAGCCCGATCCTTGAAGAGCTAAAAGAAAAACCCGGCTCGCACAAGGCGAACCGGGTTTCCGAGTCAAATGAGTTAAGCGAAATATCGCTTAGGCCTCCATGAAGTTGCGCTGGACGGCGGAGTCGATCTTGACGCCAGGGCCCATCGTGGAGGACACGGAGATGCTCTTGACGTACTTGCCCTTGGCGGAAGCGGGCTTGACGCGCAGGATCTCGGTGTAGAGGGCAGCGTAGTTCTCAACGAGCTTCTGCTCATCAAAGGAGACGCGACCCAGCGGAACGTGGCAGATGCCGTAACGGTCGGCGCGATACTCAACGCGGCCAGCCTTGAGCTCGGAGACCATCTTGGCGACGTCCATGGTCACGGTGCCGAGCTTGGGGTTCGGCATGAGGCCACGGGGACCGAGGATCTTACCGATGCGACCAACCTTGGCCATCATCATCGGGGTGGCGATGGCAGCGTCGAAATTGATCTCGCCCTTCTGGATCTGGGCGATGAGCTCGTCGGAACCGATGACGTCGGCGCCGGCCTCAGCGGCCTGCTCGGCCTGAGCGCCCTCGGCGAAGACGGCGACACGGACGGTCTTGCCGGTGCCGTGGGGCAGAGAGATGGAGCCACGGATGTTCTGATCGGCCTTGCGGGTGTCGATGCCGAGGCGGAAGTGAGCCTCAACGGTCTCGTCGAACTTGGCGTTGGCAAGCTCCTTCACGAGCTTGACGCCCTCGAGCGGCGTGTAGACGGCAGCGCGGTCAACCTTAGCGGCGGCCTCACGGAACTTCTTGCCATGCTTGGTAGCCATGTCATTACCTCCTGTGGTACAAGCGGGAAAACCCTCCCACATCGTTCACGTGCCCTTGTGGCACGAGAGTTACTGAAATGCGATGAGATGCGCGTTACTCGGCAATGGTGACGCCCATGGAACGGGCGGTGCCGGCAACGATCTTCTTGGCGGCATCAATGTCGTTGGCATTGAGATCGGGCATCTTGATCTCGGCGATCTTGGTGAGCTGCTCGTCGGTGAGCTGGCCGACCTTGTCGCGCTGAGGAACGGCGGAGCCGCCCTTAAGACCGAGCTCCTTCTTGATCAGGTGAGCCGCAGGCGGGGTCTTGCACACGAAATCGAAGCTACGATCCTCGAAGACGGTGATGACGACCGGGATGATGTCACCCATCTTGTCCTGCGTGGCGGCGTTGAAGGCCTGGCAGAACTGCATGATGTTGACCTGGGCGGCACCGAGGGCGGGGCCCACGGGAGGAGCCGGATTGGCCTTGCCGGCCGGAATCTGAAGCTTGATGACGGTGGCAATCTTCTTCTCTGCCATGTCACACCTTCCTTAACAACGAATGAACGTAAAAAGCTATATATCGTCAGCGCATTCGCGTTAGAAGCACGAGTTACGATGAGCGGTCGGACTCGAAGCGCGGCACGCGGACAAACACGGAAACTAGGCGATGACCTCGATCTGCTCGAACCCAAGCTCGACCGGCGTCTCGCGGCCGAAGATGAGGAGCGTGACCTTGACCTTGCCCTGCTCGGGCATAACCTCGGAGACCTTGCCGTCGAAGTCGGCGAGCGGACCGTTGGTGACGCGAATCGAAGTACCGACCTCAATATCCACGACAGCACGCTTGGGAGCGGAAGAACCCTTATCGGTCTTGCGCATCATCTTGTTGTACTCATCGCGGGAAAGCGGAGCGGGCTTACCGCTGCCGCCGAGGAAACCGGTGACACCAGGGGTGTTGCGGACGCACGTCCAGGCATCGTCATCCATCTCCATACGGACGAGGACATAGCCGGGGAAAATCTTGACGTCCTTCTCGTCGCGCTTGCCACCCTCTTTGAGCTCGGTGACATGCTCGGTCGGGATCTGGATATCGAAGATACGATCCTGCATGCCCATGGTCTCGATGCGGTGCTCGAGATCGGACTTGACGCGGTTCTCGTATCCGGAATAGGTGTGAACGACGTACCAACGCTTGGACATCTGCTTACCCCCTCAGGCTTGCGAAGAGCACGAGGCCCTGACCGATGACAAGGTCGAGGAGCGCGATGGCCACACCGACGACGATGAGCGAAGCGCACACCGCGACCGTGTAGTTGACGAGCTCGTTCTTAGTAGGCCACACGACGCGCTTCATCTCGGAGCGCACAGAAGCCAGATACGCCTTGCCGCGAGCGATCAGACCGGTCTTTTTCTCGGTCTTCTTCTGAGCGGACTTCTTGGTGCTCTTGTTGTTGGCCATTGTGGCTTACCTCCGCGCGTTTGCGCCTAGACATTAGAAAACGTAAGCCTCACAAGGAGGCTTACGATTACAGACTGGCACGCCAGGAAGGACTCGAACCCTCAACAGACGGTTTTGGAGACCGTTGCTCTACCAATTGAACTACTGGCGTGTATGCTTAGAGACTAGCGAGTCTCTTTGTGCAGCGTGTGCTTCTTGCACCAAGGGCAGTACTTCTTGATCTCCATGCGATCAGGCATGTTGGCCTTGTTCTTGGTGGTCGTGTAATTACGACGCTTGCAATCAGTGCAAGCCAGGGTAACCATAGTGCGCATGTATCTAAACCTCCATTTACCGCCCCTACGGGCACGGTCGCTAACATTACCATCGACCATCATGTGATGTCAATGCCAACGGTATTACCGTATCTATTCTGCAAACGAGATTCACAACTTGAACGCAACTCGGAAGAGAATGCGATCAGAGGGCAGCGCAGATACGGGAATGCCGCCTTGCCGAGCCAATCACGAGCGTAAAGGCTGGCAGAAAAAGGACCCGGCACCAATTGTGGCGCCGGGTCCTACAAGTACGCCTAGATCAGCGGGTAACCGAAGTTACTCGATGATGGTGGAGACGATACCGGAACCCACGGTGTGGCCACCCTCGCGGATAGCGAAGCGCAGGCCCTCCTCCATGGCGATCGGGTGGATGAGCTCGCCGGTGATGGTGATGTGGTCACCAGGCATGGCCATCTCGGTGCCCTCGGGCAGACGGACGGAACCGGTCACGTCAGTGGTACGGAAGTAGAACTGAGGACGGTAACCATCGAAGAACGGGGTGTGACGGCCACCCTCGTCCTTGGTCAGGACGTAGATCTCACCGGTGAACTTGGTGTGAGGGGTAACGGAACCCGGCTTGCACAGAACCTGGCCGCGCTCGATCTCCTCGCGCTTGATGCCGCGGAGCAGCAGGCCGACGTTGTCGCCAGCCTCGCAGAAGTCCATGGACTTACGGAACATCTCGATGCCGGTGCAGACCGTGGACTTGGTCTCCTTGATGCCGACGATCTCGACGTTGTCGTTGAGCTTGAGCTCGCCGCGCTCGACACGACCGGTGGCGACGGTACCACGACCGGAAATGGTCATGACGTCCTCGACGGCCATGAGGAAGGGCTTCTCGTTGTCGCGCTCAGGCGTGGGGATGTACTCGTCAACGGCATTCATGAGCTCGCGGATGGAGTCCATCCACTTCTCCTCGCCGTTGAGGGCGCCGAGGGCGGAGCCGCGGACGATCGGCAGATCGTCGCCCGGGAACTCGTACTCGGAGAGCAGGTCGCGGGTCTCCATCTCGACGAGGTCGATGAGCTCGTCGTCGTCGACCATGTCGCACTTGTTCAGGAAAACGACGATGTAAGGAACGCCGACCTGACGGGCGAGCAGGATGTGCTCGCGGGTCTGAGCCATCGGGCCGTCGGTGGCGGCGATAACCAGGATAGCGCCGTCCATCTGAGCAGCACCGGTGATCATGTTCTTGACGTAGTCGGCGTGGCCGGGGCAGTCAACGTGAGCGTAGTGGCGGCTGGCAGTCTCGTACTCGACGTGGGAGACGGAGATCGTAATGCCGCGCTCGCGCTCCTCGGGAGCCTTGTCGATGTTCTCGAAGGCGGTGAAGTCGGCCTTGCAGCCCTCAGTCTCAGACAGAGTCTTGGTGATGGCGGCGGTCAGGGTCGTCTTACCGTGGTCAACGTGACCGATGGTGCCGATGTTAACATGCGGCTTAGTGCGCTCAAACTTTTCCTTGGCCATGAAGCCCTCCTTCTGGAAAAGGTTGCTCCCTTTTGGAGCAAGTCCCTACTTAACTTAAGCGGCCTCCTCGTTTCCTCGGAAGCCGCCATAGTTACCTGGTAGCGGTGACTGGATTCGAACCAGTGACAACACGGGTATGAACCGTGCGCTCTGACCAACTGAGCTACACCGCCAGATGGAGCCTGCAACCAGACTTGAACTGGTGACCTCTTCGTTACCAACGAAGTGCTCTACCGACTGAGCTATACAGGCCTGACTGGTGGGGATGATAGGACTCGAACCTATGAACCCAGAGGGAGCGGATTTACAGTCCGCCGCAGTTGCCGCTGTGCCACATCCCCAGTCATTGTCAAACTCTCGCACGAAGCTGCATTTCTGCGGTGCTCTGTGCTCGAGCGAAGTGAATAATAGAACGTGGCGAGTAAGCGTGTCAACAAAAGGTTTTATATACACGTGCCCGGGCGTATCGCAGTGCAGGTAGATGGCTTAATCTGCTTATGTTCGACATATGGCGACATGGCCTTTTCTCTTTCATGTCTCAAATCGCCAGGTTCTACTTTTGCGTGATGCAGCACTATCCAATCGCCTGTCCGCAATCGATTGCGATTCCCATCGATTTGTTGAAAAAAGCCCGGTTCCGCTTGGAAACCGGGCTTCTTGATTCTATGGAGCCAGCGACAGGAATCGAACCCGCAACCAACGGATTACAAATCCGTTGCTCTACCGTTGAGCCACGCTGGCACTTCGGGCGCCGCAGGCGCGCAAAGCTTGTTTAGGATAGCGGAGCTCTAACGGCCGCGCAAGGATTGCAGCTTGGCGAGGGATTCGGGGCTCAATCGGCTCCCGAGCGTCAACTTGATGTCCACGTTCTCCTCGCGGGCGCGCTCGAAATCGCGATTCATATCCTCGATCTCCTCCACGAGCATGCGGGCCGAGACGCGCGTCACGCCATGGCCCATGACGGTCGCCTGGATCATCGCGTCACTTGTCACCACCGAGCAGGCCCTCCCCTCCTCGCGCGCACGGGTGCACAGATCCTGGATCACCGTATCTGCTGTCACGCCCGTGGGTGAGAACTCGATGCGCACGCCGCCCTGCGGAAGGTTCGGGCGATCGGGCGACACGTTGCCCGCGGCGTCGAACACCACGACCGCCTCGTACTGTCGGCCCGCAAACGCGGCCACGTCGCCGACCAGGGCCGTTCTGGCGCGCTCATACACATCGCTGGAATAGGGGTGGTCGCCACGGTCGAACATGAGCCGCTCGTACTTCGGCGTGGCGTGGATGACGTTGTAGCCGTCGACCACGAGCAGCTCCTTCTTGCCCGAGCGGGCGCCGCGAGGCGGCACGGGCGTGCTCGAGGCGCCGAGACCTGCGAACGCGTTGCCAACACCATAGGTGCTTGCATCGACGATCGGCTTGGCCGAACCCTCGCCAAAACGCTTGGCCTTTGACTTCTGTCGATTCTTCTTCGTCACGACCCGTTTCCTCTACTTCCGTTCGGAGATCTCCGGTGTCTGCAAATTTTACGCCCGCGATATGGGGCGCTCCTAGGCTAGTGAGTCGCGGTTGCGGCGCATCCACTCGAAGCACAGGGCCGTGGCGGCCTGCGCGACATTGAGGCTCTCGGTCTCCCCGCGCTGCGGCAACTTGGTGGTGAAGTCACAGGTATCGAGCACCAGTCGGGAGATACCGTCGCCCTCCGACCCCATGACGAGCGCCACGCGGCCCTCAAACGGGGCATCCCAGCACACATCCTCCGCGTGCTCGGTGGCGCCGCCGACCCAAAAGCCAGCGGACTTGAGGTCCTCGAGAGCACGGGCGATGTTGGGAACCTGTGCGATGGGCAGGTGCATGACGGCTCCTGCGGAGGTCTTGTACGTTGCGACGGTGACCTCGGCCGACCGCTTGTTGGGAATCACGACGCCAGCTGCACCCACAACCTCGGCAGAGCGCACGATGGCACCGAAGTTGCCGGCGTCGGTGACATGGTCGAGCACCACCACGAGCGCGGGCGAGCCGGCCGGTGCGGCGGCGATGATGTCGGAGAGGTCGGCATAGGGGAACTTGCCAACCTCGAGGACGATGCCCTGGTGGGCGCCATGGCTCGAGATCGCGTCGAGCTGGGTGCGGGGCACGCTCTTGACGCTCACGCCTGCCTCGCCAAGGCCGGCGAGCAAGTCGCGGATGGCCGGCTCGTTCCCCACGCCCTGCGCGATCAGCGCGCGCTTGATGGGAAAGCCGGTTCGCAGCGCCTCAAACGCGGCGCGGCGCCCCTCGATGTAATTGCCCTCGGCGGCGTGGACGTCGCGGCGCTGGGGCGCTGCGGTCTGCTGGGACCGAGACGCCTGAGGCATGCGCTGCTGGGCCACAGACCTAGCCCCGCGTCCCTGCGCGCCCTTCGCGCGGCCTTCGGCCCCGCGCTTCGGCTTTCCCTGATAATCGCCGCCCTTTTGCGGGCGCTTCTTCTGTGCCATCTCGGCCCCTTTCAAAGCGATTCACTCGCTGACATTGTCACATCTCGGTACGCAAAATGCACCCGTCTCCCACACCCGAGCGCGCTCATAACATACACGCCGCACCCGGGCACTCCGGATGCGGCGTGACATTTCTAACGTACGCCAACCTCAATTTAGGGACTGTCCCCAAATTGAGGTGATTTAGCGCCTGCCCCCTAATTGAGACAGGGGAGCTAAGCGCGCTTGATGCGGGAGCCGGCGGCGGTGTCCTCGATGGCAAGGCCGAGCTCCTTCAAGCGATCGCGGATGGCGTCGGCGGTGCCCCAGTCCTTGGCGGCGCGGGCCTCCGCACGAGCAGAGAGGATGGCCTCGGCGGCCGCGTCAACGTCATCTCCCTCAAAGCCCACGAGCTCGGCGGCCACACCTGCGAGCTCGGCGGGCAGCGGTTCCTCGATCACGGGGAGCTTGACGCCCAGCTGCGCGAGCGCACCGCTGATCACGGCGGCGCAGACGCGCGCGGCGCCCTCGTCCACCGCGCCGGCGGCCTGCTCGAGGTACTTGTTAGCCTCGGTCACGAGCTGGAAGTAAGCAGCCACGGCACCGGCAGTATTGAAGTCGTCATCCATGCAGGCCTCGTAGTCGGCGGCGGCCTTTTCCATGGCGGCGGTCAGCGCATCAGCGAGCTCGGCATTCGACTCCCCTTCCGCGTGGTCGGCCGCCCACTTGAGGTTGCGGCAGGTGCCGGCGATACGCGCGAGCGAGTTCTCGGCGCCCTCGAGGCGCTCCCAGGAGAAGTCGAGCGGGCTGCGGTAGTGGGTCTGCAGCATGAGCAGGCGCAAGGCGGCGGCGGAGTGCTTCTCGAGCACCTCGGCCAAGGTGAAGAAGTTGCCCAGGCTCTTGCTCATCTTCTCGCCGTCAACGAGCAGCATGCCCGTGTGCATCCAGGTGTTGGCAAAACCCTCGTGCCAGGCGCAGGTGGCCTGGGCGCACTCATTCTCATGATGCGGGAAGGCAAGGTCGGAACCGCCGCCGTGGATGTCGATGGGCGTGCCCAGATAACGGTGCACCATGGCGGCGCACTCGGTGTGCCATCCGGGACGGCCCTCGCCCCACGGGCTCTTCCAGGAAGGCTCGCCGGGCTTGGCGGCCTTCCACAGGGCAAAGTCCAGCGGGTCGCGCTTGTCCTCGTTCTCCTCGATGCGGGCACCCACCATGAGGTCATCGATGTTGCGGCCGGAGACCTCGCCATAAGAGGGGTCGCTGCGCACGGAGAAGTACACGTCGCCGTTGTCGGCCGCATAGGCGTGACCGCCCTCGATCAGCGTCTTGATCATGCCGATCATGGCGCCGATCTCCTTGGTGGCACGGGGGCGCACATCCGGGTCGAGCACGTTGGCGGCGCGCATGACGCCGATAAACTTATCGGAGAACTCGGTGGCGACCTCCTCGGCGGTGCGACCCTGCTCGTTGGCGCGGTTGATGATCTTGTCATCCACGTCGGTGAGGTTCTGAGCGAACGTGACCTCGTAGCCGCTCGCGATGAGCCAGCGGCGGATCACGTCGAAGCTGATGAAGGTGCGGGCGTTGCCGATGTGGATGTTGTCGTAGACGGTGGGGCCGCACACGTACATGCGGACCTTGCCCTCCTCGATGGGACGGAAGTCCTCTTTTTGGTGAGTGGCGCTGTTGTAGATCTTCATGGGTATCTCCTCCGGGGCGGGGCGAGGCATATCATCCGCGCTCAAACAGTCCTGGCTCGCACGAAGCATCCACAGGACGCTTCGGCTCATGCGGAAACTGTGCGCGGACGATATGCCCCGCCTCGACCACATCGCTGTCTTCCTTGCATAGTCTATACGAGCGGACAACCTTGCAGAAGCTCGGACTTCCTCCTCGTCGGACAAGGAGATCCGCTCCAAAGAAAAAGAGGGATAGCGAACCGCCGCGGGCGGTTCTTTCAGCTACATCGCTCCAGCAGGCAGACGGACCAGGCGCCTATGCCCTCGCCTTCGCCCTCCCAACCGAGCTTTTCGGTGGTCGTGGCCTTGACGCCGATGTTTTCGACCGGGCAGCCGATGGCGCGGGCCAGATTCTCGCGCATGGCCTCGCGGTGCGGACCGATCTTGGGCTCCTGACAGGCGATAGTGCAATCGGCATCGACGAACTCGTAGCCCAAGCTGCGGGCATGCTCCATCACCGCGGCGAGGAGCTTAAGCGAATCGGCTCCGGCATAGGCCGGGTCTGTATCGGGGAAGAGCTTGCCAATGTCACCACCGCGGCAGGCGCCCAGGATGGCATCGGCTAGGGCGTGCGCGAGCACGTCGGCGTCGCTATGGCCGAGCAGGCCCTTGCTGTGCGGGATATCCACGCCACCGATGATGCAGCGGCGCCCCTCCACCAGGCGGTGTACGTCGTATCCATGGCCAATGCGCAGATTCGATGCCATACTGCCCCCTTATCTCACAAAATGCACGGGCTAAGGATATACCCTGCGGCGCTTTTTCGCTTCACATCCGGGCTTGACGATCGCTCGCATCTTGCTTGATGAGGTTTTTCGTATCGTTTTTGAGGAACCCCGGATAGACCTCCTTTTCGAGCAATCACGACCTGCGCTTTTGCTCTGAAAATCGGAGGCCTACTTCGAGAAATCGAAATACGATACGAAAAACCTCAAGAAGGACTCTCCGGCGCGGCGCCGGACGCTGTGGAAGAGGCCCACATCGGAGGAACCGTCTGCCAAAACCGGACGCATCGCCATGGTCACCCACGAAGTCGGGCGCGCAGGGCCGCCTCGACCGGCGCCAGATCCTCGGGCAACGTAACCTTGAGGTTGTCGCGTGGGGCCTCGAACCCGCACACGCGGCCGCCCATCCCCTCGACCAAAGATGCGTCATCGGTGCCCACGAAACCCGTGCGATCGACCCATTCATATGCTCTGATCAGGGACTTGGTCCAAAAGACCTGCGGAGTCTGCACTGTCCAGAACCGAGCGCGCGGCGGGGTCTCCACAAAGCAGCCGGCCTCATCGATGACCTTGAGCGTGTCGACCGCGGGCTGACCGCACACCACACCGTCAAGAGCATGCCCCCGACGAACACCGCCCGCCGTCGAACAGGCGCTCTCCCCCGCGGGATTACCAGCCACCTCGGCGCCGCCCGCATCCACAAGGGCATCCGGCCCCGCATCATCTCCGGCAACGAGCGCCTCGATGGCGGCGTCGATGGTCTCGGGCAAGATCAGCGGGCGGGCGGCATCGTGCACGAGCGCGATCTCGCAGTCGGCCGGAACAGCAAACAAGCCGTTGCGGGTTGAATCCTGCCGCTCGGCGCCGGAGGGCGCGAACGCGATGGGCGTCAAGAACGAAAACGGTTCGACGGCGCGGCGCCGCATCTCATCGGACTTATCGGGCGGGCACACCACGACGATGCGCGACACGCGTTCGGCCGCGTCAAACGCCTCGAGCGTCCAGGTAATGAGCGGCTTACCGGCAACTTCGATCAACAGCTTTCCGCCCGGATTGCCAAAACGCGTACCCGAACCGCCCGCCACGATGATCGCGCAGGCGCGCTCCATGCCCTCGGCCATGCTTCCCTCCCCTTCAACGCGAAAGAGGCGCACCCGCGCCCCTCTCGCACTCTTCATCGATCAAAATCCGTGCGCCCCGGCCCCATGCGAGGCCAACGAAGCGCACAGCCCGGCACCCGAGGGCCTTAAGCCTCGCGCTTGCTGCCGTGCATCCGCGCGAGCGAATCCGCGAGAATCGCAGGGTTGTTGACGCCGAAATTGCCCAAGCGGTCGGGATCGTTCTTGATGTCGTCCATAAGATCTTGCAGCGAACCGTACTCATCCACGATGCGCTCTGCCACGCCGTCGCGCACGACGGATACGCGCGACAGGGTGCGCAGACCAAGCGGGGACATGACGGAGTCCTCGTCGAGGTCCTCAAAGCCAAGGGCCTTGGCGACCTTGCTGGGACTCGTGAGGTCCTGGGCCGACATCGACGAGAACACCTGTCGCACGCGCTCGGCATTCTCCTCGGAGGCATCGGCCGCATAGTCGCGGATCATAAGGCTGTATTCGGTCTCCATGCCGGCGCCGGCGAGCTGCTCGAGCTGCATCTGCACGAGCTTCCCCTGGTTGCCCAGCTTGGCGATGCAGTTCTGAAGCTCCACCTTGGCCTGCTCCATGATCTCGAAGCTCGAGAAGATGCTCGTGATATCGGCAAGCGTGACGTAGTCGTCCAACTCGAGCGCCGTAAGGCGCAAAAGCGAGCGGTCGAGCGAGGAACGCGTGGTCTGAAGCGTGGAAACGAGCTGGTTCACCGAGCTCATGATCTCGGTCACCGGCTGAATCTGATAGGACTTGCCATCCACATAGACGTTCACCACGCCACGGCGCTCGGACACCGAGATAATCGTGGCGTCGGTGAGCACGCTCATGCGGGCCGCGGTGCGATGGCGCATGCCCGTCTCGCTCGTGGAGAGCGAGGGATCCGGATTGAGGTGGAAGTTGGCGCGCAGGATCTTGTTGAGTCCGCCGTCGATGACGATCGCACCATCCATCTTGGAGAGCTCGAAAAGTCGGTTGCTCGTGAAAGAAATGTTCAGCGGAAAGCCATCGTTGCCGGCGGCAAGTACGGCCTCGGTATCGCCCACGCAGATGAGCGCGCCGATGTGGCCCGCGATGATCATATCGAGGGCGGTCCTCAGCGGTTGCCCCGGGGCGGTGAGGCGAACGGCCTCTTTCATGCGCTCGTCGGTGCTTTTCTGTTCCACGGCGGACCTCCCTTGTTTCTCGCTCGTTTTATTGTCGCACGAATCGCAGGGCCCTCTTCAGATTTGCAGAAAAGTTACGATGCCGCCACGCCTGCGGAACGGAGGGGTCAAACAGACGCGGTTGACGGCCGGGCCAGACGAGCCGACTGCAAAGCGGCCAGCCGGAAATCAATCCGACTGGCCGCTCAAGGCTCGCAATTTCACATGACTCAGTACGCGCCGATGGCTCAGTGCGCGCCGGCGCTCGATTGGATAAGCCCACCGGAGGTGCTTGTGGTGCGCGGGGCGCTCGTGGAGCGGCGCGGCGCCGAGGCGTCAAAACCCGCACCGAGCTCACCGATCGCACGAGGAGCGGGGATTTCGCCGGCAACATGGGTGAACACGAGCTCACCGTCGGCAAGGTCGCACTGGACCGTATCGCCCGCGGACCATTCGCCCGCCAGCAGCTCCTCGGACAGCGGGTCCTCAATGAGGCGCTGGATGGCACGGCGCAGCGGACGAGCGCCATTGGTGAGATCGGTACCCTCGCGCACGATCTTGTCGAGTGCGGCGTCGGTCAGCACGATATTCATCCCGTTGGCGATCAGACGCTGACGCAGGTCGTCGACGAGCAGCTCGGCGATGCGCGTGAGGCTCTCACCGACGAGCTTCTGGAACACCACGATATCGTCCACGCGGTTGATGAACTCGGGGCGGAACAGGCGCTTGAGCTCCCCCATCGCACGGCCGCGGATCTCGTCGGCGGTAAGACCGGCCTCGCCCGTGGTGCCAAAGCCCACGCTCGAATCCTGTGCGATCTCGCGGGCTCCCACGTTGCTCGTCATGATGACGACCGTGTTGCGGAAATCAACGGTCTTGCCCTGGCTGTCGGTCAGGCGGCCCTCGTCGAGCACCTGCAGCAAGATGTTGAAGATGTCGGGATGCGCCTTCTCGATCTCGTCGAACAGCACCACCGAGTACGGATTGCGGCGCACGGCCTTGGTGAGCTGGCCGCCCTCCTCATGTCCCACGTAGCCCGGGGGCGAACCGATGAGCTTGGAGACCTCGTACTGGCTGCCGAACTCGGACATGTCAAAGCTGATGAGCGCATCTTTGCTGCCGAACAGGTACTCGGCGAGCGTCTTGGCGAGCTCGGTCTTGCCGGTGCCCGTGGGGCCCAAAAAGATGAAGGAACCGCCAGGGCGACGGGGGTCCTTGAGCGGGCTGCGGCTGCGCCGGATCGCCTTCGCGACGGCGGCGACCGCCTCGTCCTGCCCGATGATACGCGTCTTGAGCGCGCTCTCGCAGGCGAGCAGGCGACGGCTCTCGTCCTCCGTGAGCGACGAGACGGGCACGCCCGAAGTCACCGAGACGATGTCGGCGATCTGGGGCACATCGATGACGACCGGGCTCGCGTCGAGCTCGGCGTTCCAGGCGGCGCGGGCCTCACCCAGGGCGATTTCGGCGGTCTGCTGCTGTTCCTTGGCCTCGGCGGCGCGGTTCATGTCGTCCGCGGCGCTCGCCTCCTCGACGGCGGCCTTGAGCTCGACCACGCGGGCCTCGGCCTCGCGCACGGGCTCGGGCGCCTTGTTGCGCGCGATGCGAGCGCGGGCACCGGCCTCGTCGATGAGGTCGATCGCCTTGTCGGGCAGGAAGCGGTCCTGGATATAGCGGGCCGAAAGACTCGCAGCCGCCTCAAGGGCCGCCTGCGTGTAACGGACGTGGTGGTGCTCCTCATATTTGGGAGCGAGCTTGGCAAGGATCGCCACGGTGTCGGACGCGCTCGGCTCATCCACGTCGATAGCCTGGAAGCGGCGCTCGAACGCCGGATCCTTTGCCAGGTACTTGCGGAACTCCTCAGCGGTGGTGGCGCCGATGATCTGGAAGGCGCCGCGTGCGAGGACCGGCTTGAGCATGGAGCTCGCGTCGATTGAGCCCTCCGCGGAGCCCGCGCCGATCAGCGTGTGCATCTCATCGATGAACAAGATGATGTCGTCGGCCTCGGTGGCCTCCGCTATCACACTCTTCAGGCGCTCCTCGAACTCGCCGCGATACTTTGCACCGGCCACCAGCCCGGGCAAGTCGAGCGTCCAGATGTTTTGGCCCATGAGGTTCTCGGGGACGTTGCCGGCGGAGATCTCCTGCGCCAGCCCCTCGACGATGGCGGTCTTGCCCACACCGGGGTCACCCAGGATGAGCGGGTTGTTCTTGGTACGACGAGAAAGGATCTCCATCATGCGGGAGATCTCCTTCTCTCGGCCGATGACCGGATCGAGCTTGCCCTCGCGCGCCTCCTGCGTGAGGTTGGTGCCGAACCGCGCGAGCACGCTCTCCGGCTTGCCACCGGCCTGGCCCTGCGCTCCGCCGCCGAAAAACGGCAGGCCCGCACCCGGACGACCGGAGCCGGCGCCCGCCAGGGGACGCTGCTTGCCCTGGTCCTTGGCCGTGAGCTTCTCCACGGCGCCGCGGACGCTCGCGCCCGAGACGCCCAGGCGGCGCAGGATGTCCACAGCCAGGCCGTTGCCCTCGCTCACGATGGCGAGCAGCAGGTGCTCCGTGGAGACATAGGTCTGGTTGTTCTCGCGCGCCAGACGGAAGCTCTTCTCCATCACCGAGATGACGAGCGGCGTGAATGCAAGCTTGGCGTCCTCGGGCTCAGGCTCCGAAGGTGCGGCCTTATGAATCTCGTTCAGCTGCTCGAGGATGTCGTCGTACGTGATCTCGAGATCGCGCAGCGCCTCGGCCGCCACGCCCTCTTGCTCCTTGGCCAGGGCGAGCAGCAAATGCTCGGTGCCGACCTTGGAGGTCTTGAGCGCTCGAGCCTCCTCTTTCGCAAGCGACATGACCTTGCGCGCTCGATCGGTGAATCGGTCCAACATGCGTCTACCTCGTTTATGCTCGTGGCGTGTTATCGAAAAACGTGTACCCAATGGCGCACCATGATAACCGATTGAGGTCAAAACGCGACAGCTGACGCAAGGGACAGCACCGCTGCTCGTGCCCATATCCAATAAGGCCCGCAGCAAACTTCATCGCTACGGGCCTTTCGCATCCCTAGGGAAGACGGCTCAATTTGTACCTGTCCCCAATTGGGGCATTAGGCGGCGAGGCGTTTGAGCACGTCGACGAGCAGGGTGTAGAAGCGCTCGGAGGAGGCGAGCTCCATGGACTCATCGGGCGTGTGAACATCCTTCAGGGTCGGACCGACGGCGATGGCGTCCAGGCCGTCGAGGGCCTCGGCGAACAGGCCGCACTCAAGGCCGGCGTGGATGGACTCGATGCGCAGCTCGGTGTCGAACAGCTCGCGGTAGCTCTCGAGAAAGACGTCACGCACCGGGGAGTGCTCGGCGTAGCTCCAGCCCGGGTACTCGTACTCGAACTTGGCGTCGAAGCCCAGCACGTCGGCGAGCGTCTGCAGGCGGTCCTTGAACTCCTCCTGCAGGGAGGTGATAGAGGAACGCGGAGACAGCAGGATCTTGGCCTCGTCATCGGACGTGGCGACAACGCCGATGTTGGAGGAGACGTCAACGGCACCGTCGGCCGCCAGGTTGCGACGCATCACGCCGTTGGGGGCGAGGCGGATGGCGCGCACAAAGGCGAGCGCGGTGTCCTCGTTGATGGCCTCGACCTCGGCGTCATCGGCAATTGCAACATCGCAGGTAAAGCCGGGGTCATAGGTCTCGAGCTCGGCGGCGACCTTCGCGGCGATCTCGCGGGCGAGCTCGGCGCCCGCCTCGGCGGCGGCGTGATCGGCGTAGACGAGCTCGGCCTTGCACTCGCGGTTGATGGCGTTGTCCTTGGTGCCACCGTTGAAGCTCACCAGGGCGGGCTCACCGGCGATCATGAGGCGCTCGACGATGCGGGCCATGATGAGGTTGCCGTTGCCGCGCTCGAGGTGGATGTCGGCACCGGAGTGACCGCCGAGGAGGCCGGAGATCTCAAGCGTGAGGACGCTGCCGGACTTGTGCTCACGGGCGATAGGGCGGGTGTAGGTGACAACGACGCCGCCGGCGCAGCTGACGGTGGCCACGCCCTCCTCCTCGGAATCGAGGTTGATCATGGTGCGGGCATCGATCTGAGACTTGTCGAGGGTCTCGGCGCCCACGAGGCCGGACTCCTCGTCGGTGGTGAAGACGCACTCGAGGGCCGGATGGGCCAGGGAGTCGTCGTCGAGCACGGTGAGCATGAGCGCGACCGCGATGCCATTGTCGGCGCCCAGGGTGGTGCCATTGGCGGTAAGGACGCCGTCGGTCACCACGAGATCGATGCCGTCCTTGGTGAAATCGTGCTCGACGGAGCCGAGCTTGTCGCACACCATATCGATGTGGCCCTGCAGCATGACAGCGGGCTTGTCCTCGGCGCCGGCGGAGGCGGCCTTCTTGATGATCACGTTGTGGACATCATCCTGATAGACCCACAGGCCGTGGTCCTTGGCGAACGTCACCAGGTAATCGCTGATCTGCTTCTCGTTGCCTGACTCGCGCGGGATGGCGCTGATCTCCTCGAAGTAATGGAACAGCTTGGCGGGCTCATAGCCGGTGATCTTGTAGTCCATGGGTGCCTCCTTGGCGCATCTGATACGGACATTAGCCATGCGACTTATATATTCCCAAAGTTCAGTTGAGGAAACCAGCCCACACTCGACGAGAGGCCCCTCGCTCACGTCCGACGGGCGAAATCGGCCCCAGACCGACCGCACCCTGTGCCGGGGGGCGTCTTCAGCCGACCCCATCCCGCCGAGACATAACAAAAGTCACGTTTCCAAGGGCGGAAACGTGACTTTCATTTGACTTCGATCAGCGTTCGGAGGCCATTCGGCACCCAGGGCCAACCTCAAGTATCCGGCGTCAGCCTCAATTTAGGGACTGTCCCTAAATTGAGGTGTGGGAGCCGTCCCCGGATAGGGGCAACCTACAGAGGGCCGCTATTCGTCAGAACGGCGAAACCGATCTAGTAGAGCTTGGCGCCGGCGGGGATGGCATCGTCCACGATCAGAACGTTGAGGCGCTCGGGAGTCTCGTCGCCCTCGGCCTCGGCATGCACGGCGGAGATGATCATGCCGCAACTGGGGATACCCATCATCTTGCGCGGAGGCAGGTTGGTGATGGCGATGAGCGTCTTACCGATCAGGTCCTCCGGCTCGTAGTAGTCGTGAATGCCGGAGAGGATGGTGCGGTCGGTGCCGGTGCCGTCGTCCAGGGTGAAGTTCAGCAGCTTCTTGGACTTGGGAACGGCCACGCAGTCCTTGACCTTCACGGCGCGGAAGTCGCTCTTGGCAAAGGTGTCGAAGTCGACGAAATCCTCGAACAGCGGCTCGACGACCACCTTGGAGTAGTCGTTCGTGGGCTTTGCGGGCACAGGGAACGGGCTCGCGGCACCCGCGGCCTCGGCCATCTGGGCGGCCTTGGCAGCAGCGGCACCGGACTTGGAGCCCTTCTCGGGCTTCATGTGCGGGAACAGCAGGACGTCGCGGATGGACGTGGAGTTGGTGAGCAGCATGACCACGCGGTCGATGCCGATGCCGATGCCACCCGCGGGAGGCATGCCGTACTCGAGCGCGCGCACGTAGTCCTCGTCGTACTCCATGGCCTCGTCGTCGCCGCCGGCCTTCTCCTCCATCTGCGCGGCGAAGCGCTCGGCTTGATCGACCGGGTCATTGAGCTCGGAGAACGCGTTGGCGTACTCGTGCGCGGCGATGAAGAGCTCGAAGCGGTGCGTGAGGCGCGGGTCGTCCTCGTGACGCTTGGCCAGCGGGGAGACCTCGACGGGGTAGTCCACGACGAAGGTCGGGTTGATGAGGATAGCCTCGCCAAGCTCGTCGAACAGCTCGGCGATGAGCTTGCCGGCGGTCCACTCAGGCTTGTACTCGATGTCATGCTCGTCGCAGGCGGCGCGAAGCTCCTCAACGGGCGTATCGATGGTGATGGTGCGGCCCAGAACCTCGGAGACGACGTCGGTCATGGGGCGAGACGGCCACGGGGAGAACAGGTCGATGGCCTGACCCTGGTAATCGATCATGCCCTCCAGCCCGATGGCACGCGCGGCGGCCTTGATGACGCCCTCGGCGAGCTCCTTCATGCCCTCGAGGTCGGAGTAGGCGCGATAGGCCTCCATGGTGGTGAACTCGGGGTTGTGGGTGAGGTCCATACCCTCGTTGCGGAAGATACGGCCGATCTCGAACACGCGCTCATAGCCGCCCACGAGCAGGCGCTTGAGGTGCAGCTCGGTGGCGATGCGCAGGTAGTTCTCCTGGTTGAGCGCGTTGAAGTGCGTGATGAACGGCTTGGCCGTGGCGCCACCCTGAATGGACTGTAGGATGGGGGTCTCGACCTCCATGTAGCCGTTGTCCTCCATGTAGCGGCGGAAGGCAGAGACGATGGCGGAGCGCTTGCGGAAGGTCTCACGCACGTCCTCGTTCACGATGAGGTCGACGTAACGCTGGCGATAGCGAGTCTCCTTATCGGAGAGGCCGTGGAACTTCTCGGGCAGCGGGCGGACCGCCTTGGAGAGCAGCTGGGCAGTTCGCGGAGCGATGGAGAGCTCGCCGCGCTTGGTGCGCGTCATCTGGCCGGTCGCCTGGACGATATCGCCGAGGTCGAGCTCCTTCAGAACCTCCCAGGACTCCTCCTCCACATCGTTCACGCGGCAGAAGAGCTGGATGTCGGCGGACGGATCGCGCACGACGATGAACATGATCTTGCCCTGACCACGCTTGGCCACGACGCGACCGCCGATGGTGACGGTCTCGGGGGCGACCTCCTCGTTGGCGAGATGCTCATAACGATCGAGCAGGTCGGCGGCGTGATCGGTCACGGAAGAACGCTCCGGGTAGGGATTCTTGCCGGCGGCGTACAGGGCGGCGCGGTCGGCGAGGCGACGGGCGCGCTCGTCGTTCAGGATGTTGGCGGGCTCGGCGGCTTCGAGGTTCTCGGCCATCTCGGTGACTCCTCTCGTGGTGCCGGACCGTGGCCCGGCTGTTCTTCGACACGGCAATCGCTCATCAAGCGTACCGCGAAGGGGCTTCAAACGAAAACCGCCCCCTGGCGCCATGCGGCGTCAAGGAGCGGAGTTGCGCGCTAGGATTCGAACGAACCCTAGCGCGAGATCTTGGCAATGGTGTAGACGCGCGTCTTGCCGTTTGCAAGCACAACCTCGACGCTCTCGCCCTCACCGTGACCGATGATGGCACGACCGACCGGGGACTCGTTGGAGATCTTGTGCTCGAGAACGTTGGTCTCGGTGGTACCGACGATGGTGAAATCGGAGGCCTCGCCCTCGCCGTCGATCAGCGTGACGACGCTGCCGATGGAGACGATCATGCTGGAGCCGGCAACGGCATCCTGAGCGTTGGCCAGGGTGGCGCGGATCTCGGCGATGCGGGCGGCATTGCGAGCCTGATCCTCCTTGGCGGCATCGTACTCGGCGTTCTCGGAAAGGTCGCCGAATGCACGGGCCTCTTTGATG
>ERZ857955.752-NODE-752-length-33085-cov-4.172147_pt1 | contig 33085 bp, 28 predicted proteins | sample MGYA00519956_ERZ857955 | MGnify/ENA primary metagenome ERZ857955 (study PRJEB31778, sample SAMEA3449378) | human gut metagenome | biome: human gut; feature: human-associated habitat; material: faeces | place: United Kingdom | collected 2010/2012 ...
CCCGTGTTGGTGGTGCAGCACAGACTAAGGCTATGAAGAAGGCAGCCGGAAGTATACGTATTGACCTTGCGCAGTACCGTGAGATGGAAGTATTTACACAGTTCTCATCAGACCTTGATGAGGGTACTATGAAACAGTTACAACATGGACGTGCACTTATGGAGCTTCTTAAGCAGCCTATGAGCCATCCGTTCAGCATGGCAGAGCAGGTTATTATACTTGTAGCAGCTAACGCACATATATTCAGTGATATTGAGCTTTCTAAGATCAAGGGATTCAGGGCAGATATGCTTGAATTCTTCCATAGCCAGCATTCAGAGATAGTAAATACTATCGAATCAACTAAGGATCTTACAGATGAGACTAAGGAAGCTATTATTGCAGCAGCTAACGAATTCAAGAGTGAAAGATAAGGGGGATTGCTATGGCGAATACTAAAGAAATTCAGGCGAGAATAAGTAGTATTCAGGATACGATGAAAATCACCAAAGCCATGTATATGATGTCCTCAGTCAAGCTTAGAAAGGCAAAGCAGAAGCTTGAGGATACAGAACCTTACTTTTATGGATTACAGGATCAGATAAAAAGTATATTATTTCATTTTCCTACTATGCAGCATCTTTTCTTTGATAACAGAAATGTAGATATACACGAAGATGTTAAAAGAAAAGCATTTATAGTGATAAGTGGTGATAAAGGTATGGCAGGAGCATATAACCACAATGTTTTAAAGGAAGCTAAAAGGCTGTGCGATGAGGCAGAGCAGTATAAGATATTTGCAATCGGAGAAACAGGAAGAGCTTACTTTACTTCACTTGGTTATAATGTTGAGGAGTCTTTCAGATTTTCTGCCAATAATCCATCTGTACACAGAGCCAGAGTTATAACGGAAGAGATAGTCGAACGTTATAAGAAGGAAGAGATAGATGAGGTATATATCGTGTTTACAAGAATGGAACATGGTATGAAAGAAGAGGTTCAGGTAGAACAGCTTCTTCCACTTAAGACTAATGAATTCATAAAGGAAGAGTTAGCAGAGAATGCAAGACAGGGAAAGAGTAATGGTACACTTGAGGACTTTGAGGGTAATGATGATTACTTTGTAATATATCCTTCTCCAAAGGTGGTACTTAATGATCTTGTATACAATTATGTTACGGGATTCGTATATGGAGCACTTGTTGAGGGTTTTGCGACAGAGGAAAATGCACGTATGGTTGCCATGCAGGCAGCTACTGACAATGCAGAGGCTATGCTTAAGGAGTTATCTATTGAGTATAACCGTGTAAGACAGGCAGCCATAACTCAGGAGATAACTGAGGTTATAGGCGGTGCGAAAGCCCTTAAGAAGAAAAAGATGAAGAAAAAAGCCCGGTCAAAATAATAAATGGGCTTTATACTAGGCAGAAAGAGGTGTAATTCACGTGGAAGAGATGAAAGGAAAGATAGTACAGGTTTCAGGACCTGTAATAGATGTCGAGTTTGAAGGCAGTTATCTTCCAGCTATCAAGGATGCACTTTATGTAATACAGGATGGTAAAAAGAAGGTTATGGAGGTTTCACAGCATACAGGTAATAATGTGGTCCGCTGCATTATGCTTGCTGCGAGTGAAGGTCTTTGTAAGGATATGGAGGTTATAGCTACAGGAAGCGGTATATCAGTTCCTGTCGGCGAAAAGACTCTTGGACGACTTTTTAACGTTCTTGGTGATACCCTTGATGATGGAGCTAAACTTGATGATGAGGAACACTGGAGTATTCACAGAAATCCTCCATCATTTGCAGAACAGAGTCCTGTAGTAGAAATGTTACAGACTGGTATTAAGGTAATTGACTTACTTGCACCATACGCAAAGGGTGGTAAGATAGGTCTTTTCGGTGGTGCTGGTGTTGGTAAGACAGTCCTTATTCAGGAACTTATAAGAAATATAGCTGCCGAGAGTGGTGGTTATTCGATATTTACAGGTGTAGGAGAGCGTAGCCGTGAAGGTAACGACTTATGGACAGAAATGAAGGAATCAGGCGTTCTTGAAAAGACAGCGCTGGTATTCGGTCAGATGAATGAACCACCTGGAGCAAGAATGAGAGTTGCAGAAACAGGTCTTACTATGGCTGAGTATTTCAGAGATGTAAAGAGACAGGATGTGCTGTTATTCATTGATAACATATTCCGTTTCGTTCAGGCTGGTTCAGAAGTTTCAGCGCTTCTTGGACGTATGCCATCAGCCGTTGGTTATCAGCCAACTCTTGCAACTGATTTAGGCGAACTTCAGGAGAGAATCGCTTCAACAACAAAGGGTTCCATCACATCAGTACAGGCTGTATATGTACCTGCTGATGACCTTACTGACCCAGCTCCTGCAACAACATTCTCACATCTGGATGCGACAACAGTTCTTTCAAGAAAGATTGTTGAACAGGGTATATATCCTGCTGTTGATCCTCTTGAATCAACATCAAGAATCCTTGAGCCTGACGTAGTAGGTGAGGAACATTATAATGTTGCAAGACGTGTCCAGGAGGTACTTCAGAAGTACAAGGAGTTACAAGATATTATCGCAATTCTTGGTATGGAGGAGCTTTCAGAGGATGATAAGCTTACTGTATACAGAGCAAGAAAGATCCAGAGATTTTTATCTCAGCCATTCCATGTAGCTGAGAACTTCACAGGTACTCCTGGTAAGTATGTTCCAGTTGAGGATACTGTTAAGGGCTTTAAGGCTATACTTGATGGCGAAATGGATGAATATCCGGAAGCGGCATTCTTTAATGTAGGTACTATTGAGGACGTTAAGGCAAAGGCAGAGACATTGAAGTAATATCGCATTTTGCTTCGCAAAACAAGGAGGTAAAACCTTCGGCTCCTGCAAGGGACAGAATATGCTAAAGCATATGCATTTTGCTTCGCAAAACAAGGAGGTAAAACCTTCGGCTCCTGCAAGGGCAGTCGCATTTTACTTCGTAAAAACAAGGAGGTATGGGTTGAATACATTTTCATTGAAATTAATAGCCTGCGATAAGGTGTTTTACGATGGACCTTGTGAAATTCTTATATTTGATGGTTTTGATGGTGAGATGGCTATTATGGCTAATCACGAACCTATGACCTGCAGTGTTGAAACAGGAGAATTAAGGTTCAGGGTGCCGGGTGAAACTACATGGCAGGAAGCTATAGTTTCTACAGGACTTCTTAAAGTTGAACACAACAAAGTTGATATAATAGTGTATTCAGCTGAAAGACCTGAGGAAATAGATAAGTTCAGAGCTGAGGCGGCGCTTGAAAGGGCGAAGGAACAGCTTGCACAGAAACAAAGCATTATGGAATACCATGTTTCAACAGCATCTATGGCAAGAGCCATGGCAAGACTGCGTGGGGTTAAGAACCATGATGTGTAGATAATATAACAGCCGTGCTGTACAGGACAGCTTTACATTTTAACATAATTAAATAATAGGATGTGGGGACACAAGGTCATTCAACCACTTATGAGTAAGCTCATGTGGGTTTAGACCTTTTGACACTGGTATCATAATAGATTATGTTTAGTGTAGTAGCTCTGTCGGCATGGCTGTTTGTTATATTATAATTGATATAAATAACTAATTCTTATTTATCTGACTTCTTAGGCTTATATTTTTTCCTGAATTCTGAGGGTGAAATTCCATTTACAAGCTTAAAAGTATCACCAAAATAGTTAGAGTTACAGAAGCCACATTCATCAGCCACATCAGAAAGACTTAAGTCGGTTTCAATCAGGTACCATTCTGCATGGTTTATTCTTGCATTTCTTAGGTATTCTGCAAAGCCAATTCCATGAAAAGCCTTGAACTTGCTTGAAAAGTAAGTTGGGTTAAGGTTTAAAAATTCAGCTACATCTTTAAGTGATATATTATTCTTAAAGTTTTCTGCGATATAGCGGGAGGCACTTATCATATCAGAGTCAATCTTTTTGTGTGACTTGTTTATGTAGTCTTTAACATCTTTATTATTACGGTCAGAGCGTATGAGCATAATAAGCAGATACTGGAAAAGCTGCCTTATGCAGCAGTCCGAATAATGGTCGATAATGTTGTATTCATCGATAATCTTATTGAACAGTGAGTTGATATAAGGCCGTTTTTCTGTCTCAATATAAAGAATATGTTCCCACAGGTTTTTGGCTGCCCAGTTGTTTCCAAGCACAGAGCCAATAGTATTGATATAGTCCGAAGAGAATTCTATATATATTCGTTCGGGTGCAGTATCACCTATATAACTTGTCCTGTGGATTGAGTTGGCAGGAATAAATATAACGTTACCGGCGGAAAGAGTGTATAACTTATCGTCTATTGATATAGTACAGTTGCCGTTTATGAGGTAAAAAAGTTCATAGTAAGTGTGGCTGTGTGCAGAATGCATGGCGTAATGTGGTTTGTGGATACTGCGTTCAATTCTGAATCTTGAAATATTAGGTATTGTCTGTTTCATATGTCTATATATTCCTTTGTGTATAATTAAGAGGTGTTAGCGGATTGTGCAGGGACAATCCATGGACACCATCAAGTATATAATATAACACGTTGTGCATTATTACTAAAAAATATATCATAATTTATTAAAAATGCAACAAAATGTATTATAATACTGAAAATATCTGTATTTGATAGTCAAAATATAAAAATATAAGTTGTTATTTCTGGCGCATTAAGATATAGTTGTTAACATCTTAGCGGTTAATCCGCAATATCACAGGAGGTATTTTATGAAGATTAGCAGAAAAGCTAGAAAGCTTTTATCAGTCGTTCTTACGGTTGTTTTAGCGATTGGAACATTCCAGTTCGCACCAGGAGTAAGAACTATTGCAAAGGCAGCAGATGCGCCAGAAGCAGGTCAGAGTTATACTTTGAATTTCGCTAAAGCATTCAGCGAAAAGACACAGCTTAACGGTTACACATCTGAGGACGGGGTATTTAAGGTAATATCAGAAAATGATAAGGCATACTGGCATGATGGACAGCATGGAGCAGCACTTTATAACGGAGATAAGATTGAAGTTAAGGTTGCTGGAGGTGCAGATATTTCATTAGGTCTTTGCAAGTATGGTCATGCAACATCATTCAAGATTACAGATGCAGAAGGTAAGGAAATAGGTTCTACATCAGGTAAGGCAACAACAGATGGTGATGTTGAAAAGGTATCTTACAGCGGAGAAGCAGCAACACTTACAATAACATGTGTTGGAGATGGTGAGGCATATCTTCATTCAGTTACAGTTGAGAATTATGCAAAGGCTGGTGAGGCAGAAAGCTTTACTATGATGCTTGATGATATCGCTAAGGACGGCGTTGTTGCTACAGGCGATTATAAGTATGGTGAAAGCACACTTACATTAGTTGGTCAGGGTGAAACACAGTATACAGTAAAGTCAGGAAAGAAAGTTACAGTTGATGGAAAGGAATATGACAGTTATACAGCTGGTAAAAGACATGCAGACAGTAACAATATTCCTACTATTCCAGTTGCAGGAGATGGTACATTAACAATATTCACTCCAGCAGCTAAGGGTACACTTACTGTTTACTTTAATTCATCATCATTCTTAAGAGTTCATGACTATAACACAGCAGATGGCTCTAAGAATGGTTATACAGATACAGACACAGGAATTACTTCATACACATTTGCAGTAATACCAGGACATACATATGTAATGTCTACAACAGGCAAGACTAACAATATGTTCTATGCTGGTTATCAGTATATAGTAGACAAGGAAGTAAGTGTTCCAGTTAAGTTTAATAATGTAGATGCAAAGGTATCAGACAGTTTAGAGGTAAGCGTAGTAGATGCTAATCTTGGTGGCAGTGAGATTAAGCTTACAGATGGTGCTAATGCAGACCTTCTTGAAGGACATACATACAAGTTATCTACTAATGATGGCGGTGTAAGAGCTGCTGTTGGTGACAGTGATACATTTACAGTTACAGGCGAAGCAATAGTTGTTTCTCTTTATGATGTACCAGATGTAACAGTTGAAGGTAAGATTACAGGTACTCCAGAAGGAACAGTTACAGAGCTTTCACTTGTAAATATGGTTAATGGACGTGAGTATAAGGCAACAGTATCAGGTGATACATACACTTGTTCATTAAAGCCGGGTGAATACAATACAAATGTTGTAACAACTAATGGTGGTATTACACACGACAGAGTTTCAGTTAAGACTGAGGGAACAACAGTTAATGAAGTATATGTAGAACTTCCAGCTAAGGAAGCAGAACCAGCAGCTTTCAAGAGCGAGATTAACGTGCCTGAAGATTATGCTACATTAAATGAAGCTTCAGACGCAATTCTTAATATGCAGGACAGACCTGAGGGAGAAGCAGGCAGAGTTACAATTAATCTTAATACAGACATATTCGAGCAGACAGTTATGGCAGCTCCATATGTAACACTTAAGGGTAATAACCATACTATCTCATGGTATTATGGTGTTGGTACTAACTATTATTCAGTAGACCCAGTTACAGGTCTTTATAATGAAGTACTTGCAAGAGATAAGTATTCATATGCAGAAGGTAACGGAAGTCTCTGGGGTGGTGTATTCATTGTAAGAGGTAATAACTTTATCGCAGAAGACACAACATTTAAGAATACTTATAACTATGAAGTAACAGAAGCAGAGAAGACAGATATCGCAGGTTCAACACTTGCAGTAGACAGACTTGCAGAAAATGCAGATGTTACAGCATATGTATATAAGGAAAGGTCAAATGCTTTCTATATTGATGCAGACAATATTGAGTGCTACAACTGTAAAATTCTTTCTTCACAGGATACACTTGGAAGAAATGGTTCAACTAATTACAACTATCATACATACTTCCGTGACTGCGTAATCGGTGGTAATGTAGATTACATTTGTGGTGAATTCGCAGCAGTATTTGATAACTGTGAATTACAGTGGAAGACATATAAGGATGATGAGAAAGATGCTGCTAAAAATAATGCAAAGCTTGGTTATATCACAGCAGCTAAGACAAGCCCATATGTTTTCAGAGATTGTAAGGTAACAACAGATGGTGTAAGCACAGGTACAGTAACAGGATACTATGGAAGAACATGGGGTGCTTCATCTAATGTTACATTTATCAGAACACAGACTAATGGTTATGTATTAGAAGCCGGATGGGGTGAAATGAGCACAGGAGATGGTGCAACAGCTATCTTTAAAGAATATGCTAACTTATCAGGCGAAAATGCTTTCGTATCTAATGGTGAATTCAGTAAGGCTGATAACCAGACAGAAGCAGCAGTTGCTGATTATATTGAAACAGACAAGGTCTCAGCAGTTAATACAGTACTTGGATGGATACCAGTCCACTATGCTTATGATATTAAGCCAGTAGAGGTAGTTACTCCAGCAGAGAGTGATGTAAAGGCAGTTGAAGTATCAGATGACGTTAAGTTTGTTGATGAGAATAATAATGGAGTAGCTACAGGTTCAGTAAGCATAGCTAAGGAAACAGCAAGTGAAGAACAGGTGGCAGCAGTTAAGGAAGCAGCAGCTAGTGCAGAGAATGTAAATATTACAGACAAGGCAGAGATTGTTGATATTTCATTAAAGAATGAAGAGGGTAATGTTATTAAGCTTTCTAATGGTACACTTAAGATAAGCCTTAAGAAAGATGCAGATGTTGATTATACAAAGTATACAGTTGTTGTATATCATCTTAAGGATGACAACACACTTGAGAAGCTTGATGTAACAGTATCGGATGATGCAATATCATTTGTAACAGGCGGATTAAGTCCATTTGTTATTGACTATGTAGAAGTTCAGTCAGGTGATGATAACACACCATCAAAGCCAGACTCAGGCAACACAGGTGATAACACACCATCAAAGCCAGATTCAGGTAACACAGGTGATAACACACCATCAAAGCCAGATTCAGGTAATACAGGTGATAACACACCATCAAAGCCAGACACAGGCAACACAGGTGATAACACATCATCGACACCAGATGCAGGCAATACAACTGAAACTCCTTCTACAGCAGAGACAACAGGCAGCACAACTGATACAACAGCTACAGCTCCTAAGACAGCAGATACAGCTCCAGTTGCTCTCTACTTATTACTTGTTTTCGCAGCTATGATGGCTTGCACAACAGTAGTTACAAAGAAGCGTGTAAGATAATAAAAAGTCTGGGAATAGTGTATTGATTTTCGCAGAATTATAGAAAAATAAAGGCTGCACCTTAACGGATTATGTTCGTTAGGGTGTGGTCTTTTTTTCTGAATTAATTAATGGATAAAATATTAGCCATTATTGACATAAATAATAAAAATGACTAAAATATTATCTATGAATAATATTTTAGATTTAATGAAAACTCCCAAAGATGTCAATAATGATATTGTAAAAAGAATGAGGGCAAGAAGAAAGGAGAAGAAGCTGACACAGGTAGAGCTTAGCAGACTTGCAGGTGTAAGTCTGGGTTCATTAAAGAGATTTGAGCAGACTGGTAATATATCGCTCAATTCGCTTATTAAGATTGCTTTCGTACTTGATTGTCAGGAAGATTTTGACAGTCTTTTTGCAAAAAAAGGATATTCGTCTATTCAGGAGGTTATAGATGAACAGCGTTAAGAAGCTTGATGCTATAATTGATGATATTAAGATAGGGACACTTGCGGTTGCAGATAATCATTTGTGCGCTTTTGAGTATAGTGATGAGTGGCTTGCAAAAGGATATTCAATAAGTCCTTTTTCACTGCCACTTGAGAAGAAGGTCTTTATACCTAAAGCATATACTCCATTTGAGGGCATTTTTGGAATATTTGCTGATAGTCTGCCAGACGGCTGGGGAAGACTTCTGGTTGACAGACTTCTTATGAAAAATAAGATTAATCCATACGAGGTTGATGCTATAAACAGGCTTGCTATAGTAGGAAAGAGTGGGATGGGGGCACTTGAATATTATCCAGAAAACAGGTTTATGCAGGAAGAAGAGAAAATGTCACTTGACGAGATAGCTGCTGAATGTGAAAAAATATTTGAAACTAATAATTCAGATAGTCTGGATACTATATTTCAGATGGGTGGCTCATCTGGTGGTGCGCGTCCTAAGGTATATTATGAACTTGATGGAAGTGAGTGGATTGTAAAATTTCCATCCTCATATGACAGTAAAGATATTGGAAGACAGGAATATGAGTATTCGTTATGTGCCCGTAAATGTGGGATAGATATGCCGGAAACACGGCTGTTAAGTTCGCAAAAATGTGCAGGATATTTTGCAGTAAAAAGATTTGACAGGGTAGAAGGAAAGAAGGTTCATATGGCATCTGTCAGTGGGCTGCTTGAAACATCCCACAGGATACCCAATCTTGATTATAATCAGCTTATGAAGCTGACATTTATACTTACTAAAAGTTATGAAGAAATAGAAAAAATGTATCGCCTTATGTGCTTTAATGTATTTGCACATAACAGGGACGACCATTCAAAAAATTTTTCATATATATATAATACTGAAGAAAAAATGTGGAAGTTATCGCCTGCATATGACCTGACATATAGTAATTCTATAGGTGGGGAGCATGCAACGATGGTAGATGGCAATGGCTATAATCCGGGAATGAAAGAGATACTTCAGGTAGCCGGAAATATTGGAATGGATAATAAAAGAGCAGAAACAATAGCAGATGATATATATGAAATAGTGCGTTGTAACTTGCAGGAATATATAAAGTAAATGCATAGACTAACTGTTAAGACTGGAATAACCAGTTCTGGCAGTTAGTCTTTTTTGCAATTAATAGTCTTTTTTGCCCCTCATTAATTAATTGTATTGCATACATACATATACAATGTTATATTAGCATTAGAAGATAATATTACCCTGAGCGTAAGCTGTATGTAAGTATTCTGATATATACTACGTATACAAAGATTTAACAATTAATAAATATATATGTACGTGATGATTAAAGGAGGAATATTTATGAAGAGAGGAAAGCTGCCGATAATAATAACTGTATGTGTGCTGGTGATAGCAGCAATAATTATTTCGTGTATCGAGTTTCCATCAAGTATAAAAGCTGACACGGATGTGACAGAGCTTTCTGTTACAAGAGGAAAAGACGGAAAGAAACAGGAAATAGCTGACAGCAGCAGGATAATAAGTCTGCTTGATGGAATGAAGGTAAAGAAATATTCCCTTGTGTCAAAGATAAAGGGTGACACATTAAAATCAGGCTGGGAGTACAGGCTTTCGTATAAAGCTGCCGATGGAAGCAGTAACAGTATAACAATATCACATGGTGAGGTGGAATATAAAGGAAAGAAGTATAAAACAAGTGATACAGCACTTCAGGATATTATAGATGAATTTGAAAGTATATATGACAGATATGACTCCGAAGCTGTCAGCTTTAAGCTTGAGGATATTAAGAGTATCACGGTAAGAGACAATGGAACAGGCATAAAGACGGTTATAGATGGTGATATGTTAAATAGCTGTATTAAACAATTGTCGGACGATAAGATGAATGAGACCTCTGAACCGGATAATAAACCAGTGTTATATGAGGTTACATTTAATTATAATGATGGAACAAGTGAAAATGTAGTTGTATATTATGGTGATGTTCTGTCATATAAGAGTAAATATTATGAAGAAGGCAGAAACCTTGCGGAGGTAATCAGCGGGAATATTAAGTAGTTTAAGTGGAGTAAGATTTTGCAGAGTTATTAACTTATTAATTGTTATGCGAAGCAGAATAAAAAGGAATTGTTTATATGATTGACAGATTTATAGTTAAGATAATAGATAATATGATAAGCTCGGATATTATATCGGGCGATGATAAAGAAGCGTATATTTATGCGTATACGATTATGTTGGAGAAAGTATTGACATTAATTACTATAGGCATAATAGGTATAGTGTTGCACAGGCTTGTTTATATTATAATATTCCTGTGTATATTTATGCTTCTTAGAAGGAGAACAGGTGGCTTTCATCTTGAAACATTTGGGCAGTGTTTTATAGGAACTAATATTATATGTATTATCATTGAGGCATGTGACTTCATATGGTTAAAGTATATGCCTGTTGTTATGGTTCTTTGCATGGTATCAGTTATATACATATTATGTGTTGGTACAGTTAATCATCCTAATCTTGCACTTGATAACAGTGAATTAAGGGAAAGTAAGAAAAGAGCAAGAATTGTAGCAGCTCTGGAGGTATTATTAATTACAGTTTTATGTATTGCAGGTATTGACAGAATAATAATCGTGTATATGGCTATGGGAATTAATATATGTGCATTGTTATTGTTTATGTCAAAGATACAGAGCAGGATTAAGGGTGAAGCAGAGTAAGTCAGGGCATACAAAAGGAAGGTGGTTATATGGGGAAGGGAATACAGTTTCCTTTGTGGCTTCATATAGTATGTGAAATTATTTTTGCATCATTTATATTAAGAGGATTATATGCCATATGGAAATATGCAGTATATCAGCATATTTTTGCAAGAAAGAAATGTGTAGAAGCAACCCTTGTTTCCAAAGTCAAAGAAAGATACAGAGAAATAAAGATATACAATAATACTACGCTGACATCCAATCGTCCGGCTCCCGGATTTGGCGGTACATCTAAAAAAGGTATAGCATATAGACTATATTTTAATGCAGCAGGAAAGGATATAGAGCTTGATGTGGACGAAAAAACTTTTGATAGTGTTGAAGAGGGAGGCAGTGGTATATTGACGTATAAGGGATGTATGTTTTATTCATTTGAAACAAATAAATAATAGTACATTTAACTAAAGAGTTGCCCTGCAACTCTTTTTTTATTGTGCAAAATGTGGTAATCTATTACGTAATGAGGTCTTATGAAGATATGATGTATGAGTTATGGATACAGATATAGTAATCCGTATTCGCAAAAGATTAATACATACATCAATATAACAGGAAGGAAAGTATTATGCCAGTAACAGATTATTTAGTAAGAAATGCTGAGTTATATCCCGATGAGGTTGCTTTAGTTGAGCTTAATCCGGATGAGAAGGATACAAGAAGAACTACATGGAAAGAATTCGACCTTATCCAGCCGATTAACAATATGCCATACAGGCGTGAGATTACATGGAGTGTTTTTAATGAAAAGGCAAACAGATTTGCTAATATGCTTCTTAGCAGAGGTGTTAAGAAAGGAGATAAGGTAGCTATTCTTATGTATAACTGTCTGGAGTGGCTTCCTATATATTTTGGTGTGTTAAAGACAGGTGCTATAGCAGTTCCTTTTAACTTCCGTTACGATTCAGATGAAATATATTATTGTGCGGAGCTTGCACAGGTTGATGTTATAGTTTTCGGTTTTGCATTTATTGGAAGAATAGAAGTAAATGCGGAGAGATTATCAAGAGGAAGACTTCTTATATATGTTGGTGACAACTGTCCAAGCTTTGCAGAAAGTTATCGTGAACTTGTGGCGGACTGCTCAAGTAAAGAACCGGATGTTAAAATAACAGAAGATGATTATGGCGCAATATATTTTTCTTCAGGAACTACAGGTTTTCCTAAAGCTATATTACATAAACATCAGAGCCTTACACAGGCTGCTATTATGGAGCAGAAGCATCATTCGACAGGAAGAGATGATACATTTTTATGCATACCACCTCTTTATCATACAGGTGCTAAGTTCCACTGGATGGGAAGTCTTGTGGCAGGAAGCAGGGCGGTGCTTCTTAAGGGAACAAAGCCGGAGCAGATATTGTCAGCAGTATCAAGTGAGCACTGCACTATAGTATGGCTGTTAGTGCCTTGGGCGCAGGATATCCTTGATGCACTTGATTCAGGAAGAATAAAGCTGTCAGACTATAATCTTTCACAGTGGAGGCTTATGCATATAGGTGCGCAGCCAGTGCCACCATCACTTATTAAAAGATGGAAGGAATATTTCCCTAATCATCAGTATGACACTAATTATGGCTTATCAGAGTCTACAGGTCCGGGTTGTGTGCATCTTGGAGTAGAGAATATAGCAAAGGTAGGTGCTATTGGTATTCCGGGATACGGATGGCAGTGTAAGATAGTTGATGAGCATGATAATGAAGTCTGTCAGGGCGATGTAGGCGAGTTATGTGTTAAGGGACCGGGAGTTATGACCTGCTACTATAGAAATGAGGAGGCTACAAAGGAGGTTCTTAAAGACGGCTGGCTGTATACAGGAGATATGGCTATGCAGGATGAGGATGGTTTCTATTTCCTTGTTGACCGTAAGAAGGATGTTATTGTATCAGGTGGTGAAAATATATATCCAGTCCAGATAGAGGATTTCTTAAGAAGATTTCATAAGATTAAGGATGCGGCAGTTATCGGACTTCCAGACAGAAGACTTGGCGAGAAGACAGCAGCTATCATAGAGATAAAGGACGGAGTTACATGTACAGAGGAGGAAATAGATAAATTCTGTCTTGAGCTTCCAAGATATAAAAGACCTAAGGAAATTATATTTGCAGAAATTCCACGTAATGCGACAGGTAAGATAGAAAAGCCAAAGCTTCGTAAGATATATGGGGCTGACAGACTTGTAGCACAGGAAAATCAGGGCTAGGATGATTGGTAATATTATTAATATTTTAAAAGCTAAGCATATGAGAATATACAGGCGAGATTGTGGGAGTGCGTAGCACGGAACAATCCATAGGTATTATAGTTGGGGGATTTTGACCCCAACATCATATTAGAAAAAGAGGAATACGTTTCATGAAAGAATTAATGTTAGGCAACAAAGCGGTTGCCAGAGGATTATATGAGGCTGGATGTAAGGTGATATCCAGCTATCCGGGTACTCCAAGTACAGAGATTACAGAGGAGGCAGCAGCTTACAAGGAGGTATATTGTGAGTGGGCACCCAACGAAAAGGTAGCACTTGAGGTAGCGCATGGAGCTACACTTGGCGGAGTAAGGGCAGCATGTGCCATGAAGCACGTTGGACTTAATGTTGCGGCAGACCCATTATTTACTATATCTTATCAGGGACTTAATGCAGGTCTTGTGGTATGTGTGGCAGATGACCCGGGTATGCACTCTTCACAGAATGAGCAGGATTCAAGACATTATGCAATAGCAGCCAAGCTTCCAATGCTTGAGCCATCTGATTCGGAGGAGTCAAGAGTATTTGCCAAGAAAGCATTTGAAATGTCCGAAAAGTTCAATACTCCTGTTCTCCTTAAAATGGTAACAAGAGTAGCACATTCACAGAGTATCGTGGATACAGAAGAAAGAGTAGAACCAGCACAGGTGCCATACGTAAAAGACCCAGCTAAAGTTATGATGACACTTAACTCACGCAATGCGCACGTAAGAGTAGAGCAGAGAACTAAGGACTTAATAGAATATGCAGAAAACTGTGAGTTTAACAGAGTGGAGATGGGAAATGATACAAGTGTTGGTATTATCACAGACTCTACTTCTTATCAGTATGCAAGGGAAGTATTAGGAGAGGATGCATGTATATTAAAGCTTGGTCTTATCAATCCACTTCCTGAAAAGCTTATTAAAGACTTTGCAGCAAAGGTTGACAAGGTTGTTGTTCTTGAAGAGCTTGACCCGATTATAGAAAATCACTGCAAGCAGCTTGGTATCAAGGTGTCTGGTAAAGATACATTTCCTATATGTGGGGAATTCTCACAAAATCTTGTAAGGGAATGTCTTGGTATGGAAGTTCCTAAGCATATGAGTATAGATGAAAATGTGCCAGCACGTCCACCAGTTATGTGCGCAGGATGTCCACACAGAGGTATATTCTACATATTAAAGAAGAAAAAATGTATGGTATATGGAGATATCGGATGCTATACTCTTGGCGCAGTTGCACCACTTAATGCCATGGATTTAAATGTATGTATGGGTGCTTCATGTTCAGGACTTCACGGCTTTAACAAGGCTATGGGTGAAGCAGGGGAGAACAACAGCGTAGGTGTTATCGGTGATTCAACATTTATACATTCAGGTATGACTGGTATTACAGACATTTCTTATAATATGAGCAATTCAACTGTTATTATTCTTGATAATTCAATAACAGGTATGACAGGTCATCAGCAGAACCCTACTACTGGTAAGAACCTTCGTGGTGAGCCAGCAGGTAAGGTTGACTTAGAGGCACTGTGCAAGGCACTTGGCTTTAACAGGGTAAGGGTTGTTGACCCATATGACCTTAAGGCAGTTGAAGTGGCAGTAACAGAGGAGCTTGCAGCTAAAGAGCCATCTATCATCATAAGCCGCAGACCTTGTGTTATGATTAAAGGAACCGTCCACAAGCCACCTATAAGTGTTGATGAAAGTAAATGTGTTGGATGTAAGCAGTGTATGAGTATTGGCTGTCCAGCTATCGCAGTTAAGGATAAGAAGGCACATATCGACCCAACACTTTGTATCGGATGTAATGTGTGCTCACAGATGTGTAAGTTTGGGGCTATTTAGATTGTTTATGTCTGATGGAATTATAATGTATGATATTAAGATGTCAGGGTCATAGGTTTGAGAGTTTTATTGTACAGTCACGAAAGAATTTTTGACAGCTGCCCTTACATCTTATTATTTAAGGTATTTTGCAATTACGGATATTAATAATATAAAGAATAGATATATTTTGGCAATTATGAATAGTTAATAAAAGAGATACAGTTTGAGATAGTTAATCAGATAATATCAGGAATGGAGATTAGTGTGAAAAATTAATTTTTCACACGCGAGATTTGTGTCTGCGCGCACTTGACACAAACTCGTTATGCGCAAAAAACGTGCGCAGAGATGAGGATTAATATGAGTAATTCAGTTAAGAATATTATGATTGTTGGCGTAGGCGGACAGGGAACTTTACTTGCCAGCAAGATGTTAGGCTATGTCCTTATGCATCAGGGTTATGATGTTAAGGTATCAGAAGTACACGGAATGAGCCAGAGAGGTGGAAGCGTTGTTACTTATGTAAGATTTGGAAAGAAGGTATATTCACCGGTTATTGATAAGGGTGAGGCTGATTATATTCTTTCTTTCGAGAAGCTTGAGGCTGAAAGATGGATAGAATATCTTAAGGTTGGAGGACAGATTATAACTAATACACAGGAAGTCGACCCTATGCCTGTTATAACAGGTGCAGCAGAATATCCGGCAGATATTGTTAAGAAGTTAGAGGAGGCAGGCGCAAAGGTTGATGCCAAAGATTTCTTATCAATAGCAGAAGAGGCTGGCTCATCTAAGGCGGTCAATATCGTGCTTATGGGAAGGTTGTCAGAGTATTTTGATGATATACCTTACGAGGAATGGAGTGCTGCGATAGATGCTATCGTACCAGAGAAGTTCAGGGAGCTTAATCATAAGGCGTTTGACCTTGGACGACAGGCGTAGCCATTAATAATATAGTGTAGTAAAATTATAAATGTAGAAAGCTGCGATGGTGTTAATTATGCCATTGCAGCTTTTTGCCAGCTATAATCTAATATGAATATGTAAAGTTATTTTTTTACATTTCTTTTTTCATCTGTTCAAATATATCATTCCATTCTTACTGTAATATTTGTATTTGTCATTAATATCACCTTTTTTCCTTTATATATTTCCTAATTTAATATATGTAAATATATTGTTGTTATATTGCATGTATAAAATTACAGATTGAGAAAATATTTAAATAAAGATAAAAAGTTCTTAGTTACACCTGTCACTTTTCCATCAAGTCATTTGTAATATATACATAAGATACTGATGTCAGGTTTTAAGTTAAAATGTTATTCGTGTTTGTGCGTTAAGGCGTTCAGGACACAGACTCAGATGTGGAAAGGTAAGGTGATTTTTATGAAAAAATTAATAAGAAAAACACTGGCAGGTATATGTTTTGCTACATTGATAATCGCGGGCTTAACAGGTATGACTGCGTGTGGCAATAAGACTTCTGATGGTGGACAGACAGATGTAGATTATAAATATGCATCATATGTATATGATGACAATGCGCCACAATACTATATGTCAGACTCTGCGGCAGCCGCAGAAACAGGATACTATTATATAGCAGGGGCGGCAGGAGTCAGCGACAATAACAATAAGTATATATATTATTATGATATGATTAAGCAGACAACTCTTCCGCTGTGTTCCAAGACTGATTGTGACCATAATACAGAAAGCTGTGAAGCATATATAACGGATAATATGTGTCTTAGAGGTAAGATATGGTATCACAACCAGAGAATATATATGATAGAAAGGACAACGGAGAAGGACATACTTGTTTCTTATGATAAGACTATGAAAGATAAGAAAGAAGAAAAAACATTATCTATAGATGGCTGTCTGGTCAATGGTAATACTAATAATGCATGTATCAGTAACGGAAAGCTGTATTATATGTTATCTGGTGATAACACACTTATGCTGTGTTCTGTATCATTATCTGATGATAGTCAGGCGCATATTATAAAGACTTATGAAAGTACATACAACTATCTTGAACTTATTGTGCTGTATGCAATAGGAGATAAAGTTTATATTAACTGGCGCAGTGGCATATCTGCAGGGGAAAACATTTATTATCTTGAGGTGCTGGATATAAACTCTGAAAATGTGCAGAAACTTTATAATATGAATGAACAGTATCCAGATATAGCAGACTCAATTATTAATTGGAACACGGAAGTAAGCTTTGATGAAAATAATAATATGTATTTTCCATGTGCAGATGAGAATAACTATATTATAAGAAAATTAAATCTTGATAGCGGAGAAATAAAAGATATATTTATATTGGATATTGAAGGAACTACAGAAGATTTAACGCAGGAAAATAAAGAAATAAAAAACAATGAGTTTGTGGAGTTCAAAGAAAGTGGTGATGAGAATTATATAAGCTTTTATGGATATGATGGAAAGTATCTGTATATATACAAGGGAGTTAACATAGGAAAATTAGCAGAAAAAAGTCAGGAAGAAAGGCTTGCAGATTATGATAATTACCTGTATATAATTAATATAGATGGTAATATCGAGGACATAATAACTTTGAATAAGACTGCTGATAATGCCTCAGCTAACATAGTACTTGACTATAAAGGCGGTGATGAAAGGTGTATGCTGGTAACAACCAGCAGACCTGATGTTGCAGGTATAGAACTGTCGCAGGAAGAAAGAGATAAGATAGGGGCTATTAATAAAGAGGCAGCAAAGAAAAGATTTAGTGGAGATAGAGTATGCGTGTCAGCAGTACTGGATAAGTCGCAGATAGGAAGCGGCAGTATAAAGTTGCAGCAGATAACACCGGAATAAATGTAGCATGCAGCAGATGGTAAAAGTTGTGAGTGGCAAAAACATAAAATGAAATTGAGAGAATACCAGTAAAATGTTATAATATATACATTACAATGATGCAGGGGTCAAGGTGTCGTTCGTGCCTGAACGATAACACTTTTGACCCTTGAATCATTAAAGTGTGCTTATAAAAGAAGCAGCTTATTTAGAAATGAGGATATATATGTTCAATCTTGAAGATGAGTTGAAAAAACTTCCCGATAAGCCGGGAGTATATATTATGCATGACAAGCAAGACACTATTATATATGTGGGAAAGGCAAAGGTGCTTAAGAACCGTGTAAGACAGTATTTTCAGAGCAATAAAAACCACTCTGCAAAGGTTGTGCAGATGGTGTCACATATAGCATACTTTGAGTATATAGTGACAGACTCTGAACTTGAGGCGCTTGTGCTTGAGTGTAACCTTATAAAGGAACACAGACCGAAGTATAATACAATGTTAAAGGATGATAAGAGTTATCCTTTTATAAAGGTCACAGTAAATGAAGAATATCCGAGAGTACTGTTTTCAAGGACTATGAAGCATGGAACAGGAAAGTTTTTCGGACCTTACACATCGGCGGGGGCTGTAAAAGAAACTATAGAGCTTTTGTGCAAGCTTTACAAGGTAAGAACCTGTAACAGAAGGCTGCCTAAAGACATAGGAAAAGACAGACCATGCCTTAACTACCATATAGGTCAGTGCAATGCACCATGTCAGGGGTATGTAAGTGAGGCAGAATACAGAGAAAATATAGAGTCAGTCATAAGCTTTCTCAATGGTAATTATTCAGAGATAATGAAAGAGCTTACAGGAAAGATGATGGACTGTTCAGAGAAAATGGAGTATGAGGAGGCTGCAAGATACAGGGACCTTTTAAACAGTGTCAAGCAGATAGCCCAGAAACAGAAGATAACAGCAGATGATGCTACTGACAGGGATGTTATAGCATGTGCCATGGATGCAGAGGATGCGGTTGTCCAGGTGTTCTTTATAAGACAGGGCAAGCTTCTTGGAAGAGAACATTTTCATATGAAAGTGGCTGCGAATGACAGCAGAAGTGCTATATTATCGCAGTTTATGAAGCAGTATTATGGCGGAACACCTTATATTCCTAATGTGATTATGACACAGGAGGAGATAGAGGATGCGGATGTTATTGCAGAGTGGCTTGGAGATAGAAAGAAAAGAAAAGTGTCTATCATAACTCCTAAAAAGGGTGATAAAGAACGTATGGTAGAGCTGGCACATAAAAATGCGCTTATGGTGCTCACAAAGGATACAGAAAAGATTAAGCTTGAGGAGAAACGTACTACAGGTGCTATGAAGGAGATAGCTGACTGGCTTGGACTTCCTGTGTTAAAAAGGGCAGAGGCATATGATATATCGAATACAAGCGGTGTGGAATCGGTAGGTTCAATGGTTGTTTTCGAGGATGGAAGACCTAAGAAGAATGATTATCGTAAGTTTAAGATAAAGACAGTAAAAGGGCCGGATGATTATAAGAGCATGAGAGAAGTTCTTACAAGACGTTTCCAGAGAGGAATGAGAGAACGTGCCGGAGAAGAAGAGGCAAGAGGCTTTGCTGTGTATCCTGACCTTATTATGATGGATGGTGGACGTGGACAGGTCAATATAGCACTTGAAGTATTGTCGGAGCTTGATATCCACATACCTGTATGCGGCATGGTCAAGGATGATAATCATAATACAAGAGGTCTTTACTACAATAATATAGAGATACCGATAGACCGCCACAGCGAAGGCTTTAAGCTTATAACGCGTGTGCAGGATGAGGCGCACAGGTTTGCGATAGAGTATCACAGGTCGCTTAGAAGCAAGCTGCAGGTTAATTCAGTCCTTGATGATATTGAAGGAATCGGACCTGTTAGAAGAAAGGCACTTATGAAGCATTTTCTTGATATTGACAAGATAAGGTCAGCCAATGCAAGCGAACTTATGGAGGTTGATGGTATAACTGAAAATGTGGCGCAGAATATATATAAGTATTTCCATTAATTTTAAATTATCCAGATTAGATAAAATGTCATATATAAAACATTTTATTTAATCTGGATAATTGTTATTTTATGATATAAGTTTCAAAAATAGATTTCGCCATGCGCTGATATAAGAGCTGCTACATTGCTTTGCAATTCATACTTATATCATTTTATGGCGGGAAATGTCATTAATTAAGAACAATAAAATCTTTAAATATTATAACTACTGTGTTACACTAATAAATAACAGACAGAGATAATTGCATTTATTTAATAAATATTTTAATGTGCAGGATAGGAGTTGTGTATGAATGGTAAAGAAAGAGTTAATTTATCCAAAGTAATTGAGAAAATGAATCTTGTTAATCTTACACCAGATATAGATGTCAAGGGAATATGGATTCATGTACCTGAGTTTAACAGACCGGCACTTCAGCTTACAGGTTTCTATGACCAGTTTGATAATGACCGTATACAGATAATAGGTAATGTTGAGTATTCGTATCTTAAGAGCCTTTCAGAAACAGAGCGCTATGAGCGATATATGCAGCTTTTATCAAGCAACATACCATGTCTTATATTCTGTAGAAATCTCGAGCCGGAGGCAGAGATTATAGAGCTTGCAAAGAAGTATCAGATACCTATTCTTAAGTCAGAGGAGTCTACATCTTCATTTTCAGCGGAAGTAATAAGATGGCTTAAGGTACAGCTTGCACCTTGTATAGTTATCCACGGAGTACTTGTTGATGTGTATGGTGAAGGTGTTCTTATAACAGGTGAGAGTGGTATCGGTAAAAGTGAAGCCGCACTTGAGCTTATAAAGAGAGGCCATCGTCTTGTAACAGATGATGCCGTTGAGATAAGAAAAGTAAGTAATGAAACTCTTGTCGGTTCAGCACCGGGAGTTACCAAGTATTTCATAGAGTTAAGAGGTATAGGAATTATCGATGTAAAGACACTTTTCGGTGTTGAAAGTGTTAAGGAAACTCAGGAGATTGATATGGTTATCAAGCTTGAGGACTGGAATAAGGACAAGGAATATGACAGATTAGGTCTTGAGGAGGAGTATACAGAGTACCTTGGCAATAAGGTCGTATGTCACTCACTTCCAATAAGACCGGGACGTAATCTTGCAGTCATCGTAGAGGCGGCAGCCGTAAACCACAGACAGAAGAAGATGGGTTATAATGCAGCCAAGGAATTATACAGAAGAGTTCAGGAAAACCTTATGAAAGGTGATGACGAGGAAGATTTATAAATAACAAAGGTGATGTAGACAATATGATTAAGAATAATGATAAAAGCATAGTGCTTGGCATAGATATAGGTGGAACAACCTGCAAATGTGGTGTGGTTACAACAGATGGTGAACTTCTTTATAAGGATGAAATCGCGACAAGAAAAGATGAGGGTGGAAGTCTTATATTATCAGATATTAAGAACCACATACCGGATATGTTAAGTGCAGCAGGAATGAAAAGCGATGATGTAGCCGGTGTTGGAATAGGTGTTCCGGGAGCTGTTAAGGATGATGGAACAGTTAATAAATGTGTTAATCTTGGATGGGGTGTGTTCAATGTGGCACAGACATTTAATGAGATGACAGGATATAAGGTAAAGGCCGGCAATGATGCTAATATGGCGGCACTTGGTGAGTATTGGATGGGAAGTGCTAAAGAGTATTCAAGCAGTCTTTTTGTCACAATAGGAACAGGTGTAGGTGCAGGAGTTATAGTTGATGGAAAGCCACTGTGCGGATATAATGGTGCGGCTGCTGAATTAGGACATCTTCCAGTAGTTGAGGATGAGCAGGAGTACTGTAACTGTGGAAAGAAGGGCTGTCTTGAACAGGTTGCCTCTGCAACGGGTATAGTGCGCACAGCCACAAGGATGCTTAATGAGTCCGAGGAGCCATCATCATTAAGAGATATACCATACATATCAGCAAAGGTCGTTTTTGATGAGGCGAAGGCAGGAGATTTAATAGCACTTAATGTTGTTGATTATGTATGCCGTTATCTTGGAAAAGGAATTGCGTGTGCGGCAGGTATGGTAGACCCTGAAGTTATAAGTATCGGCGGAGGTGTATCGGCAGCGGGTGAATTTCTTTTAAGCAGGATAAGTAAGTATTATAAAGAATATGTTTTCCATGCATCAAGAAATACACAGATTATACAGGCAACTCTTGGCAATGATGCAGGAATGTATGGCGCAGCCAGACTTGTTATGAACGATTAAATAGTATTGGCGGATACAGACATATAGTAAAATAAGATATATAGACAGGGAGTATGATAATACATGGGTCAGAATGATTTGTTAAAAGGTCTTAGAGATATAACAGGTGAGTCACAGGTAAAGGTTGATGAGCCTATGAGTATTCATACTACATTCAGGATAGGAGGCACTGCGGATTATTTCGTAATGCCTTCTTCTATCTCTGAATTACAATCAGTATTACATTTATTGAAAAAATCGGACATAGAATATTATGTCATAGGAAATGGAAGCAATCTGCTTGTCGGAGATGGCGGCTTCAGGGGAGTTATCATACAGCTTTCAGATACATTTGACGATGTGGAATATATTGATGATGTGACTGTAAAGGTTATGTCAGGAATGAAGCTTTCAAGGCTTGGAAACCAGCTTGCAGACAAGGGACTTGCGGGCTTTGAGTTCGCGACAGGAATACCGGGAACTATAGGCGGTGCGGTAAGAATGAATGCCGGCGCATATGGTGGTGAGATAAAGGATATCATTGTCAGTGCCGATGTTCTTGACTTGGATGGTAATGTTAAAACACTGAATAAAGATGAGCTTGAACTTGGATACAGAACAAGCTGTATAATGAAAAATGGTTATATAGTATTAAGTGCCACACTTAAGTTACAAAAGGGTGACACTGCCACGATAAAGGAGAATATCAGGGAGCTTTCAGTTAAGAGAAGAACAAAGCAGCCACTTGAATATCCAAGCGCAGGAAGCACATTTAAAAGACCGGAAGGATACTTTGCGGCAAAGCTTATAGAAGATACAGGACTTAAGGGGCTGTCAGTGGGTGATGCGCAGGTATCAGAAAAACATGCAGGTTTCGTTGTCAATAAAGGAAGCGCAACAGCAAAGGACGTATGTGAGCTTACAGATAAGATAAAGGAAGAAGTAAAAGATAAGTTCGGCGTAGAGCTTGAACTTGAGGTCATAAAAATAGGAGAATTCTAAAGGGAATAATACTTAGAGGCAGCATATGAAGATAATTATAGTAACAGGAATGTCGGGAGCAGGAAAGTCAACAGCGTTAAATGTGTTAGAGGATGAGGGATATTATTGCGTGGATAATATGCCAATATCACTTATGCCCAAGTTTGCAGAACTTGCGGACGGACATAATCAGGACAAAGGATACAACAACATAGCACTTGGAATAGATATAAGAAGCGGACATTCACTTGCGGAGCTTGATTCAGTACTTGATTATATGAAGGAAAAGAAGTATGAATATACGATTGTGTTTCTTGAGTCCAGCGATGAAGTACTTATAAAAAGATACAAGGAAACAAGAAGAGCACATCCGCTTGCAAAGGATGGACGTGTTGATAAAGCGATAATGCTTGAAAGAGAGCAGCTTAAGTTCCTTAAACAAAGAGCAGATGTAATTATAGATACAAGCCAGCTTCTTACAAGAGAGTTCAAGGAGGAGCTTGAAAAGATAGTCCTTGGCAGAAAAGAATTCAATAATCTTATGGTTACAGTGTTATCATTTGGCTTTAAGTATGGAATACCTTCGGATGCAGACATTGTATTTGATGTAAGATTTCTGCCTAATCCATATTATGTTGAGGAGTTAAGACCGCTTACAGGTAACGATAAGAAGATACAGGATTATGTTATGAAAGCGCCGGAGGCGGAAGAATTTCTTGAGCGTGTTGACGGACTGATACAGTTTCTTCTTCCTAACTATGTCAAGGAGGGAAAGTCAAGTCTTGTCATAGCGGTAGGCTGTACAGGCGGAAAGCACCGTTCAGTTACACTTGCCAATGCTATTGCAAAGAGGCTTTCCAAGACACCTTATGGCTGTAAGGTGGAACACAGGGACATAGAAAAGGATTCCAAGCGTAAGGGATAAGTATACATTTATATAGAAATGGAGATAATTAATGTCGTTTTCTTCAGATGTTAAGGAGGAGTTAAGTGCAAGGCTTGATTCGGCGAGGCACTGCCAGATAGCTGAATTCGCGGCACTTATGGGAATGTCAGGACGCATAAGGCGTTCCTCAGGCGGTGAGATGCAGGTGGAAATGCTTACCGAAAATGAAGTTGCAAGGTATAAGTTTATTGTTTTGTTAGAAACTATATTTGATATAGACTCATCGGATATATTATATATATCAGAGAGCAGCAGGGATACAAGCATAAGGATATGCGACCAGAAGCAGGTTGCAAAGATATTACAGACACTTAAGTGGACAGATGATACATTTGAACATATAGAGCCTGTATTTGTAGACCCGAGAATAGTGCAGAAGGACTGTTGTAAGAAGTCATTTATAAGAGGAGCATTCATAGCGGCAGGTTCGATAAGCGACCCGAATAAGTTCTATCACTATGAGATAGTGTGTGACTATGAGGAGGATGCAGAGTGCCTTAAGGATATGCTGTGTTTTTTTAATCTAGATGCCAAGATTACACAGAGAAAGAACAGTTATATAGTATATATGAAGGAGGGCAGCAATATAACGGATGCCCTTAATCTTATGGGTGCTTATGTTTCGCAGATGGATTTGTATAATGTTATGATTTTGAAAGAAATGAGAAATGATGTGAACAGAAAGGTAAACTGTGAAACGGCTAATCTTAATAAGACAATATCAGCGGCAGTCAAGCAGACAAGAGATATAGAGTATATAAGGGATACCGTAGGACTTTCAAGCCTTAAGGAGGGGCTGTATCAGGTTGCAAAGATACGTCTTGAACATCAGGATATGAACCTTAAGGATATAGGCGCACTTCTTGACCCACCGGTGGGTAAGTCGGGAGTTAATCACAGATTACGAAAGATAAGCGAGCTTGCTGACGAGATAAGAGTGTCAAGAGGAGATGCATAGGTAATAGGCTATGTTGTCGTGAGTGTATTGTAGATAAAGCGTAAATTATAATATATTAAAAATAAGTTAAAATTATTAATTTTGTGTAGCAGCCAGCAAGGGGTATTGACAACAAGCGTATAATAAAAGTTAGACAGGATATACGTTGTACAGAGAATGTATTGTATACAGAAAGAATGTAATGGAGGATAATGAGATGACAAAAGTAGATATTATTTCAGGATTCTTAGGAGCTGGTAAGACAACTCTTATAGCTAAGCTTTTAAAGGAAGCATTTCCGGGCGAGCAGGTAGTTCTTATAGAGAATGAGTTCGGTGAAATCGGTATAGATGGCGGATTTTTAAAGGAGTCAGGCGTTGAGATAAGAGAGATGAACTCAGGCTGTATATGCTGCTCTTTAGTTGGTGACTTTGGTACATCACTTAAAGAGGTAGTTGAGAAGTATCATCCAGACAGAATTATTATTGAGCCATCAGGTGTTGGCAAGCTTTCAGATGTAATCAAGGCTGTTAAGGACCTTCATATAGAAAATGAGATAAGATTAAACAGTGCATCTACAGTTGCGGATGCTTCAAAGGTTAAGGTATATATGAAGAACTTTGGTGAGTTCTTTAATAACCAGATTGAACATGCAGGAACTATTATACTCAGCAGAACACAGAATGTTTCAGAAGCTAAGTTAAAGACAGATATTGAACTTATCAGGTCACTTAACAAGGATGCACATATCATAACAACTCCTTGGGATGATATTAATGGTAAGCAGATTCTTGATGCTATGGAAAATGTTACTAATCTTGAGCTTGAAATGCTTGCAGAGGCAGCAGCAAAGGTAGCAGAGGAGCATGAACACCATCATCATCATCATGACCATGATGAGGAGTGTGGCTGCGGACATGACCACGAGCACGAACATCATCACGACCATGATGAAGAATGTGGCTGTGGACACGACCACGAGCATGACCATGAGCATGAACACCACCATGACCATGATGATGAGTGCGGCTGCGGACATGACCATGAGCACGAACATCACCACGACCATGATGGGGAATGTGGCTGCGGACATGACCATCACCATGGACATCATCATGCAGATGAAGTATTTACAAGCTGGGGTGTTGAAACTCCTAACAAGTATGGCAAGGAAGAACTTTCAGAGATATTAAGAAAGCTTTCAGAAACTGATGATTACGGCGAAATATTAAGAGCAAAGGGTATGCTTCCTACACCAGATGGAAAGTGGATGTTCTTTGACCTTGTACCAGAAGAATATGAAATCCGTGATGGAGAACCAGAAATCACAGGAAGAATATGTGTTATAGGTGCTAAGCTTAAAGAGGATGCTCTTAAGGAATTATTTAATGCATAAAATGATGTAAGTGTCAAAAGTATAAAAAGTCGTTTCTGCTTGCAGAAAAAGACTTTTTTACTTGGGACACTCACATCATAAAATTGAATAAATCAGACATAAAGGTGCAGTCCATGTTTTGCACATACAGCATGGACTGCATTTTTAGGATTAATGAGAATTAAATAAAATGAACAATAATAAATAATGCCGCAGCAGGCATGGAATGGAGGCATAATATGGCACAGGAAGAAGAGTATCAGATTCCTATATTTTTAATAAATGGACAGCTCGACAGTGGCAAGACACGTTTTATTCAGGATACGATAGCTATGGGACAGTTTGCAGAGGCTAAAAACAAGCTTCTTATCGTATGTGAAGAGGGCGAAGAGGAGTACAGTGAAAAGCTTTTAAAGGACAACGGAGTAGATATGGTTGTTCTTGAAAAAGAAGAACTTACAGAACAGAAGCTCAACGAACTTGACAAGGAATATGACCCTTGGATAGTTATAGTTGAGTACAATGGTATGTGGGACCCAGCTCTTATTATGGCAACTGCAAAGCCAAGAGGATGGGAGATATACCAGTCTATTACACTTATAGATGGAACAGCATTTAACCTTCAGTGGAATAATATGAAGTCGATTATTGCTGAAACAGTTAAGTATGCGGATATGGTTATATTTAACAGATGTAAGTCAGGTATGGACCTTGGAAGCTATAGAAGAAGCATGAGAGCGCTTAATGGCACACTTCAGATAGTATTTGAGGATGATAAGGGAGAAATGATGTCGATAGCAGAACAGCTTCCTTATGATGTCAATGCAGATGTTATCGAGATAGATGATGCTGACTATGGCATATGGTATATGGATGTATCTGAAAGACCAGATGTATATGTTGGAAAGAAAGTAAGATTTAAGGGACAGGTACTTAAGAATAAGTACTTTAAGGATAAGAACTTCGTTCCGGGACGTAAGGTTATGACATGCTGTGCAGAGGATACACAGTTTATCGGATATATAAGTTTTTATAATAATATCTCATCTTTAGAAAACAGACAGTGGATAACAGTTACAGCAACAGTTAAGGTTGAGTTCCAGATGGCATACAAGAAGAAAGGACCTGTTCTTTATGTGGAAAAGGTAGAACCGGCTGAACCACCAGTAGAAGAGATGGTATATTTCTAAGATGATACAAGATATATATCCTAGCAGATTAAATAATCAATATACAGCATACAGCCCTGTGGATGAAGACATAGTCTTTTTCTTTCAGGGCTCTTCACTGCTTGCAAAGTATGAAGATGAAGAAACACTTGTGTATCCACAGTATAAAGAGTTTGTAAAGGGGATAACTTTACAGGAAAATAAGGATAGTGTGGATAATTATACATTTATATATCTTCTCTCAGTTGATGATACAAGATATTTTCTTGCTGAGAAGAAGGGTGAACTGTTAAAGGGTCAGTACATTGGTGAAATGGCAGATGCCAGCATACACAAAGAATATGCTGCAGTTGTGGAAGGGTTTGACTTTGTGGGAGTTAATTCCTTCAGAAAAGCAAAGCCGAAGGCAACAGCATTTGCAGCGATAACAGCATATCATATATATGGCTGGTACAGGGACAACCACTTCTGTGGAAGATGCGGAGGTCCTACAGTTCATGACAGTAATGAACGTATGGTAAGATGTACCTCCTGCGGCAATATGATATTTCCTAAGATATGCCCGGCGGTAATAGTAGCAGTCACAGATAACGACAGAATACTTCTTACAAAGTATGCCGGAAGAATGTACAGGAATTATGCCCTGATAGCCGGATTTAATGAGGCAGGCGAAACACTTGAACAGACTGTTGAAAGAGAAGTCATGGAAGAGGTCGGACTTAATGTCAAGAATATAAGATACTATAAGAGCCAGCCATGGGGACTTTCGGGTTCGCTGCTTTCAGGCTTTTTCTGTGAGCTTGATGGTGATGATAAGATAACTCTTCAGGAGGATGAGCTTTCTCTTGGCACATGGGTAAAGGCAGATGAGCTTGACTTAGAAGATGATGGCATAAGCCTTACAAGAGAAATGATTATAAAGTTCAGGGACGAATATAAGAATATTTAACGATAATAAAGCATAGAATATCCAAAAGCAGTTATGGATGGTTCTATGCTTAATTATTTGTGGGGATGTATGATACTTATAGGTGTTGTGTATGCGGCACTTACCGGCAATATTGACAGTGTGACAAGTGGTGCGCTTGACGGTGCAAAGGATGCGGTTTCACTGTGTATAACAATGCTTGGCGTTATGGCCTTCTGGTGCGGTCTTATGGAGATAGCGGAGAAGTCAGGGCTTATAGATAAGTGCAAATGTGGTGTTGCACCTTTAATAAGCTGGCTCTTTCCCAATGTGCCACGACAGTCAAGAGCATTTTCGTATATAACAACTAATATGATATCTAACTTTCTTGGCCTTGGCTGGGCGGCAACTCCGGCGGGAATACGTGCCATGCAGGAACTGTCAGAGCTTAATGGACACAACAGCGTTGCAAGCTGTGATATGTGTACATTTCTGGTAATCAATATATCTTCTATACAGCTTATTCCAGTTAATATAATTGCATACAGAAGCCAGTACGGAAGTGCAAATCCCACGTCAATACTGTTTCCGTCAATAATCGCAACGACATGCAGTACGTTTGTCGCTGTAATATTCTGCAGATTTATGATGAAAAGGGAAGTATAGCTGACAGGGGGGAATGGGGATGATAACAAGAATATCTGCATATATTATGCCGTTAGTCATACTTATAATCGTGGGTTATGGATTATATAAGAAAAGTGATAATTATGATAACTTTATCAAAGGTGCTGCAGACGGTATGAAAACAGTAGTCGATATAGCCCCCACGCTTGTTGGACTTATGGTTGCGGTCGGAGTGTTAAGGTCTTCCGGCTTTCTTGATTTTATAGGTCATGCGATAGGCAGTGTTACCGAAAAGGCAGGAATTCCGGCAGATATTATACCACTTGTCATAGTGAGGCTGTTCAGCTCATCGGCGGCGACAGGTCTGAGTCTTGATATATTCCGGCAGTTTGGTACGGACTCATACGCAGGACTTGTGACATCTATACTTATGGGGTGTACGGAAACCGTATTTTATACTATGTCAGTATACTTTATGGCTGCAAAAATTAAAAAAACGCGCTGGACTCTTGCAGGAGCACTTGCCGCAACAGCAGCAGGAGTCCTTGCAAGTATAGTCTTAGCGCGGTTTATGTAATAAATATTAAGTGTTAAGTGCTGTTTTTAATTAGCATTTTTATAGTTCTTAAAGCATATGTTGATATCAACATTTCCTGATACACCGGGCACAGTGCCGGTGCTTGTGTACTGCCACATAGTATACTTATATGGGTAGTAAGGAGCAGCAGTCTGATATCCGGCAAACCACTTGTCATAGGCTTCAAGGCGGCTGAGTTCTACATTATCCATAAAGTACAAAAGATTGCAGTATATAAGAGGTGTGTAGCCTGCTGACTTTATAGTATCACAGAAGGCTATAACTATGTCAGTAAGCTCACTTGCGCTGAGCTTTTCCTGACGGAAGGAGTCATTTTCAATAGCCTCAACATCAATAGCGACAGGATATGTAACCTTGTAAGGTCTTATGAGGTCAAGGACATAGTTAGCCTCCTCTATCGCCTCATCCTTTGTCACAGCCTGAGTGTAGAAGTATACGCCGACATCCACATTATTCGTAAGTGCGCTTGTTATGTAAGTTTCAAATGAAGTATCCTTTACAAGAAGACCTGAGCCATATGCCCTGTAGCCGCAGCGTATCATGGCATAGTCAATGCCGGAAGCCTTTGCCTTGGCAAAGTCAACGTCTGAGTTATATCTTGAAAGGTCTATGCCTGTATAGGTTTTAGTTGCATTTTCATCTGAATAAGTCATAAAACCATTGGCATCACGACTGAAATTCCCTGTGCTGTATTCAGTCTTGGCAAGAGATGGATTAATGTCAGCAAAAACGTAATTACCACTTCTGTTGGCATACACTATGTTGTCAGGATATAACTGCTTAAGGACAGCAAGTGTAGAAGAACCGTTTTCAAACTGGCTCCTGATTGTATTAAGCATATCTTCTCTTTCGGCAGCCTTCGCAGCATCTATGTCGACAGCTTCAATTCTGGCAACTGTGCTCTGGGTACGCTTATGGTCAGTAACCAGCAGGAAAACGTTTACAGCGACAGATAAAATAGTTGTTACAAGAAGAATGGCTGTGATTAAAGAAATGTTCTTTTTATTCTTCTTATTTTTGCTTTTGGTATTTTTTTTCTTCAGAATATTGTCATCGTCAAGTGAACTGTTAAGAATATCTTTATCAATATCGTTATTCATATATTTCCCTCCGTAGTGATAATAAATGATGTATTAAGTGTATACGAGGAATATACGAAAGTCAAATAAACAAATATACTAAAAAACAAAAAAATTAAAAAATAATTTCAAAAAATTATTGACAATATAGTTAGTATATAGTATATATAAGGTACACCATATTTATAATATACATCAGATATCTGGAATATAAGAATATATTTCCGATTCTTTAGCCTTCTGGAGAAGGTATTTATATCGTTTCTGTTCAGAGTTAAGCTGGTAGATATAGCAGTCTATCAGGTCCGGGTCAGTAGCGTTATCGAAGTTGGCATATGCAGCACTAAGTGCAGCCTTCGTCATATTTATTTCCTCAACAAGATATTTTTCATCATATGTAACAGGTTCTTTTTTCTTGCAGAACAGTTTCATGTCTGTTACCTCATTTCCTTGTTTTTTATAAGTATAGTCAGGAACTGGCAGTTATATACATTAAAGGAATTATTTTTATGTGAGTTTAGGGAGCTGGAGGTAACGGGAGAATACAGATGGATATGTTGATTAATCATATGGTTATTGCAAGATATTTTATGTTGTTTGTGATTATGCTTATAGCGGTTGTGGATGATTATAGACGGTATAAAATATCAAACAAAATCATAATATGGGGACTTGTAATATCGGGCGCAATGAGTGTTGCACAGATGTGTATTGTAAGCTTAAAGGCAGGCGCATACATCGGTGGCTTATATGGTGGGTATAAGAATACCGTTATGGTGTATGTATCGGGTATGATGACAGCGTTTGCCGTAAGTTATGTGGTGTACAGATTAAAAGGAATAGGGGCAGGTGATGTGAAGCTGCTGTTAGTGGCAGGAATGTTTATAGGAGCCAGGGATGTTTTATATCTTATAGGAATATCGCTTATGGCAGGAGTTGTTACCGGTGTGGCAGAAGGTGTGAGGAAAAAGGAAGTCAGGCAGGTAGTGGGAATGAATATGCACAGGTTTCATTTTTCTTACGCGATTATGTCGGGTGTATGTATTATGGTGTGTTTAAAGATGCTTGGAAGGTTATAGTGCTAGTGAAAGAAAAGAGGTGCTGCCTAAGGTGGGAAAAGGAAATGTGTGCGTCATATACGACTCAGATGAACGTTACGCAAAACGCCTTATGGGGATTATCAATGACAGTAAGGATATTCCCTATAAGGCAAGGATATTCACAAGAAAAGAGGAATTTAATAAGTATATAGTTGATAATGACACGGACGTGCTTATGGTAAACGAGGAATGTTATACTTACGAAGTCCAGAAAAAAAGCGACAGTAATGTTATTGTCTTATGTGAAGAAGAGTCAGAAGCTAAAAAGATAAATGATAAAAAGCGGGATGGGCATACGGGAGTATGCAAGTACCAGCCAGCGTATCAGATACTTGGAGCTATATCGAAAAAAGGCGTAAGTGTAAAGGATACAAAGACATATGATGGCTTTAAGTGCATAGGTGTGTATAGCTTTAATTCATCATTAAGGGTAATGCTTGCACTTGTTATGTCGGCAGCATTTTCAAAGAAAGGAAAAACGCTTTTTATCAATCTGGATGAATTTTCAGGTATTGAACAGATAATGTCCTGTGATGGAACAAGAAATCTTTCGGATGCCCTGTATATGTTTAAGCAGGCAGGAATGAGGTATACAGATAATATCAGCCAGTGTATATGCGGTACGGATATGTTTGATTACATTCCGGCTGTGGTGTGTGCAGATGATATATCTTATGCGGGAGATAAGGTATTAGGGCAGTTCATAGATGCTGTCGCACATAAGGGACAGTATGAATATATTATTATTAATAGTTGGTACTTTTATGGATGCAACACCAGCTATAT
>ERZ857955.760-NODE-760-length-32752-cov-4.163746_pt1 | contig 32752 bp, 30 predicted proteins | sample MGYA00519956_ERZ857955 | MGnify/ENA primary metagenome ERZ857955 (study PRJEB31778, sample SAMEA3449378) | human gut metagenome | biome: human gut; feature: human-associated habitat; material: faeces | place: United Kingdom | collected 2010/2012 ...
AATTTGTCAAGTCTGTAAACCATACAATTGAAACATTCCAAAAAAGACCATCTTGCAGATATGGGGGAAAATCCGGAAGATGGTCTTTTTATTCATGTTTTATTTATACAATATATAAGGATGTTATATCTGTATTATTCAGCAACTGCCTTAAATGCTTCATCAAGATCCTGAATGATATCGTCAATATTCTCTGTACCAATGGAAAGACGAATTGTATTTGGTTTGATACCCTGATCGAGAAGTTCTTCTTCTGTGCACTGGCTGTGTGTTGTTGTTGCCGGATGGATAACAAGAGATTTAACATCAGCTACATTGGCAAGCAATGAGAACAGTTCCAGATTATCAATGAAGTCCTTTGCCTTCTGCGCATCACCTTTAATCTCAAATGTAAAGATGGAACCGCCGCCATTCGGGAAGTATTTCTTATAAAGCTCCTGCTGAACCGGATCTGTGGATACAGACGGATGATGAACCTTCTCTACCTGCGGATGGTTATTTAAGTACTGAACAACTTTCAGTGCATTCTCTACATGGCGTTCAACACGAAGTGACAGTGTTTCAAGTCCCTGAAGGAAAATGAATGAGCTTACCGGAGAGATGGTTGCACCTGTATCACGAAGAAGAATTGCACGAATCTTTGTAACAAATGCTGCCGGTCCGCATGCCTTTGTAAAGCTTACGCCATGATAGCTTGGGTTCGGTTCTGTCAGAGATGCGAATTTACCTGATGCTTCCCAGTCAAATTTACCACTCTCAACGATCACACCTCCGATTGTTGTACCATGTCCACCGATGAATTTAGTTGCAGAATGAACAACGATATCTGCACCATATTCGATTGGTCTTACAAGGTAAGGTGTTGCAAATGTGTTATCCACTACAAGCGGAATCTTATGTGCATGAGCAATCTTTGCGATAGCTTCAATATCAACTACATCAGAGTTCGGGTTTCCAAGAGTCTCGATGTAAACAGCTTTTGTGTTATCCTGAATTGCGTTCTCTACTTCTTCAAGATCAAATACATCAACGAATGTTGTTGTGATTCCATAAGCCGGAAGTGTATGCTCCAGAAGGTTTGTTGTTCCACCGTAGATATTCTTTGCTGCTACGATATGATCTCCATTCTGTGCAAGGTTTTCGATTGTATATGTAATTGCTGCTGCACCGGAAGCTACTGCAAGTGCAGCTGTACCACCTTCAAGAGCTGCAATTCTTTTTTCAAAAACATCTTCTGTCGGGTTTGTCAGACGACCATAGATGTTACCTGCATCTGCCAGTCCGAAACGAGCTGCTGCATGATCGCAGTTACGGAATACATAAGAAGAAGTCTGGTAGATTGGAACGGCTCTTGCGTCAGTAACCGGATCCGGCTGTTCCTGTCCTACGTGAAGCTGAAGTGTTTCAAATTTGAATTTTCTGTTTTCTCTTGTGATTTTTTCACCCATGAATCTGATCCTCTTTTCTGTTTTTTTGATTTTTGTGGGGGAAGGAAGATTTCTCTTCCTTCCGGTAGTCTATTGTATATGAAATTATGAAATTTCTTACTCTGTAAATAACGCTGTTGAGTAATATCTGTCACCAGTATCCGGAAGAAGTGCTACGATAGTCTTTCCTTTGTTTTCCGGACGTTTTGCAAGTTCAATTGCTGCATAAAGAGCTGCTCCTGAGGAAATGCCTACGAGAACGCCTTCTTTCTTGGCAAGAAGTTTTGCTGTTGTGAAGCATACTTCATTGTCGATTGGCATGATCTCGTCATAAATCTGTGTGTTCAGGACTTCCGGAACGAATCCTGCTCCGATACCCTGAATCTTATGCGGGCCGCCTTTTCCTTCGGAAAGAACCGGGGAAGTTGCAGGTTCTACTGCTACGATCTTAATATCCGGGTTCTGCTCTTTCAGGTATTCTCCTGTTCCTGTAAGTGTTCCGCCTGTGCCGACACCAGCTACGAAGATGTCTACCTTTCCGTCTGTATCCTTCCAAATCTCAGGACCTGTAGTAGCTTTATGTGCAGCCGGGTTTGCCGGATTTACAAACTGTCCCGGGATATAGCTGTTCGGGATTTCTTTAGCAAGTTCATCTGCTTTGGCGATTGCACCTTTCATTCCCTTGGCTCCTTCTGTCAGAACCAGTTCTGCGCCATATGCTTTCAGAATATTTCTACGCTCAATACTCATGGTCTCCGGCATGGTAAGGATGATTCTGTATCCTTTCGCTGCTGCGATAGATGCAAGACCGATACCTGTGTTTCCGGATGTTGGCTCGATGATTACAGATTCTTCTTTAAGGATTCCCTTTGCTTCAGCGTCCTCGATCATCGCTTTGGCAATTCTGTCCTTGACGCTTCCTGCCGGGTTAAAATACTCAAGTTTCACAAGGAGAGTTGCTTCCAGTCCAAGTTCCTTCTCTACATTTATTACTTCTACAAGTGGAGTGTTTCCAATCAGTCCAAGTGTTCCTTTATAAATGTTTGCCATGGTGTTTACCGCCTTTCTTTTTACTTATTTATTCGTGTCTGTTTTTTATTAACATACCTCTTTGATATGTTTAGTATGTTATTCCTTTTTACCCGAAATGTCAATAGGTTTTTGGAAAAAATTTGAACTTTTTTTCGCGGTATTGTATAATTCATTTATACGCGAAAATAAATACTTAGGAGAATACTTTTTATGAATCAGCAGACAGATAAAGCGATTCTGGTCGTGAGCTTCGGAACCAGCTATGAAGCATCCCGAAAAGCCACTATAGAGAAGATTGAACAGGACATTAGAAACGCTTTTCAGGATCATCGGATCTATCGTGCATGGACCAGTAAATTTATCATCTCAATTCTGAAAAAAAGAGATAACTATACGGTTCCGACTGTAAAGGAAGCTCTTGAACAAATGATCACAGACGGGATCCGGGAGGTGGTTGTTCAGCCGACCCATATCCTGGACGGTATCGAGAATAATATTATGAAAGAAGAAGTTCTTTCTTATAAAGAATCTTTTGACAAAATCGCATTTGGAACTCCTCTTCTTGCAGATTCGAAAGATGAATCACAGGCAATCAACGCAGTAACAACAGAATTTTCTGATCTGAAAGAAACAGAAGCTCTTGTATTCATGGGACATGGAACAACCCATCAGGTAAACACCGTGTATGCAGGACTTGATCAGAAATTCAAAGAGTCCGCTCACGCCAATGTTTTTATCGGAACCGTCGAAGCTGATCCAACCATCCATAATCTGGTAAAAGAAGTAACATCTTTCCAGCCATCCAAAATCTATGTAACACCTTTTATGATCGTAGCAGGCGATCATGCACACAATGATATGGCTGGTGATTCTCCGGATTCCTGGGTATGTCAGTTTGAAAATGCCGGATTTGAAGTCTGTCCGATCATCAAAGGACTGGGTGAATATCCTGGAATACGCAGGATGTATGTGGAGCATGCACAAAAAGCCATTGATTCCATGAAATAATATATCTATGCAGTAATGTCCTATAAAGCAAAAAGGTCTGTACCCATCGGGAATATTTACAGTTTTTCTCTGCCTGTTTACGCAGCATGGAACTGTATCATTCTCAAAGGTCCAGACCTTTTTCCATATTCATTTATAATGTACGCTTCTCTTTTATTCAGTTCTCCTGACTCTTTTTACATATCTGAATTCCCATAAGTAAAAGCACCGGGAATACGATTGCCGCAAGAATTCCCATTCTCAGATTATTCCCCACACTGCTGGATACAAAACCTGCAAGTGTCGGACCACCGGAGCAGCCAAGGTCTCCTGCAAGAGCAAGCAATGCAAACATTGCCGTACCTCCACCTCTGATGGATGCCGATGCAATGCTGAATGTTCCCGGCCACATAATTCCAACAGAAAATCCACAGACTGCACAGCCAACGAGACTGAGCATCGGAACCGGTACAAAAAACGGTCTTGTTTTAAATCTAAATGCAATTGTAAACTTTTCTATTTTTTTAGTTGACATTATCTTTTCTTTCTTTTAAAATTGTAAACCATAAAGATTTTGGAGGTTTACAAATGTCAAAGACGAAAACTTTAATCTACTGCAGTCTTTTTACTGCGCTGATTGCGGCGGGGGCTTTTATCAAGATCCCGGTGCCGGTGGTTCCTTTTACTTTGCAGTATCTGTTTACGATGCTTGCAGGGCTGCTGCTTGGTTCTAAACGTGGAACAATCTCTGTCGTTGCCTACATGCTTCTGGGGCTTGCAGGGCTTCCGATCTTCTCTGAGGGCGGCGGTCTCTGGTATGTCTTTAAGCCGAGTTTTGGCTATATCATTGGATTCTGCCTCGGAACTTACGTGACAGGACGTATCGCAGAACATCTGAAGAAAAAGACGATCTTCTGCTACCTGCTCGCAAACCTGGCTGGACTTATGATCGTCTATGCCTGCGGCATGATCTACTACTATGTGATCTGCAATTATGTGATCGACACACCAATCGGAATCTGGCCGCTCATCCTCTACTGCTTCCTTCTTGCAGTACCTGGTGACATCGCTTTAAGCATCCTTGGGGCCATCATTGCCAGACGTGTTCGTCCGGTCGTGATCCAGTACCTTTCTGATTCCAATACAACTTTATTACATACGGAGGAGACAGCAAAATGAACCCACTTACTTTAGCCCAGGAAATTATTGACGGACGCAGGATCACAAGAGAGGATGATCTTTCTTTCTTTCTCACCTGCGATCTGGATGAATTATGTGAAGGTGCAGACCGCATTCGAGAAGCCTGTATCGGAGACAAAGTAGACCTCTGCTCAATCATCAACGGACGCAGCGGCAGATGTCCGGAAGACTGTAAATACTGTGCACAGTCCGCACACCACCACACTTCCTGCGAAGTGTACAATTTTCTTCCGGAGGAAAAGATCCTTGAAGCCTGTAAGATGAATGAGTCCGAAGGTGTCGACCGTTTTTCCATCGTCACCGCCGGAAAAGCTCTGACAGGAAAAGAATTCGACCAGGCAATCCATGCTTACGAGACCATGCACAGAGAATGCAAGATTGACCTCTGCGCTTCCATGGGATTTATTTCTGCCGAACAACTTCACCGTCTTCACGAGGCAGGTGTGACCAGCTACCACCACAACATCGAAACCTCCCGTAGAAATTTCCCGAATATCTGTACCACACACACCTACGACATGAAGATCGAGACCCTCAAAAAAGTCAAAGCCGAAGGCATGTGTGCCTGCTCCGGCGGTATCATCGGCATGGGTGAGACATGGGAAGACCGTCTGGATATGGCGATCAGCCTTGCTGAACTTGGCATCGATTCCATCCCGATCAATGCTCTGATGCCGATCCCAGGAACACCTCTGGAACATCTACCGGAACTTTCTGAGCCGGATATCCTGCGTACGATCGCCTTCTTCCGATATATCAACCCGGAGGCAAACATCCGTCTCGCTGCCGGACGCGCACTTCTCACCAACGACGGAGAAACTGCTTTCAAAGCCGGAGCTTCCGCTTCCATCACCGGAAACATGCTGACCACCGTTGCATGTGCGACGATCCGAAGCGACCGCAAGATGCTCGCTGACATGGGACGTGACGTAACTCCTGAATACTGGAAGGAAGTGTAAAATAAAAATGAGCAAAGCAATTTTTCTCACCGGAACCGGAACAGATATCGGCAAAACCTTTATTGCCGGACTAATCGTAAAAAAACTTGCACAGGCAGGCAAAAATCCAGCTTACTACAAAGCAGCCATGAGCGGAAACGACCGCCGGTCAGACGAAAGCCTGATCCCGGGCGATGCACTTTTTGTGCGACAGATGTCCGGTATCTCACAGCCGCTTGACGAAATGTGCCCTTATGTATATGAAAATGCCTGGTCACCACACCTTGCATCCCGCGTGGAAGGAAATCCTGTTGACCTCGCTGTTGTCCGCGAAGGTTTTGCGAAAGTCGCTGAGAACTATGACTACATCACCATGGAAGGAAGCGGCGGAATCCTCTGCCCTCTCTGTTTTGATGAGCATAAGATCCAGCTTGAAGATGTGATCCGGGAATTTAATCTTTCCAGTATCCTTATCGCCGATGCCGGTCTTGGCACGATCAACAGTGTTGTCCTGACTTTCGAATATATGAAGGCACACAACCTTCCGCTTAAGGGCATCATTTTTAATCATTACCATCCGGGGAACATCATGGAAGAAGATAATATTTTTATGTGTGAACATATGACAGGGCTTCCTGTGCTTGCGAAGGTACAGGACAATGCCACAGAACTTGAAACAGATGCAGATGTGCTGAGTGCACTTTATGACGAGGTGAAGATCAGATGATATGGTATCCTTATGAACAGATGAAAACAATGAAAGAACCTTACAGGATTCTGGATGCAGAAGGCGTGCATCTCTACACCAAAGACCAGAAGCTGATCGATTCAATTTCTTCCTGGTGGTGCATGATCCACGGCTACAAACATCCGGAGCTGACCGCCGCCATCAAAGAACAGGCTGACCGTTTCTGCCATGTAATGCTCGGCGGTCTCACCCATGAACCGGTAGAAAAACTTTCTGATAAGCTTCAGGAATTTCTTCCGGGTGACCTGGACTACTGCTTCTTTTCTGACTCGGGAAGTGTCGCAGTAGAAGTCTCTCTTAAGATGGCACTCCAGTACAACACCAATCAGGGAAGGAAACGCCCTCTGGTGCTGGCTCTGGAACATGCCTACCACGGAGACACTTTCAAGGCAATGGAAGTCGGAGATGACGAAGATTATCATTTCGCTTTTGACAAAAAAGAAGGCGTCGTTCATATCCCGACAGAGATCCCGGCGCTTGAGGATGCATTTGAACTGTATCATAACCGGCTGAACTGCTTTATCGTAGAGCCGCTGCTCCAGGGCGCCGGCGGCATGCGGATGTATGATATTTCTTTCCTGAAACGTGCCAGAGAACTGTGCAATCAATATGATGTGCTTCTGATTTTTGATGAGGTTGCAACAGGATTCGGACGTACCGGAAACCGCTTTGTAGCCGACCTTGTCCTTCCGGACATCCTGGTTCTCGGAAAAGCCCTGACCGGCGGTTATATCGGACATGCTGTCACCGTTGCAAACCACAAAGTCTTTGACGCTTTTTATAGTGACGATGACCGCCTTGCCCTGATGCACGGTCCGACCTTTATGGGAAATCCACTTGCCTGTGCCGTTGCACTTAAGGGAATCGAGATTTTTGAACGTGACGATTATATGAGCAAGATCCGGCATATCGAACAGATTTCCCGTCAGGAAATGGAAAATTTCTCTGACCCGCGCATCAAAGAAGTCCGTATCATGGGCGGCTGTACCTGCGTCGAAGTCCATGATCCAAAGACCCTGGAAGGTTTCCAGCAGTTTGCATATGAACGCGGGGTCTTCTGCAGACCTTTCTTAAACTATATGTATTCCATGGTTCCTTATGTGATCTCCGACGAGGAACTCATTCAGATTTTTGACGTAATGAAGGACTGGTTTCACTGAAACCAGCCCTTCTTCTCTTCAATTCTATTCAACATATCTAACAGCGATTTCTTTTATTAACAAAATAATTCAGGATTCCCCCACCAACAATGATCACAACGGCAACTGCCACGACTCTCTTGGCTGCTTCCTGTGGAAGCTGGCTCTTTGAACCAATAGAATCCGAATAAAAGGTCAGCGTATAGTCAATCTCATGAGGTGCTCCCATTGCTGTTGTATCTGCGATCACCGGCATTCCTTCATCCATACTGAGCACCGGAATCTCAAAAACAGAATTCATACCTTCTTCATTGGTCGGAAGATATTTTTCTCCGTCTACGATCATATAATCATAATTTGAACTGCTCCACTGGATCTGTGCGTAAGCCTGACCATCCTTCACAGTCAGAATTGTCGGCGATGTCACACTTGCCTTTCCGCTTCCGCCCTCAAGATCCACCTGAATAGAATATTCTCCATCCTCTTTGTCAATATCCATGCCTGCTGCCTGACAGATGCAGGAAAAAGCTCCAATGCCGATAAATACAGCAGCAATCAGACTTGAAAGTTTTCTTTTCATTTCTCTACTCCATTTTTTTCTTTTTAAACATTGCCAAATTTTATCTATAGAAACTATGATAACACAGCAAATCCTACATTGCAAACACTATACAATTCTAGTATAATTAAAAAGATATGTCTGTGAATGAGACTTCACAGCATAATGTAAATTTAAGATCATTTCAAAAATAAATTCAGGAGGTTTTATCAATGAAAGGTACATTATATGGAGTTGGCGTCGGACCTGGGGATCCGGAATTAATGACATTAAAGGCAGTTCGCATGATCCGTGAAAATGAGATCATCGCTGTACCTGGTGCAGACGTTAAAGAAACCGTTGCCTATAAAATTGCAGTACAGGCAGTTCCGGAGCTGGAAGAAAAAGAACTTCTTCCAATCTACATGCCGATGACACATGATGCAAAGGAACTTGAAGAAAATCATGCAAAAGGCGCAAAAGCTCTGGAAGCCTGTCTTGATCAGGGAAAAAATGTTGTTTTCCTGACTCTTGGTGATCCATGTGTATATTCTACTTTTTCCTATCTGCAACATCGCGTAGAGGCAGACGGATATCACACAGAACTGGTAAGCGGAATCACTTCTTTCTGTGCTGCAGCTGCACGACTGAACATTTCTCTGTCTGAATGGAACGAACAGCTTCATATCGTTCCTGCTGTCCATCGTCTTGACAGTGAACTGACAGAATCCGGAAACTACATTCTGATGAAATCAGGAAAGAAAATGAATCAGGTAAAGGAAATTCTCGCCAAAAGCGGCCGTGATGTCCTCATGGTTGAAAACTGTGGCATGCCAGAGGAACATATCTATCATGGAGTGGAGGAAATTCCGGATGATGCCGGCTACTATTCTCTGATCATTGCGAAGGAGCACAAATGATCGAAACAAAGAATCTGACAAAAACATTTGATAATTTTACTGCTGTGGATTCTCTGGATCTCAAAATTGAGACCGGAGAATTCTTCGGTCTTCTTGGACCGAATGGTGCCGGAAAGACTACGACGATCAGTCTTCTTTCTACGCTTCTTCTTCCGACTAAAGGAGAAATCCTGATCGATGGACAGAAGCTGACACGAAACCGACCGGATCTCAAGCATAAGATCAGTGTAATCACACAGGAGTACTCCATGCGCCAGGACATGAATATGGACGAGATCATGGAATATCAGGGACGTCTTTATTTCATGCCACGCAAAGAAATCAAACGTCGTACAGAAGAACTTCTGGAGTTCTGTGATCTGATCAAGTTTCGTAAACGAACAGTCCGTAAGCTTTCCGGCGGCATGAAGCGGAAACTGATGGTATGTCGGGCCCTCCTGACAGATCCTGAGATCCTGCTTCTGGATGAACCGACCGCCGGTATGGATGCGCTTTCCCGTCGTCAGATGTGGAATCTGCTCCGCAAATTAAACGGCAAAAACCTGACCATTCTTCTGACTACTCATTATATGGAGGAAGCCCAGAATCTCTGCAGCCGTGTAGCTCTGATGGACCACGGTAAACTGGAGGAAGTCAATACTCCGGCCGGACTGATCGACAGTCTTGGAAATTACACCGTTGATGAATTTGCCGGAGACGAAACTCACAGTCATTATTTTCACAGTCGTGAAGAAGCAATTGCCTATCTCTCCGGTCTTTCCGGACAGGCTTCTCTACGCGAAACAACGCTGGAAGATGTGTTTGTTGAACGTGCCGGACGACATCTGATGCCGTCATAAGGGAGGAGCTAATTATGGGAATTATTACAATTTTATGGGAAAAATGGGTCGAATTTCGAAGGGATTTCTATAAGATCACGCTGGCGGCAATGATTGCCCCACTGATGTATCTGGTCGTATTTGGAATGGGAATCCAGACAATCTCACATGGAGAACCTTATCTGAACTTTCTGATCCCGGGTGTTGTTTCACTGACGACAATGAATGGAAGCTTTAATGCCATTGCACAGAATCTGAATGTGCAGCGACTTTATGAGAAGGCTTTCGATCAGGTACTGATCTCTCCTACACCGTTATGGCAGTTTATTGCCGGTCAGATCATCGGCGGAAGCCTTCGTGGTTTTTATGCAGGTGGCGTTATTCTGGTTCTGACAATGCCGATCGACACCGGACTGATCTTTAACGGTTGGTCTTTCCTTGTCATGTTCCTGAATGGAGCTGTTTTTTCTGCAATCGGTGTTGTCGTTTCATTCCTTGCCAAAAACCATGCAGATGTACCGCGTTTTTCGAACTACATCATCATGCCAATGGCATATCTGTGCAATACATTTTTCTCTACAGAAAAGCTTCCTGGTTTTCTTGGAAAATTTGTCTCTGCACTGCCGCTTTCCCAGACAAGTCATATGATCCGAAGCATCTCTGCAGGAGAGGGATTTGCAATGTCGGGAATTGCGATACTTATGACATATCTGATCGTTTTTACAGCGATTGCATCATGGTTTATCTATAAGAAAAAGAATCTTTAAAAGATAACTGGGAATTCACACATTATTCGTTCAGAAGAAAGGACAGTTTCTGCGCCAAAGCTGTCCTTTCTCTGAACTTACTGCTGAAATTACCATCTTTTAGGTAGATAGCAAAAATAACACTTGTCTGATCCATCGGCGAGTTAGCAATTTTTGCGAATGCTTTTTGCAGGCAGGTTATATCTTAGTACTTCCGGACTCCGAAGCCTTGTGACTGAACAGATCAGGAAGCTTTTCGTGAATTATATAAATGTAATTCTAAAGTTCTAATTTTCAGCAGCTAATTCAGAAAGATATCTTTCAAAACAAATTCCTTCATTCCGGTCGGTGCCTTCAAGTACTGCATCGTGGATGCCTTTTGAAAGAAACTTCACAGCTTTTCGTACAGAATCCACTGTATCCATTCCTTTCACCATACCGGCACTTAAAACCGATGCAAACAGATCCCCAGTTCCGGAGTAGCTACCACCTTCTTTCACCGTACTCACCCAGGTCTGAACACCATCTTTACAGATCAGGTTTCCCATCTCCTGATGATTCTCTCTCGCAGGAAGATCAATTCCTGTAATAACCACTTCCGTATCAAACTCTTTTGAAAGTTCCTTCCCTGTACTTTCTGTGAATTTCAGCAATCTCTCCTCATCCATAAGTGATAGCTCCTTCCACAATACATGTGCACGCTGTGCGCCATATAATAACAATAGCGCTTCTGTCAGATTTGGTGTTATCACCGTCGCTCTTCTGACCAGAAAACGCATTTTTTCACAGAGTGCCTCCGTATAAATCGGGTACTCTTCTCCATTATCACCCATAACAGGATCTATAAGTATCTTTGTGTCTTCTTTTGCAAACTGTTCAATAAATTCAACTGCTTTATCGGCCTGACGTGCGTCTGCCAAAAATCCTGTATAGATTCCATCCGGATAAAAATCCATCTTCTTCCACTCTTCCATAATCGCATCCATATGATCCGTATAATCATCACAATAATAAGAAGGGAAACCCGTCTGCGCACTTAATACCGCTGTCGGAAGCGGACATGCCTGGATTCCCATAACGGAAATCACCGGAATTGCTGCAGTAAGAGAACATTTTCCCATTCCTGATAAATCATTTAATACCGCGATCTTTTTCAATCTGTTATCTCCTCGTCTTGCATTTTCTCATTATCTGATTTAGAATAGCATCTAAGTGTATTTATAAAAATAACCACTTTTATTCATTTTTCAGAGGACAATTTATGAGTTTATCTTTTCATTCCAATAAAGAATGCCTGTATCTTCAGGTATATGAACATTACAAAAATCTGATCATGGAACGGCGAATTCCTGCCGGAAGCCGCATGCCATCTCTTCGCAAATGTTCTGCAGAACTGAAGCTCAGCCGTACAACTATTGAAAATGCCTATCTGCAATTGGCCGCAGACGGCTACATTGTTGCCCGTGCACAAAGCGGCTATTATGTAACTAATATTGCAGAGCAAAAGCCAGTCTCCACTACCTCCTGGCATGCGAATCTGCCTTCAATACAATATGACTTTGCTTCCAACGGTGTCGATCATGAAAGTTTCCGTTTTGACCTCTGGCAGCGTTATATCAAAAGCGCACTTCGTCAGAGTGACCGTCTTCTCTCCTATGGAGAACCCCAGGGTGAAGCCGATCTTCGTCAGGTACTTGCTGACTACATCCGTCAGCGAAGAAACGTCAACTGTTCTGCTGACGATATTGTGATCGGGGCCGGAGTTCAGAGCATTCTGAATCTTCTTTGTCCTCTGATCCATGACCGAAAAACCGTTTCTTTTCCAAACGCTTCTTTTGTGCAGGGAAGTACTATTTTTTCTGATTATGGTTTTGAAGTTCAATACCGCAACAAAGACTGTGACGTAATCTATGTTTCTCCTGCACATATGACGAAATGGGGAGAGATCATGCCCGTCAGCCGTCGTATGGAACTGGTACATTACGCTGCAGCGAAAGGCAGTCTGATCATCGAAGACGATTTTGAGAATGAATTCGTTTATTTTCAACGTCCAACACCTTCCCTCTTTAATCTTGCCGGAGGACATGGCGTTGTCTATATTGGTTCTTTTTCCCGTCTGCTGCTTCCATCGATTCGCTTAAGCTTCATGGTCTTGCCGCCTTCTCTTTCCAGAAAATATGCAGCTGTTGCAGAACGCTACAGCCAGACTGCTTCCAAAGCCGAACAGATTGCACTCTGTCAGTTTATCCGTGACGGTCATCTGACTTCACAGACAAAAAAATTAAAAAAGCTGTATGCTCAGAAGCTGAAGGCTCTTGAAAACGAGGTGCGAAATACATTCGGCAGAAACTGCACGATCCAGACCGGTGCCGCAGGAACAAGTCTGGCATTGACCATTCCTTATGCCAGAACAGGTCTTGAGCTAAAAAAAGAAGCCCGCATGCATGGAATGTCTCTTCTGATTCTTGAAGAAAATGCAGCTACGATCACCATTCTGCTCTCCTGTTCTTCCATTACGACAGACGATTTTGCCCCTGCCTGTCAGCTTCTGTCCCGACTTCTTAATAAATAATCACAAAACACCTGTCCGGCATTTCATCATCCAGGCAGGTGTCAGTATTTAATCTCTTCGATTATCGATCATATAAAGCAATGCGTTACAGATACAGGCTGCAATATTACTTCCGCCTTTACGTCCTCTCGCAACTATATAAGGTGCTCCCGAATCCATGATCAGTTCTTTCGATTGTACAACATTCACAAATCCAACCGGAACTCCAATGATCAGTTCCGGATTCAGTTTTCCATCTTCGATCAGTTCATAGAGTCTCACCAGTGCAGTCGGCGCGTTTCCGATTGCAAAGATCAGTTTTTTATCGAGAGTAGCAGCTTTGTCCATGCTTGCTGTCGCCCTTGTGGTTCCATTCTCTTTTGCAATCTTTGCCACATCCTCATCGGACATGAAACAATAGACTTCTCCACCATAACGGGCCAATGCACGTTTATTGATTCCCGCCTTTGCCATCTGCGTATCCGTAACAATGCAGGCGCCCTCTTTGATTGCTTTCATTGCACGCTCTACTACATCCGGCGAAAAACAGAGGTTATCCGCATAATCAAAATCTGCGCTTGTATGAATACAACGTTTGACAATAAGTTCTGTTCCGGGAAGCAGCTGTTTATCACCAAGTTCCTCTGTAATAATCTCAAAACTTCTTTTTTCAATCTCCATTGGTTTTACATTTTCAAGCTCTACTTTCATTTCTCTGCTTCTCCTTCTGCTTCACTTTCTTCCAGAATATCCTCCACACCTTGCTCAAGGATCTCATAGATTTTCTTCATATCCAGATGTTTCCGAAGTTCCGATGCCAGGATATCATACTGTGTTTCTTTGAATGCAGCAAAATCCACGCCTTCCATCTCTGACACATCAATACCTTTTCTTATGCCTACTGCACGAACAAGACCAAGTGCAACCTCTTCTTTATCAAAAATGCCATGAACATAAGTTCCGCATACATTGTGATAAAATGTTCCTTCTGTCTTCTCTGTCCCTGTCACAGTATCACATGTAGAAGTACTTGCTACAGCCCCATTTTTCCAGGTACTCTCACCCATATGAATCTCATATCCTGTAAATTCTACGTTTTTAAGAGGTGCAAACTCTTCATCCAGCTCCAGGAATTTTCCGCAGACCTGCGTACGTGTCTTATGTTCTGCAAACACGGTATCTACCGGAAGAAGACCAATTCCACGCATCGTACCGCCTGCTTCCACACCATGTGGATCACTTAAATTTTCTCCCAGCATCTGATAGCCGCCACAGATACCAAAGATCAGTGTACCGGATGCCGCTGCCTTAAGGATCAGTGCTTCCATGCCACTTTCACGCAGCCATTTCAGATCATCCATCGTATTCTTGGTTCCCGGAAGAAAGATCACATCCGGCTGCTTCAAATCTGACGGATGCTGTACATAACGCAGCGAAACCCCCGGAATACTTTCAAACGGATTAAAGTCTGTAAAGTTGGAAATACGTGGTACACGAATAACCGCCATATCGATCACTCCAACTTCCTGATGACGGTCAAAGCGTTCTGTCAGACTGTCTTCATCTTCTACCTGAATGTTCATATATGGTGCAACACCAACGACCGGAATCTTACATTTCTCTTCCAGCATTGCCACACCCGGATCCAGAATTGATTTGTCACCTCGGAATTTATTGATGATCAGACCCTTGATCATTTTTCTCTCATCTTCTTCCAGAAGTTCCACCGTTCCATACAGCTGTGCAAACACACCGCCACGATCGATATCACCGGCAAGAAGCACCGGCGCTTTCGCCATCTTTGCCATTCCCATATTAACAATATCTTCGCTCTTCAGATTGATTTCCGCCGGGCTTCCAGCCCCCTCAATCACAATGATATCATTTTCTTCTGCCAGCTTATGAAATGCCTTCATAATGTCAGGCACCAGTTTTTTCTTATATTTGAAATAGTCTCTGGCACTCATGGTACCAAGGACTTCCCCATTTACAATGACCTGAGAGCCAACATCATTTGTCGGTTTCAGAAGAATCGGATTCATCAGAACCGATGGTTCTATACCTGCCGCTTCTGCCTGCATAACCTGTGCTCTGCCCATTTCAAGGCCTTCACTGGTTATAAAAGAGTTCAGTGCCATATTCTGCGATTTGAATGGTGCCACACGGTATCCATCCTGATGAAATATCCTGCAAAGTCCGGCAGCAAGAAGACTCTTTCCTGCATTGGACATGGTTCCCTGTATCATGATCGTCTTTGCCATATCTGTTCCCTTTCGTATCAGACTTATGCCTGTTCCTCTTCTTTCAGTACCTCTGCATGTGCCACTGCCGCTTTTGTAGTGCCATCCCGCATTGCACGAATCAATTCCTGATTTTCCTCATGTGTTCGGACGGCCACACGGTAATATCCCTTTCGCAAACCAGAGTAATTGCTGCAGTCACGGATCAGAACCCCCTGTTCCACACATATTTCAAATAAATTTTCCGGTCCATGGAAGAAAATATAATTCGCTTCTGACGGAAAGACTTCCATGCCAAGACGCTGCAGTTCTTCTTTGAGATATTTTGCTTCCCGGAATACCATCTGTCGCCCCTCTTCCACATATGCAGTTTCTTTCAGCGCAGCAATACCTGCCGCCTGTGCCATAACAGAAATGTTCCATGGCTGTGTCACCTGCGTCATCGCATCAAGAAGTTCCGTATTCTCAGTAATACCATATCCCAGTCGGATTCCCGCCATCGCGTAACGCTTGGTAAATGCCTTCAAAAGAAACAGATTGTGATATCTGGATAACTGTGCTTTCAGTGTGTATCTGCCCGGTTCCTCCATAAAATCAAGAAAACATTCATCTACGACCAGAAGGATATCCATTTCTCTGCACACACGTAAAACCCGGAAAAGGAATTCTCTATCTATCGAAATTCCCGTTGGATTATTCGGATTGCAGAGAAATACCATATCAAGGTCTCTGTGCAGCCAGTTGATAAAACTGTCCTGCAGACTGAATCCCTCTTCTTCTCTGAGAAGTACATGTTCTACCTCACAGCCACAGCTCGTAAGCGCCTGCTCATATTCTGCAAAAGTAGGAACCGGAATCAGTGCTTTCTTCGGTTTTACTGCCTGACACAGAGAAAATACCAGTTCCGCCGCTCCATTTCCACAGATCACAGATTCGGATGCCACACCTTCATATTCGGCAATTGCTTTTTTCAAAGGTGCATATCCGACCTGCGGATAATCTTTCATATATTCAAGACTGTCACGTACCGCCTGCTTTACACTTTCCGGCGTTCCCAGTGGATTACAGTTTGCCGAAAAATCCAGACAGTTCTTATAAGTATAGATATTACCGCCATGTACGTGCTTCGTCATTCTTTTTCTCCTTTTTGTGTCCCGTTACAGAAACACAACGCGGAACAAAACACAGATGATCACGCCCAGAATCGCCGTTGCATACATCAGGCGGTTCGCATAACGAATATCTTCTGTCTCTATTTCCCGAATCGCGTCTCCAATTGTAGGTTTCTCATATAATTTTCCAAAATAATATGCATTTCCCGCGAGCTGTACATCCAGTGCACCAGCCATTACAGCTTCTGTCTGTGCCGAATTCGGACTCGCATGATTTCTGCTGTCCCTTTTGAAAATACGGGATGCGTTTCTGCTGTCAAGTCCGATCACAAAAGCTCCGGCAACCATCAGCCAGCCGGAAATTCTGGATGGAAGATAATTGGCTGCATCATCCAGTTTCGCCGCACATCTTCCAAAATACAGATATTTATCATTTTTATACCCGAGCATGGAATCCATGGTATTGATTCCCTTATACAAAAACATTAAAGGTACACCACCGATTGCCATATAGATCATCGGTGCGATCACACCATCAGAAGTATTTTCTGCCACAGTCTCCACCGCTGCTTTGGTCACACCCTCTTCCGTCAGCTCTGCCGTATCACGTCCCACGATCATAGAAACCGCATGACGTGCATCCTCAATTGTTCCCTTTTTGAGTGCATCATAAACCTTCATGCTCTCATCACGCAATGATCTGGTAGCAAGCAGCTGATAGCACCAAAAGGTTTCCAAAAGCACACCCAAGGCCGGAAGATGAATATACAGAAAATACAAAACAAATGCCGGAACCAGTAATGTAATGACACAGATCAGTATTACTTCAACCAGTCCTCCAGCCAGTTCACCTTTTTCTGTTTTGGGAAATACTTTTCTGATTCCCTTCTCAAAACTGGAGATCAGCTTCCCGATCAGGCACACCGGATGGTACAACCATCTGGGATCTCCAAATATCAAATCTAAGATAAACCCTGCTGCCAGGGCAATTGTATGGTATGTATATATCAACTCTGTCACTCTCCCCGTCTGCTGTGGTATTTCATGCATTCTTTAAGAAAAGCCTCTGCAACTTTTGGATTTCCATAATAATAAAGATGTGGAAATCCAGCCAGCATAGTTTCTGTGCCATGAATACACTCCCAGTTTCTCATACTTTCCGGTTTTGCTGCATGAAATGCTTTCCCGCAGTTTTCAGAATCAAAATAATGAAATTCATGAGCAGGGATCTCTCCTAATGTCTCACATCCCAAAACTGAATGATTCTGTATTAATGTCACATAGCCAAAGCGATTCAGACGTGGTGTACGATATGCCCTGCCCGGAAGCACGCCTGCCATGTGGTAAAATTTTTTATCCATTGCTTCCATTTCTTCATGAAGATACATAAAGCCTCCGCATTCTGCCATACATGGCATACCACCGCTAAGTGCTTTTTGTATTTCTTCTCTCATAGATGTATTTTTTTCCAGTTCTTTTCCATTTAATTCCGGATAACCTCCATATAAAAGCAATCCATCCAGTCCAACCGGTAATTTCTTATCTCTGATCGGAGAAAAGTGTACAAGCTCTGCCCCCATCTTTCGCAAAAGCCGGAAATTATCTTCATAGAAAAAGCAAAATGCTTCATCGTCCGCCACACCAATCCGAAGGGGATGTTTCAGACAGAAATCTATCCGAGGTTCTTTCGCAGATAATTCTCGTGCACTTTCTGCAAGCTGCAGGATTGCATCAATATCCAGAGTTTTTTCCAGAACCTCAGCCAGTCGGTGAAGGTTTTCTTTTAACTCAGGGATCTCATCCGGAAGCACTAACCCCAGATGTCGGCTCTCGATCACACAATCATCCATTTTGGGAACATATCCAAGAACTTTTATATTCAGTTCTTTCTCCAGAAGTTCTTTCATTCTTGGATAGAGCATTGGTGACATCTGATTAAAGATCACACCCTGTATATGACTGTCCTTCCTGTATTCCATAAAGCCTTTCACATATGCTGCAAGAGAAACACTCATACCTCTGCTGTTTACGATCAGAATCACAGGCGTATCTGTAACAGACGCCAGATCGTAAGCACTTGCTTTCGTTGTTGTCCCTGCAACACCGTCATAAAATCCCATTACTCCTTCCATAACAGAAATATCACAGTCCGCTGCATTTTCACAGAAGAGATATTTTGTAGTTTCACTGTCTGTAAAAAAGGTATCCAGATTTCTTGATTTTGCGCCTATGACACGACTATGGAACATCGGATCAATATAGTCCGGCCCACATTTAAAAGATGCTGTTTTCAGACCACGATTCACCAGTGCCTGCAAAAGTCCACATGTGATCAGCGTTTTTCCGCTTCCACTGGCTCCTGCTGCCAGGAGAATTCTTGCCGCTTTCATACAAAATTCTCCTTTTTATGCGCCTGTATGGTAATAATATAAATAGGATTTTCTCCCATCATCATATGATATCTACCGATTTCTTTGGATCTGGACACACCAAGCTGCACAACTTCACTCTCCCACTTCCACTCGCTGCGTTCTGTCTGCATTTCCTTTATGCAGGCCAAAGTTTCTCCGACCGTTTCAAGTGTAATACAATTTATGACCATACGAACCTGTGGATTTTTTTCAAGAAGAAGTTCCACAATTTCTTTCATATTTCCGGAAGATCCACCAATAAAAGCATGGGTAGGAGCCGGAAGTTCTTCCATTGCTTCAGGGGCCGTTCCTGCTATGATCCTCATATGATCTAACGCAAATTTCTTTTTATTTTCCTCGAGAAGCACAAGTGCATCCTCTTTTTTCTCAATGGAATATACGCTTCCCTGACTTGCACGAAGTCCCATCTCCACAGATACAGAACCAGTTCCGGCCCCGATATCATAGCAGACCGAATCCTCTTTAAGACATAACTTTGCCAGCGAAACTGTTCGTACCTCTGTCTTGGTCATCGGTGCTTTTCCACGGGTAAATGCATCATCTGGAAGTCCATGTGTGGTCAATGCTGTTTTTGCATCCGGATTCCAGGCACAGATCACACTCAAGGCATCTCCTCTGTAATCTGTAAGTTCCCTCGCCTGTTTTACAAATATTTTCTCATCCTCATAAGACAGATTCTCCCCGACATAAAGCTGCACTTCACCCATTCCATAATCCGTCAGTTTCTGTGCAAGATGTGCGGTTCCATCTGAAGTGCCAAGAATTGCAAAAACCTTCTGATTTGTTCGAATCAGGGATACCAGATTGCATACTCTTCCATGTGCACTGACAATCTTTGCATCATCCCATGAAAGACCAATTTTTGACATAAAATAAACAACAGAGGATATACCGCAGATGATTTCGGCATTTCCGTCCAAAGCTTTCAAAAGTCCTTTTGCCCCACTGTAAAAACCGACATCACCGGATAGTGCGATCACAACTTTTTCATATTCCGGATGTTTCTTAATATACTCTGCAATCTCAGCACTTCTGTATTCATAAAAGACATCCTGTCCCGGAAGTGCCACTGCATCTGCCATCCTTCTGGCGCCTATGATCAGATCCGCCTGTTCCACTGCCTCATTGCCCTGAATCGTCAATGTTTCCTTGCTTCCCATTCCAATTCCCAGGAGAACTACATGTGGTGTCGGCTGGAATCCAAATTTCTCTGGCAGCATACGTTTGCATTCTTTTACAAAAATTCCCTTTTCCTGCACCGGACGGCCAATGATCACAGGAATTGCGCCACATTCTGTGGCAGCCTGAATCTTTTCTTCAAATCCGCCTGCTTTTCCGGAATCTTTTGTTACCAGATATCTGCAGTCATACTGACGCAGCATGGCAGCATTCAATTCTTTCGAAAAAGGACCCTGCATGGCAATCAGATTTTTGCCCTCGAATCCCAGCATGCGACAGTTTTCGATCACATTCTGAATGGAAAGGACTCTTGCAAACATTCTTTCCTGATAACCCGGAATGTATAAGCAGAAAGTTCCTTACTGCCCGTCGTAAGCAGAACATTTCCCGATACATGTTTCAGATAATCTACTGCTGCCTCTGTATTTTCTACATAAACTGCATCTTTGTGAACGCCTCCTTCACGAAGGACTCTCACATAAGAAACGGCTGTGTTTTCACAGGCCTCACGGATATTTACTGTCACTTCTGCCGCATATGGATGTGTTGCATCCAAAACCAGTTCCGGTCTTTCTGCTGCAAAAAGCTCCTGCATCTGTTCTTTGTCAAGGCGTTCTGCACGAATCGATAAAAATTCATTTTCTTCAAGAGATCTGGATCCATATTCCGTCGCGACACAGGCAAGTACAGATACTTTATTTTCACTCAGAAACCGGCTGATTTCATAGCCTTCTGTAGTACCAGCAAAAACAATTGCTTTATACATTCCGATATCCTCTTGGAGTTACCATTTTGCCATTTATTTCTTTTGTCTGGGAATTTCCGATAAATACTGTGGTGAACATATCAACCTGTGTATCTCGAAGTTCTTTCAATGTCATAACCTGATACTCTTCCCCTTCCCTTCCGATATTACATACTGTTCCGCAAACTGTTTCCGGAGATTTGTACTGCATCATCAGATCGCAGGCTTTCTGTAAATAATCATGGCGTTTTTTACTGGAGGGGTTATAGAGACAGATTACAAAATCCGCCTGAGATGCACCAAGAAGTCTTGCTTCAATCTTTTCCCATGGAGTCAGAAGGTCACTTAAGCTGATCAGACAGAAATCATGGATCAGCGGTGCACCAAGGACTGCCGCTCCGCCAAGTGCGGCTGTTACTCCCGGAACGATCTCCAGTTCTACTTCCGGATATTTTTCTCCTACTTCATACATCAGTCCGGCCATACCATAGACTCCGGCATCACCACTGCAGATCATGGAAACCCTTTTGCCTTTCATAGCCTCTTCAAAAGCCAGCACACATCTGTCCACTTCTTTTTTCATTGGTGTGGTCAGATATTCTTTATCTGGAAATGTATCTTTGACAAGATCCACATATACCGTATATCCAATAATCGTATCACTGTCTTTCAAAGCATTCATTGCAATACCGGTCATCTGATCACAGCCCCCCGGTCCGATTCCAACTACATATATTTTATTCAAAATGAACCTCCCAGTTCCGGAGTGCAAGCGCGGTTGTCACGCCATTTCTCCCTGTCTTATTTTTGATCAGGCGGCCCTGCTCCGCACCCAGGACTGCACTTCGTTCACAGACATTATTCACGCCTGTGATCTTTTTTACAAATTCGGAAGGGGTAAATTCCCCCTCTGCATGACTCAGCTCTTCTTCCTCAAATGTGATAAACGGGATTCTCCAGTCTTCTGCAAGTTTTTGAAGCCCCACTTCGTCTTTTTTGATGGAAATGCTTGTCAGCTTCTCTACTGCCTGGCTGTATATATCCGCGTCCGCCAGACAGACACTAGCTTCTTTTTCAATTACATCTGCTTCTTTATTCCTGCGGCAGCCCATTCCCAGTGTCACCACCCTGGGAATGATCTGCACCGTGGATGTAAACGGCTTACAGGTTTGATGAATGGTTACTGCAATTCCAATCTCCGGTTTATCCTGCGTGTCTTCCGAAGACTCTTCCAGGCCTTCCGGCAACTTTCCTGTCCATGGAAATTCACTGTAAAATCCGACAGGTTCTCCCGCAAGCAAGGCTGCCGAAACCTCCTTTGCCGCTTTCATATTCTGAATTCCACAGCAATTCTTTTTTGCAAAGACATCCACTGCAAAGCGATGATGAAGATCTGTCGCTGTCGTTACGACTGGAACTGCACCCAGAAGCTCCGCAACTTCCAGAGTCAATTCATTCGCACCGCCAAGATGTCCTGATAACAGAGATATCACAAACTTTCCACATTCATCGATCACCAGTACCGCCGGATCAGACTTCTTACTTGCTACGTAAGGTGCAATGCTGCGCACCGCGATTCCACAGGCTCCGACAAAAATAATCGCATCATCTGTCTCAAAATGGCGGCCTGCCCAAATTCCTGTACTTTCCGCAATCGAATCATCGAGATATTTACTTTTCTTATAAATTTCTGCCGTATAACCTTTGCCCTGAAGATCTTTTTGCAGGTCTTCCGCAGTCATATATCCTGTAAGACTGAAACAGATGATTGAAATACGCATGATTTAATTCTCCATTTAGATCGGATTATTTACTGCGCGTTCTCACTCTGTTGCTTCACGGAATTCGGTAGTGAATTCCGGATCATACAGTTTTGAGCGATCATAGTGAGCTGCTTTTACAGAATCCCCGATGATCATCAGTGCAGTCTTTGTGATATTGTTTTCTGCAGCAGTCTGTGCAAGCGTGCCTACTGTGCAGACAAATTTCTTCTCATCCGGCCAGGTTGCCTTGTATACAATTGCCGCCGGCGTATCAGCTGTATATCCGCCTTCGATCAGTCTGCGGCTGAGTTCTTCCAGCATACCGGTGCTTAAGAAAACGACCATCGTTGCCTGATGAGCTGCAAATGACTGAATGCTTTCTTTGGATGGAACCGGTGTACGCCCTTCCATTCTTGTGATGATCACACTCTGTGAGATATCCGGCAGAGTATATTCCAGATTCAGGGCACTTGCCGCACCGCAGAACGCACTGACACCAGGACAATAGTCATACATAATGCCCTTCTCATCCAGAATATCCATCTGCTCACGGATTGCACCGTAAATACAAGGATCGCCTGTATGAAGACGCACAGTCATCTTCCCTTCTGCTTCTGCTCTCTCCATAACGGAGATGACTTCTTCCAGTGTCATCTTCGCGCTGTTATGAATCGTACAAACATCCTTGCTGTATTCCAGCAGCTGCGGATTTACCAGCGAACCTGCATAGATGATCACATCCGCCTCCTCCAGATACTGTTTACCTCTGACTGTGATAAGATCCGGTGATCCCGGTCCTGCTCCAACAAAATGAACCATGTTTTTATTCTCCTTTTTTTATATATAATTGTTTAATTTGTTGTTTAATTTGTCATTTACTCTCAGCTGAATTTATTTTACGGATCAGTTCTTCCGCATGCTCTGTCTGGCCAAGATATCCAAATTCATTGGAAAAGATCACTGCACCCAGAAGGATCTGCTGATAAGAACGATGATCCAGATAAAACTGGATATGTCGGGTCACATCCTCCATCGCTTTCTGTAAAATATGATAACGATCAAGCACATGCAAGGCCTCATCCGTCGTGTTGCATGCCAGAATCTCTCTGGCACATTCCAGATCTGCTCCGGAGCGTATTGCTGCCGCACACAGAACCTCCATACGTCCGTCTGCGCTGTGTGAATGTGTATTCATGATTCCGGCAGCAACTTTGACAAATTTGCCAATATGCGAAATAAAAAGAATCCCCTTTACTCCCATGTTCACTGCCATATCAATGGTTTCACCTACATAATTACTGCACTTGATGTTTTTTTCAAAAGGAAGATTCATATGCTCCCGAAGGTAATCTGCCCCATAATTTCCCGGAGTCACGATCAGATACTGTTCCCCCTGTGAAAAATGCTGTTTCATTTCTACCTGAATACTCTGAATCAAGGCTTTCTCACTCATAGGTTCTACGATACCGGACGTTCCAAGAATAGAGATGCCACCCTGGATTCCCAGACGGGGATTAAAAGTCTTTTTCGCGATCTGTTCACCTTCTGGAACAGAAATCGTTACTTTCAGGCCACCCTCATAGTGGTATCGATCTGCTGCATCCTCCACTGCTTTCAGGATCATGGCCTTTGGTACAGGATTGATTGCTGCTTCTCCCACTTTCTGTGAAAGTCCCGGACGCGTCACTCTTCCGACACCTTTCCCTCCATCGACCGTAATCTCAGAGGATTTCGGACATTTTTCCACTCTGGCATAGACCAGAATTCCATTCGTCGTATCCGGATCATCCCCCGCATCTTTACGTACTGCGCAGATCACTGTATCTTTTTCCATACAGACGTCATGCAATTCCAGATGGAGAAGAATTCCCTTTGGTGTCATAAGATCTGTCTCGTTCTGTTTCTGACCTCCGAGAAGCATTTCCGTGGCACCTTTTGCAGCTCCCGCCGCACAGGATCCGGTCGTATAGCCGAAATGAAGTTTCTTTTGATTTTTAATTACATAATAATCTTCCAGTCCTGTTTTATGTGCCATAACTTCCTCCTTCACATATGCCATTTTATTATATTATTTTGCCAAAAAAATGTCAATGAAACACCTTTTAATTAATCTTACATTCCTCATTTATCCGGAATACCTTTTAAAATATTTCTGCACAAAAAAACCAGCCCACTTTCGGACTGGTCTTTTGCATTTTATGTATCTTTTTAATAAATAATGATCGGATATCCACCATCAATCGTATTATAGATCAGTGCTGCCTGATCTGTCGGAAGGTTGATACAGCCATGACTTCCGGCGCCACTTTTATATCGGTTTCCTCCGAAAGAAGACTGCCAGGATGCATCATGAAGCCCCTGCCCATATACAAATGGCATCCAGTAATTTACTTTTACGTTGTATCCATATTCCTGACTGCTCAGGTTATATGGACTTGCCTTGTAGGCAATCGGCCATGCTCCTCTGTATGTCTCCCTGCCGGCTTTTGGTGCTCCACTGACGATATCTGTTTCTGTCACAAGTGCTCCATCTTTGTACAGCCACAGATGCTGGTTATCCAGACTTACTTCTATATAGCTTCCGTTCAGATCATCTGCACCGTTACGCTGCATGCCACTGATGCTGTATACCGGATCTCGTGTAACTGCAGTACCACTCGCAAGATCTGTCAGCAACTGCTGCACTTCTCCATCCTGATCGATCTGAAATCCATATTCATTATCGGATACCGTGACATCATTTCCATAGGATGTGTGGAATGTACGTGGAACATAGATGGTATTATACTTCGCTGCAAGATTCTGTACATAAGATTTCACTGCTTCCTGATCAATATTCAGGCTGTCATCTGTAATCTGCAGCCATGTCTCGATTGTTCCTGCATCAATTACTTCCGTCGTACTTCCCAATGTATATGTAACTGTAGTACTGCGATATTTATTCAACTGATCATTCAGTCCTGTAACTTTATTCTGCATTTCATCAGAAACCGTTACAGACGGCTGCTGATAAACATTTGTATCCAATGTGATCTGAATATCCCCACCAAGAAGCTTCAGCCGAAAATTATCATCCAGCATCTGATCTACATAGCTTTCAAGTCTGGTCTCATCAATTTTATTTCCCTGCACATCATTGACCAGAACAAACTGCTTCTGCTGTTCGTCATACTGAACCGCTGCATCCACGGATGCCGTACGCTCTTTACCTCCAAAATTAGAAGACGCAAGAGCTTTCTTTTCCTGTTCTTCATTCTTCTGGATCTGATATGCGATCTTGTAATCTTCCTGCGTGGCAAAGATCTTTCTGTTTGCTTCCCGCATTGTCTGCAATTCTGTAAGCTCACTTTTAAGTGCTGACTCATCCAGATCATATCCAAGTTCACTCACCGTTGTCTGATAGACATCCGAGCCACCTTCTTTGAACTGTACCTTACGGCTGCGAAAAGCATCCAGAAGCTTCTGTTCTGCCTTATCCGCCGTCAGCGTGGAAACATCCATCCCGTAAATAGATATTTTTCTTCCAAGTGTATTGGTATCTGAAATATGTATGTAAGAAAAAACCCCCGCCGTAAGAACAACCACACCTCCGATACATGCGCCCAATATGATTTTCTTTGCTTTTCTGCTGAGCTTAAATTTGTCTGCCATAATCTCTTTCCTCTTATCTGCTGTATTGTCAATTTATGCACATATTCTGATTCTTATTATATTACAGAGAAAAATGGACTTCTGTAATCTGAGATTTCTGTTTATCTCTGGAAATAAACTATTTTGCCTTTTGATAACCAGAACTCTTCTCATAAGGTGTTGTATAGATTTTCAGGAATTTATCATATTCTTTGTTACTGTAAAAATATCTTCTGTTATGACGGCTGATATCAAGGCAGTCAAAACCCTTTCTTTTGAGCAGTCTGTATGTCTTTTCATATGCACTTCCTGTCATTGTATTTAACTGCCACAGTGAAAAATTAAGCGCCCAATTAACAAATGCCCTTTCTAAGGTATCATATAAACCTCTGTCTTTTAGCTCCTTTTGCATAGCCAAAAGCGCAATATAGAAACAATCCCATGATTTCTCTCTTGTACGCGACAGAGATGTTCTGACATTGACTCTCTGATGGATCAAGACCTCATCTACTGTAGAAATTCTGGAAGCACAGGCAAGCGCAATAAAAACAAAGAGCATATCATTTGTTGTTCGAAGATTCTGATACTTGATTCCCAATCTCCTGACATACTCCCTCTGGTATAATTTATCCCATGGCCAGCCATTAAACATTCTAAAAATATTATTTCTTACATTTTCATCAGTTGCTGCAAACGGCTCTTTTTCCGGAAAATACTGCTTCCGAAATGCCCATGTGCATTTTTTGTATACTTTCTCTGTATGATCATAGAGGTCTGCATTAAACACACATACTTCTGCCTCTGTTTCTTCCGCTCGGTCATATGCGGCTTTCAGCATATTTTTCTCAAAGAAATCATCTGCATCCAGAAAAGCCAGGTATTTTCCTCTTGCAACATCCATTCCATTATTTCTGGCTGCTCCTGCTCCCTGATTTTCCTGATGAATGACTCTGATCCTGGCATCTGCTTTTTCGAATTCTTTCAGAATTACCAGTGATCCATCTGTTGACCCATCATCCACACAGATAATTTCAATCTCTCTCAGAGTCTGCTTCAGCAGGCTGTTTAATCCGTCTTTTAAAAATTCTGCCGCATTGTATACCGGAATTATCACCGAAACCGCAGGTATATCATTACTCATATCTATTCCCCTTTGATTAATGCAACATTTTTTTCAGCTTTCGCGGAACAAAGGTAATTGCTCTTCCAATTTTTAAAGATGAAGAATTTTCCATGTCATCTATTTTTTTCTGAAGCTTTGTCACCTTGTTTTCGCTTTTTTTCAATGCCTTCGCCAGTTCTGCTTCGCTTCCAAACCTGAGTAGTTCTTTTCGAAATGTTTCATCAAAAAAAGTATCCATATCATCTACTAATCGATTGATATCTGTCCATTCTTTTTCCGTAAAATATTTTTTGTCAAAAAGTCCCTTATTCTTCGCCTCTGAAAGTTCTTTATGCATCCTCTCCAAAAAAGCATATTTGAATTCCATTGTAAGTCTGAACAGATTCCACCGATAAGATATATATTTCAAAGATATAACCGGTTTCTCCAGTTCTTCTTTTAGCTCCGGTCGTTTTTCAAGAAATTCTTCAATAGATTTAAATTCATCACAGATACAATATATTTTGGCAGCCGCTTTTACCGATGAATTTGCATTATCTGTGCGATAATGAAGGTAGGCATCACGAACCAGCAATGCTCTTTCCGCACTTGCCCATACTTTAAACGCAAACCCTGTATCCTGATAGGAAGCACCCGGTGTTTCCGCAAAAGATACATGATTTTCCAACAGCCATTCTCTCCGATAAATCCCGCTCCAGATACATGGTCTCACCCGAAAGATTTCCGGATGTTCCACCGGTCTGAACACCTGATCATACAGATCATATTCTTTTAGCACTTCATAATATGTGCTCTGAGGTTCCGGCTGCGATACATAAGAATAATAGTTTGATTTCACAACATCTGCATGATTTTCTTTTGCTGCTTTATATAATTCATCAAACATATTAAGATCTGCAAAATCATCCGTTTCAATAATGCCTATATATTCTCCTGTCGCATTTTGAAGTCCAACATTCATACTATGTCCGTACCCCGAATTCGCTTTATGGATCACTTTGATACGATTGTCTTTCTGCGCATATTCATCCAGAATATTCCCTGTTGAATCTCTGGATCCATCATCTATACAAATAATCTCTATGTCCTTTAAAGTCTGATTTACTACACTGTCCATGCATTCTTTTAAAAATTTTTCAACATTGCATGCCGGCATTAGTATGGATACTTTTGCCATCTTCCATTCCTCCTGATCTGTCATTATCTTGCACGAAGCTTTCGAATGATTGCTATGCCTGTACATTTTATTCCGTTTTTTCTCATATACCTGAATATCTTTTTCACCAAATACCCCGGTGTCGTTAATACCTGCAGCATTTTGCCCACACCGGATGGTTCTGTTATTCTCTTATAAAGATAAATATCATTTACGCAAAAAACTCTTTCAGCCTTCAACAGAATACGTTTTACAAAGCATCTATCTGTATCTATTTTATTATGAAAGTCCGTTTTTTCCCCGATAAGTAAATCTTTTTTCAAAATCTGCATGGATACGGGCGGTAATATATCCTTATTCTTTTTCAGCTGATTTCGCATTTCTTTCCCTGTTATTACCTGCGCGTAAGAGCCGCATCTGTAAAATTCATCTGAAAGATTTTTATATCGTTTCGCGAGTTTTGTATTTTCATAAAAAACTGCCCCGGAAAACAGCAGAATATCCAGATGTTTCGTCTCACATATATTCCACAACTCTTCCAAAGCAAATGAAGTGAGCAAATCCCCACTATTCATAAAATACAGATATTTCCCCTCTGCTTTATTTAATACTTCATCCCCGCGTGTTATCTGGCCGGGCTTTGTCTGATCGATTATCTCGATATCATTTACGATTGACTGCGCTGAAAGTGAATCCAGCGTTTCTTCCATATATTTATCTGTATCACCTGCAGAAATAATTACCGTAATTTTTTTCATAGTTCTAATCTCATACACCATTTCGTTTTTTCAATATTTATAGCATACTTTGTTTACTATTTAATTGCAATCATTTTCCATGATATTTTTTCAATCCTCTGTCGAATAGCTGCCCCAAATATTAATTTTCTGTCACAAACCCATAATTTTTACACCGGACAGCAATTTTGTGATAGGATAATTTTATTATGAAATGAAGGAGAAGATTGTGTTGAAACCGACAAATACCAATTACCTTTTTAAATTTTCCATTGTAACAGCTGTCTATAATGTAGCGCCTTACCTTTCCGAGGCAATTGACAGTATCCTTTCACAGGATATAGGTTTTCTCGAATCCGTGGAGCTTATTCTTGTCGATGACGGATCCACCGATGCTTCCGGAGCTATCTGTGATGAATATCAGCATAAATATCCGGAAAACATCGTCGTAATACACAAACCCAACGGTGGCGTTGCCAGCGCACGAAATGCAGGTATCGCTGTGGCCCGTGGAAGATACGTTAATTTCATGGATTCTGACGATAAACTGACTCCTGATACACTTTCTTCCGTCTATGACTTTTTTATTGAGCATGATAAAGAGGTGGATCTTGTTTCTGTTCCTATTTTTTACTTCGAACAAAAAAACGAACCACATCGCCTGAATTACAAATATGCTTCCGACAAAGCGCAGGTCATTAATCTGACCACGCATTATTCTTATGTACAGATGTCATCAGCATCTGCTTTTTTCAAAAGAGAAGCTCTGAACGATCATACATTCGATACCTCTCTTCGTTATGCAGAAGATTCCAAGGCGATCATGGAACTACTTTTAGAGAATCCCCAATATGGCATTGTCCCACAGGGGCGCTACCTGTATCGTGCCCGTACATCCATGAATTCTGCCCTGAACGGTTCCAAATCGCACAGAGAATGGTACATTGACTGCCTCAAGAACTACATATTCTGGGCATTGGATGAGGCGAAATCCCGTTTCGGAGCCATTCCGGATTATGTACAGTACAATGTCATGTACGATCTGCAGGGACGCTTCAAAGTTGATGAAATTCCAGAAACCGTATTGACGCCTCATGAAAAAACTATTTTTTTGAAAATGCTGTTCGATGCTGTTTTTCAGATTGACGACCACATCATCCTTGAGCAGAAAAATCTATCCATGGAACTGAAGGACTATATCATGAGCATAAAAAAAGCACCGGATTCCGGAACTTTGCAGTTTGACGACAAGAGCGAAGATGCCTGGTTTCAATATCCCGATCTGAGTACCGGTCACGCTTCATCTTATCAGCTTCGTCTGACTTCCATGGAACTTATGAAACATGATATCCTGCTGGAGGGTGCAGCTAAGATCTATCTGCGTTTTCCATATCCAGCCAATCTGTTTCTTCGAATCACAACCGGTCATACTACACATATGGTAAAATGCTGTTTCCGCGAAGATCCGGAACACGTTTTTCGTTTTAATGGACAGAAACTTGCTGTATTCCTGAAATTTACAGCAGTCATTCCATACGAAATGTTTTCTGGTATTACACATATCGAATTTTGCTGGGATTGCGATGGGCATACGATCTGTTATCACAGTTTACACCGTATGGCGGAATTTCCTCTTGCATATGGACAGCAAAAGCTTCTTCTGAACAAAAAATCCTATTATGCTACACTTTCTTCGCAGATGCTTACATTTGAAGAAGCCACTCCTGTATCAAAACTGAAAAATCATACACATTCTGTGCTTCGAAGGATTCGGAATATTTGTTATTTAAAATAACATTCAAAATATTTTTCTTATTTTCCTGTTTTCTTTGTATTGCAATCTTTTTACCAATATGGTAGCATTCAATTAAACAGAATTAATTTATATGCTATATGTTGTTATTTAAAATAACATTTTATGAAAGGTAAAAGATTCTCAATGAAAAAATTATCTATGACACGACTTGCCGAACTTGTTTCCGGCAAGCGAAAAGAAAAATCCATGACTCAACAGGAGCTGGCTGATGCTACCGGCATCAATCGTTCTCTGTTATCCCGTCTGGAGAAAAAAGATTTTATTCCATCAATTCCACAACTGGAAAGTCTTGGAGAATGCCTTGGATTTGATCCGGATGAAGCATTTACTGAACAGTCCGCTTCCCGGTTGCCATCTCCTTCTCCTTTGAACATTGCTGTCGCAGGCACAGGTTATGTCGGTCTTTCCATTGCAACATTACTTGCACAGCACAATCATGTTACTGCTGTTGATATCATTCCTGAGAAAGTTGATCTGATCAACAAACGCAAATCTCCGATTCAGGACGAATATATCGAAAAATATCTTGCAGAAAAAGAGCTTGACCTGACAGCTACACTGGATGGCGAAGCTGCTTACACAAATGCTGACTATATAGTCATTGCGGCACCGACAAACTACGACAGTCAGAAAAACTATTTTGATACATCTGCCGTTGAAGCTGTGATCGAACTTGTCCTCAAAGTAAATCCACATGCGATCATGGTCATCAAATCCACGATTCCGGTCGGCTATACAGAATCTGTCAGAAAGAAATACAATACAGCAAATATCATTTTCAGTCCGGAATTTCTTCGTGAATCCAAAGCACTGTACGATAACCTGTATCCAAGCCGCATTATCGTTGCTACAGATCCGGATGATCCGAAACTGGTACAGGCGTCCCACAATTTTGCAGCTCTTCTCCAGGAAGGTGCTCTGAAAGAAAACATTGATACATTATTTATGGGATTTACTGAAGCAGAGGCTGTAAAACTGTTTGCAAACACCTACCTTGCACTTCGTGTTTCCTACTTTAACGAGCTGGATACTTACGCTGAAATGAAAGGTCTGAATACGCAGAACATTATTCAGGGTGTCTGCCTGGATCCTCGTATTGGAACACATTACAACAATCCTTCCTTCGGTTACGGTGGATACTGTCTTCCAAAAGATACCAAGCAGCTTCTCGCCAACTATAACGATGTTCCACAGAATATGATGAGTGCGATCGTTGAAAGTAATCGTACGCGTAAAGATTTCATTGCAGACCGTGTATTACAGAAAGCCGGTTATTACGGTTATGATGAAGAAAATACTTACAATTCTTCCATGGAGAAATCAGTCACTGTAGGTGTTTATCGTCTGACTATGAAATCCAACTCTGACAACTTCCGTCAGTCTTCTATTCAGGGAGTCATGAAGCGAATCAAAGCCAAGGGTGCTTCCGTGATCATCTATGAACCAACCCTGAAGGACGGATCTACCTTCTTTGGAAGCAAAGTTGTCAATGATCTTGATAAATTTAAAGATCTGAGCGACTGTATCATCGCAAACCGTTACAGTCAGATCCTGGATGATGTAAAAGATAAAGTATATACCCGAGATCTTTTCCAAAGAGATTAGAGATAAAAAAATCCCTTCCACTTACGTGGAGGGGATTTTTTGCTATAAACGTTTAATATTCTATACAAATATCAGAACTTGCCAGCATCAGCTGCTTCTTGAACCGCTACAGCTACAGCAACTGTCATACCAACCATCGGGTTGTTTCCTGCGCCGATCAGACCCATCAT
>ERZ857955.765-NODE-765-length-32663-cov-4.120891_pt1 | contig 32663 bp, 34 predicted proteins | sample MGYA00519956_ERZ857955 | MGnify/ENA primary metagenome ERZ857955 (study PRJEB31778, sample SAMEA3449378) | human gut metagenome | biome: human gut; feature: human-associated habitat; material: faeces | place: United Kingdom | collected 2010/2012 ...
GTAGCGGCCTTCCAGCTCCTGATCGCAGTACGGGCAGATTCGTTTTCTCATCTGATCCCCTCCTGCTGTCAGTATACACTACTTCCAGGGATGCGTAAACAAAAAATATCCTATCGGTTTAAAATTTCCATGAACTCTTCGCCGGTAATGGTCTCCTTTTCCAGCAGATATTTGGAGAGCTGATGAAGCTTGGACTCGTTGGCACGGAGAATATCCAGAGCTTTCTGATGGGCGGCCTTCACGGTGGATACAACCTGCTGGTCAATTTTGGCGGCGGTCTCGGCAGAACAGGTCAGAGAGCTGTCGCCCCCTAAATATTGGTTTTGAACTGTCTCCAGTGCCACCATGTCGAATTCGTCAGTCATCCCGTAACGGGTAATCATAGCGCGGGAGAGCTTCGTGGCTTGCTCAATATCGTTGGAGGCGCCTGTCGTAATATTTTCTGCGCCGAAGATCAGTTCCTCAGCCGCCCGGCCGCCGGTGAGGGTGGCGATCTTGTTTTCCACTTCCGCTTTGCTCATGAGACTGTGATCACCCTCGTCCACCTGCATGGTATATCCCAGTGCACCTGAGGTTCGGGGGACAATGGTGATTTTGGTAACGGGTGCCGAATGCGATTGGAGGGCAGCCACCAGGGCGTGGCCGGTTTCGTGATAAGCTACGATCTCCTTTTCTTTTGGAGAAATAACGGCATTTTTCCGTTGAGCGCCGGCGATAACGGTCTCTACGCTCTCTTCCAGATCCTCCTGCCGAACCGTCTTGCGGCCCTGGCGTACCGCGCGCAGAGCACCTTCGTTGATGATGTTTGCCAGCTCGGCGCCGGAGGCACCTGCGGTGGCCCGGGCAATGATATTCCAGTCGACATCGGCGTCTATTCGCACATGTTTTGCGTGGACCTTTAAAATGGCGATACGGCCCTGGAGGTCAGGCAGTTCCACCGGTACGCGGCGATCAAAGCGGCCGGGACGCAGAAGAGCGGGATCCAGTGTTTCAGGCCGGTTGGTGGCGGCCAGCAGAACCACGCCTTTGCTGGAATCGAAGCCGTCCATCTCGGCCAGCAGCTGATTGAGAGTCTGTTCCCGTTCGTCATTGCCGCCGATTCCAGCCGAATCCCGTTTCTTTCCAATGGCGTCAATCTCATCGATAAAGACAATGCAGGGAGCCTTCTCACCGGCCTGCTTAAAAAGGTCCCGAACTTTTGCCGCACCCATACCAACAAACATTTCCACAAATTCCGAGCCGGAGATGGAGAAAAAGGGGACCCTGGCTTCGCCTGCCACAGCTTTGGCTAACAGTGTCTTGCCAGTGCCCGGAGGCCCTACCAGCAGTACGCCCTTGGGAAGCTTGGCGCCGACCTCGGCATACTTTTGGGGGCTGTGGAGAAAGTCCACCACCTCGGTAAGGGACTCCTTGGCCTCGTCCTGTCCGGCTACATCGGAGAACGTAACGCCGGTTTCCGCCTGCTCTACGTAGATCTTGGCGTTGGCCTTTCCAAAGGTCATCGCGTTGCCAAAACCGCCGGGCAGATTACCGCCCATCCGCTTGAGCATCCACTTGCTCAGCAGTTCACCAAGAATAAGGAAAATAAAAATAGGCAGGATCCAAGTGAGAATAAAGGACAGCAGCGGATTTGCCTGGGTGGGAATCTCGGCCTCGAAGGTGATGTCTGGATTGTCGCGGAGCTGCTGGAGTAGGCGCTGGCCGTCATCAGGCCAGATTCCGGTTTTATAGAACCTGCGGTCCTGCTCAGTGCCGGTGACAAAGACCAACTGCTGGTTGGTTTCATCCAGCGCCACTTCGGTGACCTCTCCGGCATCCACCATACTGAGAAATTGGTCGTAGGAGACCTGTGCGACCTGCTCTTGCATCAGAGTGGGGAATAAAAGAGCGTTCAAGAGAAAGACTGCAATCAGAGCGATGATGTAATAAAAAAATAAGGGCTTTTTCGGCGGACTCTTGGGTCCCTGGTTAACCTCTTGCATAAATAAAACGTCCTTTCACATGAAAACTATTTTTTGCAACTATTGTACATGCTTTTTGTGCGAAATAATTTTAAGAACAAAGGACAGCGCGATCAAGTGTCAAATTGTGAATTTTTTTGGCATAAAGCAGCGGCGCACCAGGCAGGTGCGCCGCATTGCTTCAATATCGATTGACCCAGCCCGAAATCAGCAGGGTGGGAATGGTCCACATGATGAGAAACACCAGGAGGTTAGAGGCTGAGAGGGAGGCATAGGATCCCACAAAGGTGAGGTAGAAGGCCAGCAATACTCCCGTGACGGCCCCTACACAGGCGAGCAGCGCAGAGGCCCGGGTGGCCAGCCGCAGACGCTTGCCGCCGACCACCGCATCGGCATAAGGACCTACGCCCTCACGGCAGAGGACTGCAGTCAGAATGTCGGCATGCTCCTGATTCTCATCGGACAGCTCTACCCGGCGCTCTACGGCGGGAAAGTCCATTTTTTCCACCGGGAGCTTAAACCTCTGGCGAAGCATAGCCGGGATCAGGTTGAAATCCCGGGTGGCCAGCACCGGCCCCACCCGATTGCGGATGAGAGCGTTGAGGGCGGGCTCCACTGCGCCGTTAAGGGTGTAGTTCAGGGCGAAGATGCCGGCCAGTTCTCCGTCAATGGCACAGAAGACGGCATTTTTTACATTGAGCCCCTGAGGAAGGGCGATCTCCATCAAATGCATAAAAGAAGCTGAGCCCACCAGTACCAGATCTCCGCGTATCTCTGCAGACACGCCGCCGCCTTCGTGAAATTCAAAACGGTCAGCTCTGCGGTATAGAGAGCCTTGGCTGCGGAGCAGATCGTGAAAGATCTTATTCAGGCCGCTGCCTGAGTCACGAATGAGCGTGGCAGTGACGCCCACTACCTTTTCCACTGGGAAGTCCCCGAAGATCTTAATGCCGTTGAGAGAAACTGAGCCGGGAGGAAACAGGTCGGCGTCGGTCAGAAGGATACCGCTCTGACCTCCCGTACTTACGACGCCGTCCCACCCGGCAAGAGCGGCCCCCACGCCGGAGAGCCGTCGGGACAGCGCGTCCCAGGGGAGAGCAAAGCACAGGGCCCCCGAAAAGGAAGAGGCTGCCGCCAAGGTGGCTGACAGGCACCAGAGGATGTCCTGAGGCCGCTCCCGGCCCACTGAGGACATGACGGAAAAGAGCAGGCAGGCGATAAAGAGGATGGGACAGACGACACGAAAAATCCGCTGTGCCCCGTCGTCAGCCTGAATTTGCCGGCCAAAGCCGATGGGTGAACCGGACCACTTGGTATAGGTATCCCTGCCGTTCCATTTGCCCTCGTCCAGAGTAACCAGATAGGGCTCTGAGGCCAGGGCGGCGGTGCGGCAGGCCGCGCGCAGGCCGCGCCGCTTCTTCCAGGTTCCCCGCATGGTAATGGCCAGGGCCAGGGCGGCAGCGGCACAGTATGGGAGTTGCCCTTCCCGTCCGTTCAGGCGCAAAAGAGTGAGGGTATCGGCCAGGGCGGCGGCACAGGAAAATACCAGCAGTGTGTCCATCCCCATCTGAAGCCTCAGCAGCCGGAAGAGCCCCCGCAGCAGTACATCGACACCCAGCAGCATGGCCGCCCCAAGCAGCCCGGCCATTGCATAGAGCTGGATCTCCCGGGCGGCCAGGGCGCCAGGCAGTGGAATCCCCAGGGAGGGGGCTGCCGAGAGGTATATCAGAGGAAGGGAGAGAAGGAGAACCAGCACGGCGCGCAGCCGCAGAAATCCCAGGCCCTTTCCATACCGTTTATAGAGTTGAGCGGGGGGGAGATCGGGAGCTGGCGGAGGGGGCTGGCGGGGTTTCCGTTCGCGCCGGTACTCGGGGGGATCCTCTTCATCTACCCCGGGGATGTATTTTTCAGCCCGGCGGACCTCCTCGTCGTCCTCCGTCCCCTCTTCCTCGAACATATGCTCAGCATAGTTGTCCGCTTTTTTAATGAGGCGGTTCAGCCCTTCTGCAATGGGGTTGTCTGATGCCGGCCCGGCCTCTTCAGGAAAGTCCAGGACGTTGTCCTCCTCGTCCTCCTCTGGACCTAACTGCAGGTTCAGACGTGGCAGGGGGCCGGTGCCTGGAAAGGAGACGATGTTATCCGGCCCCTTTCCTGTAAAGGGGGGCTCGTCATCCTGGCGGGGCAAAATGGGCAGAGGAATGGTGTCGTCCAGATCCCGCCGGGGCGGAGAGGAAGCTTCTCCGCCGCTCCGGCCGAATTCGGCCAGGATCTCCTCCAGGGTAAAATCCTCCCCGCCGCTATTTGATTTGTCGCCGCGGTCCTTAGACATGATACCAATCACCTGTTATTTTATTGGGATAACCTCTGACGCACCGCCTCATACAGCAGAACAGCCGCTGCCGCTGAGGCATTGAGGGAGTTGATTTGCCCCCTCAGGGGAATACTGACCTTAAAATCACATTGCTCCGCGACCAGACGGCTCATTCCAGAGCCTTCACTGCCGATGACAATGGCGGCAGGGCCTTTTAAATCGGCCTCATAGAGAGGTCGGTCTCCTGCGGCGTCGGCGCCAAAAATCCACAGCCCGTCATCCTTGAGTTCCTTGAGCAGAGCAGTGAGATTGGCCACACGCGCCACGGGCAGATGGGCGACCGCCCCGGCCGAAGTTTTCCCCACAACCGCCGTGAGCCCGGCGCTGCGGCGCTTTGGAATGATGACCCCGTGGGCACCGGCGCATTCAGCCGTGCGGATAATAGCCCCCAGGTTGTGTGGATCGGAGATCTCGTCGCACACGACCACCAGCGGAGGCTCTCCACGGGTCCTGGCTGCCCCCAGAATATCGTCTACCGTTGCATATTCCCGCACGGCGGCGATGGCGATAACGCCCTGATGAGCATGGGTGCGGCTCATATTGTCCAGTTTTCGCCGGTCGGTATCCACAACGACAATGCCTTTTTCGCGGGCTGCAGATGCGATATGCCCCAGTGTGGCGTCGGTCTCTCCCCGGACAATAAAAATTTTATCGATGGAGATTCCGGCCCGCAGGGCCTCTATTACCGCATTGCGTCCTTCAATTATGCCGTCGGCGCCAGCTTCAGGCAGAGCTCTTTTCTCTCTCATGGCGTATCCCGCCTTTCCCAGGTTGGGTGTTATATTCACTATAGTATATCACAGGAGCGGGGACAGAAAAAGTAAAACTTATAAAATCACTGGGGCCGGCAGGTTTTAATATGTAAATGGACAGCCGGCATCTAGGAAAAAGGATGTCTGGCTGTCAAATTATATAGGGGTATAGCCCCAGAAAGGACGGCTCTAGATGAGCACAGAGTTTATCGTAGGCAACGACTATGGAGGCTATGTATTCGTAGGATGGGCACAGGGCAACTTTGAAACCGAGAAAGGCGATAAAAGGCCGTACTACAACATTTACGTGCTGTCACCGGTCAGCGACTTTGAATCAGAAGATTATCAGGCGTCTGGTTTTAAAGCGGAGAAGAAAAAGTGTGCATCTCCTGAAGTCTGGAAAGACCTGGAACCCGGTAATCGAGTAAAGCTGTTTTTTGATGACAAGACACGTGTTATTATGGCCGCCTTAGACGGTTAAGAAGCAGTCCAGCACACGCGGGGGGTCGCTCCCCCCGCGTGGCCCCCTCCGCTAACAGGGGGGCACAACCTACAATAGGACAAAGATGGGGGCAGTTATGGACAGTAATATTACTGAGAATGTCGTATTGTACGATTGGCTATCCTTCACCAGCAAGCAGCACACACCGGAAGAACTGATAGACGCACTCGGCCTCTCGCATTGTCCCTGGACAGAGACGAGAGGCGCAAGAGGCTATATGGATCGGCTGTACTTCGGCTGCATCTCCATCCACTACAATGGCCGTGAGGATATGGGCGTATGGTGTGAGATGTCCGGCCAGGGCTGCCGCAACTTTGAAGACCTTACTACACTGTCCGGAAAATGGGACACTCTTTTTTCATTCATCCATGATAACAGCTTACATATGACCCGGCTTGACGTTGCCTTTGATGATCATACCGGGCTTTTAGATATAGACCGCATAGCGGAAGACACGGAAAACCAGCGCTTTGTCAGCCGCATGAACTGGTGGGAAGTGGTCAAGTCCTGCAAAGGCGTCAGCGTACAGATAGGCAGCCCCAAGAGCAAGGTGCTTGTACGCATTTACGACAAGGCCGCCGAGCGTGGTTATGAGGATGGCCGCCACTGGAACCGTGTGGAGCTCCAGCTGAGAGACGGCAGGGCAGAGGAATTCAGCAGGATACCGATGGATATAGGCGAAGCCTTTGCCGGAGTGCTGCTGAACTACCTGCGCTTTGTGGAGCCGGACGAGACGGACAGCAATAAAAGCCGCTGGCAGACAACAGATTATTGGTATAACCTCATCGGCGATGTATCCCGCATTAAAATCTATACCGCCCCAGGCGGGGCCTATAACGTGGAGCGCTGCCGCCACTACGTCTTTAACATGGCTGGCAACGCGATAGACGCCATGCTCCAGGTATGCGACACCATGGACGACTTTATGACCATGCTCCAGATGCGCCAGTGCAAGCCAAATCCCAAGTATGAGCTCATTGTAAAAGAGCATCAGGCCCGGAAGGAAGCCTTTGCGGAGAAGGTACGGAGCTACTTCACGGTAGAGGACGATGAAATGTAACACATCCCCGCCCGGCTCATCCGCTGGCTGCCGCCTCTGTTTGTGTTACAAATAGAAAGAACCGCGATTCTTCACGGCTCTTCCTTTCTTTTTTTCGTTATTTCTTCTTCCATGGCTTTACAATTGCTAGGACTATACAAGTTATTACAGCTATTATAATGACAATCCAAATCATTATGCCTACTGATGCTACAGCTCCGTTAACTGTTGATATTGTGCCGCTTGCTGCTTCCGGTATTGGCGTGGAATATATGTTATTCATAGGGTTATCCCTCCTTTTTTGTGATTTTATCATATGTATAGGGTGAGAGGCAATGAAAATTAAACGTGTTTTATCATTGGTAATAGTTGCATCCCTCTCTTTTTCATTGGTGTTGTTCTCTTCTCCCTCTGCAAGTGCTGAATATGTATATAACCCGTATCCAGCTTCTTTTAATGTTTTTTGGAATAGTCTTTATCAAGGCGTCGCTGATTTTACTGGTGTTAATCTTGCTGAATTTTTTGATACATTTACTTTTCCTGTCCATGGTCGCGTAAATAGTACGGCGGATCTTGCTTATGCAAGGGATTACTATAATAGTACATTTCCTTCAATTGCCCGTACAGTTTTAAATTTAGTAGCACCTGGCGCAACAAATGTGTATCCGACTTCCGAGGTTACTATTGTTTATGATAAAGAGAATGATATTTACAGGCTTGCTGATGCAAAAACACTTATTCCTATAGTCGATTTTCAAGGCCGTTTCCCCTACGTAGAAGGAGTAGACGTACACGGTGAGGAAGCATCCCCGGACGCAGCGGATCCTAATGGAGGCGGCGCAGACGTCCCCGCGACGCCATCCATCTCAAACAACAAATGGGTCGGGCTGTCGTCTTTGGCCAATGCGGTATCAGTGGTATCCTATGACGCCCTGGCGCAGCTGGTGGTAAACCTCAGTGATGAAGGCTATACCTGCTCCATCGTGGAGACGCTGCACAACGGCGTTACCTGGTACATGGTCCGGGATAACCAACGGCAGGTGTATTGTAATTCCCAAAACCAGCCCTTTGTAGCAAACAAGCAGTCTTCGGCCACGGATATCAAGTATGACTATGTCATTAATGATAATTCTACTGATACCACAACGACGGTTGAGGATTCTCAAATCATAGATGTTGCTGACGGCATCCTGAATATGGTCAACGAGAACGGTGAACGCACGGAGCTCTATATAGACGGCATCACGTTCAACTTTGACGACCACAGCTATACCGTGAATGCTTATGATTATACCTATAACGTCACCAACAACTATTACGAGTATAACTACTATACCTACAATATCACTTACAATATCCAGAACACCTACATCAACTATATCGGCTCCACCGCCGAATTCCAGCCCACAGAATATGAGCTCTACTACGAGCTCCCGGACGGCCGCTCTTCCGCAGACTTGACCACTGATGAGCTGGCGGGTATGTCCTTCCAGTTCCATGACGTGGTGAATTATAAGATGTCCGCTACGGACACCTATATCAAAGCCCTGTACCACTTTGACGGGGATACGGACGATTCCAGCTACTTTTCCACCCAGGGTAAATTTACCTGGACAAAAGGCGCGAGCATTACCTACATGGAGAGCGGCGCTTTTAATGGCGCGCTCTATCTGGATACGGCGGAGCACGCTTTTAATGTGAAACTCCCTTCCCGGCTTGGTTCCGGCAGCGCTACCATCCAATTCCGTTATTATCAGGCCTCGGAACCAGATACACAGGACAACATTGAAAACCGTATCAGTATTGGCGGCAACAACATCCTACGCTGGGATGAGGGGAAGCTTTACGCTTTGGATCTCACATCCTCCTGTGCAACGCTCCCTGTCGGCACCTGGTCGGAGATTGCCATTGTCCGTGAGAATAGTTCAGGCAAGTCTAATTATGTGAATATTTATCTGAATGGGCTGCGCGTTTACCGCGGCGCTCATTCCGCCATATGGAATGATACCATTACCTTCACCTTTGGAGCTACATCCCGCGCCTATTCCATGTTTGATGAGCTCCGGGTTGTTGATTTCCCAATTGTCACGAATGGGGCAAGCTATACCTGCACTGCTGTCCCCTATGATTCTAACCTTGTCCTGACGCTCCCAGGCGATGCTTATTTAATTGCGGATGAATATTGGAGTTTCAATACCAGCGGCAACAAGCTGAAATTTTCTAACTTTACAAATGTGCAGGACCCTTCTTCTTATTGGACAACAGGCCCCAGTTCTACTTATTTTTCTGCTCTCAACGGTTATTCAACCCTCTATAATTCGGTGAACACATCCCCAGGCAATGTATCTGTAGCCGCGCAGGGCACGTATAACAGCTCAATTACACAGTATCCTCCAAAGTACGGCCTCTCTTATTATCTGTATTGCGCGTATACTGGCGGCTCTGATGTTACTATATCGGGTGGCCTCAGTTCGTCTCTTACTTATGGCTCCACTTATACATTCTCTGTAGTAGGTACTGACGGCACGGTCTATTCCCATACTTTTTCAGGCGCCTCCAGCAGTTATACAACATTTGATTGGGGATACCTGGGCACATACCGCTACATCTCCGGCAATAACTATTATTGCCATCTGTGGATTTATCCCAAAGTAGGCAAGACATTGGAATTTGTCTATGCTGAATTAAAAGAAGGGACGTCTGCGAATACCGGCCATAAGCTCGTCTCTGCCGTCTACCGCTCTGATGAGCTCCAGCCGAATACCGCCGCCGTCCAGTCGGATATCCCTGTTGCCGGTTACACAGTCGGCGGTGTCCGCCCCACCTTCCCCGTGCGCGGGGACGTATGGTTCCCAGTGGAAAACAAGCGCATTACCGGCTGCTATATCTATAACGGTTCCGCCTGGGAGAGCGTAGGCTGCCGCTATTACACAGGCTCCCGCTGGATCCCCATCTATGCCTTTGATATGGAGACGCTGGAAGACCTCTATGATATTGCCGGTACAGATGGCGTTATTGTCCCCATCACCTCAGAGGCCGGTTTTTGGTCCTGGTGGCAGCGTCAGTGGCTGGATTTCCGGAGCTGGCTCTCCGGCGTTAATTTCGGTTCTGGCGGCAGCTCCGGCACCATTGATGAAACTATGTTCCCGGCAGAGTCCCCCGCCCCAGGCGAAGAGGGAGGCGGCATGACTTTCATCGGATTGCTCGGTGCGTTAAAAGATGGCGTCTGGCGGCTCGTAACCGGCATTGTAAGCGCTGGTTATGATGGTTTTTCCGGTTTTGTTGACGGCGTTGGTTCTCTTGGCGATTTCTTTGGCGCTTACAGCCGGACGAATTCAGACGGCGTCTTTGCCGTTACCAATTATACAGGTGATGATATATGGGACTAATCGGTGAGACTGCTGGTGTGTTTTCCTTTTTGCGGGATTTGTACGGCTTCCTGCCCGTTGCCGTGCGGCTCTTGATTCTGGCTGCTTTTGGCGGCGTAGTCCTGATTGCCATTATGCGCAGCATCGGGAGGTGACGCTATGTTTATGCTGCTCCAGTCCCTGCTGCTTTGGCTCCCCGCCCCGCTCCTTGTGATTGCCCTGGGTGTCTTTGTTATTTTTTCAATTGTGGTTATCCTCCGCATTGTAGCCCTCATTCTGGACGTTATCCCATTCCTGTAACACATACGGCTCTGGCCCATCCGCTGGCTGCGGCGTCAAATTGTGTTACAAAAGGTGGTGTTTTTATGGAAGTCCTTGAAGCAATCGGTTTCCTTCTCTCCTCCAGCTGGGATTTTTTCACGGAGACGACCGTGCCCGGCTTTGACTTCTCCTTTGCCGCCCTGCTGGTCGGCCTGTTCCTTGCCGGTCTTGGCCTGCGCTTCCTGTTTATGATGCTCGGCGTTGGTATCCATGCCCGTGACTTTACTATATTCCAGCGCGAGGGGAGGGGTGAGAAGAAATGAAAGACCTTATCATCCAGATTTTCGGCACATACGAACCCGTCATGTCCACCCAGGCTGTGTCCGTCCCTCTTGCTGAGGGCGGCAGCACACTGGAAACAGTTGAGGTCGTCGCCTCCGGCCTGGCCGGTGTGGACTGGGCATGGATTGCAGGCGTGGCCCTGTTCGGTATTGTCCTTTACTGCTTCTTCCGTCTTGTGGGGTGTCTGCTGAAATGAGCGATATGGTTGCATTCTCTACCGCTATGCTGGAGGCATTGGCGGAATTCCTCAATACGCCCCCGGTCTTTTATCTCTTCTGTTTGGTATGCTTCTGCTTTATTGCAAAGTTTATCAAAATCCTCATAGAAAGGAGGTACTAGGTATGGAAAGCCCTGAGCCTGTTGCCACTACTGTCAGCACTCTGCTCTCTGACGTTGGCAGCGTTTTTACATCCGCCCTCGGCTGGGTTGCTGACGTCGCCAGTGAAATTGTGGATCAGCCTGTCCTGCTCCTCTTTTGTGTGGCCGTTCCTCTGTGTGGCCTCGGCGTCGGCATGTTCGTCCGTCTTCTGCATTCCCGTGGTTAAATCTTTAGATTAGAAAGGATGTTGTTTTATGACTGAATTACTGACCGCTGTAGGTTCTGTCTTTACCCAGGCTATCAGCTGGGTTGGTACGACTGCCAGCACCATCACGGAGGAACCCGTCCTGCTCCTCTTCTGTGTGGCCGTCCCGCTGTGCGGCCTTGGCGTCGGCATGTTTTCCCGTCTGCTGCACTCCCGCGGCTGATAAAAACAAAGCCCGGCCCCACGCCCTTGGGCGGGGCCGGGCTTTGTCCTGTATGGAGGTGTTTTCATGGCTGTCCTGGTCGTTCTGGCCCTGCTTATCGGCTTTCCCCTGCTTTTTGATATTACCACCCGGAAATATTTAAATCCTTATAAACTGTACCTTGTTTTTGGCAAAAAGGGCTCCGGCAAGAGTACCTACCTTGTCAAGCTGGCGAAGAAGCACCTCAAAAAGAACTGGATTGTCTATACCAACATGGAAGAGCTTTTCATGCCCGGCGTCCGCCATTTTGATATCCAGCACCTTGGCGACTTTGTGCCTGAAGCCCACTCCCTTCTTCTCCTGGATGAAGTAGGCATGATCTGGGACAACCGTGATTATAAGACCTTCAAGCCGCAGGTCCGGGACTTCTTCAAGCTCCAGCGCCATTACCACGTCAAGGTCTATATGGCCTCCCAGACCTTTGATGTGGACAAGAAGCTCCGCGACCTCTGTGACGGCATGTATCTCCACACCAATTTCGCCCGTGTCTTCACCCTGGGCAAGCGTATTGTCCGCAAGGTCGTTATCACGCAGTCCACCAGTGAGGCTGAATCCCGTATCTCCGAGGATTTGAAAATGTGCCCGCCCTGGGAATGGACGCTGACTTATATCCCACGCTGGGCTAAATTCTTTGATTCCCATGCTATCCCGGAAAAACCGCCCCTTATCTACTCTGAGGATCGTATCGAGCAGCTTCCTCCCGCCGGTGGTGACGGTGATGGATAGGATTGCTTTCCTCTGCTGGTGCGCCCTCATCGGCGTCTTTGTCCTGCTTAACTGTACTGGAGGTGATAAGCGTGATTGAATTTGTCCTTGGCATGCTCCCCATCCTTTTTCTTCTGCTGCTCCCTTTAACCGTGCTGGCTGCCGTCCTTGCCCTTGTTGTCCACCACTTTGTAATGAAATGGGTCATCCGCCATTCGGCCTCCCATGATGTGTAACACAATCCCGGCCGGCGCCCAGGGCGCAGCTCCGCCTGTTTTGTGTTACGCCGCCGCTTCTCCCGGCGTCCTCCATCCCAGTATTTTTCGCGGATAGCCGTTTATCCAGGTCTGGAACTCGGCTATCCGCTTCTTTGTTATCCTGGTGAAGTCTGTACCCTTGGGAAACCATCTCCGGGCCATGCGGTTATAGCACTCCACCCCGCCCTTCTCCCAGGCCGAATAGGGATGGCAGTACCAGATTTTGAACCGCTCCCCGCCATAGACAGATTTTACTAAAAGCTCATACTCCAGAAACTCGCTGCCGTTATCTGTGGTGATGCTTTTAAACCGTTCCCGGAACGCCGTTTTCCCCATGCTCCGCTCCAGCCGGTCAAAGACGGTCCGCACCGACACCGCCCGTTTATCCGGCAGCTTAAACAGCATAAATTCACGTGTCTTTCTGTTATAGAGCGTCAGGATACAGGCGCTGGTCTTTGCCTTTCCCACAATCAGATCCATTTCCCAGTGCCCGGCCTCCTGACGCAGGTTAATGCGCTCCGGCCTGTCTGCGATATTTGGCAGCAGGGGATGCGCGTTCCTCTGTACTGTCTCATAGTTCCGTTTTCCCTGTGGGTTTTTCCACAGGTCTTTTTTGCTCAGATGCAGGAATACGCCTTTCTTAATATAGCTGTAAAAAGTGGCGGCGCAGATAGAAGTGGAAAAACCCTCCCGTCTGGCCGCCGCCAGCGCCGCCGCTGGTGAGTACCGTTTGCACTTGTCTATGCTCCCGTCCGCCTGTATGCCCATGCACATCCGCTCCAGATATCCGGCATACTCAAAATCCTTCCCTATTTTCAGGGGCCGCCCCTTAGCCGTCTGGTTATACTCGTGTATCTGCTGCCCCTTGTCCGCCGAGTACCGCACTTCATCCCACCAGTCACAGGTATGGATATACCGCCCCCGTTTGATTTCATTGTAGATGGTCTGGCGGCAGAAGCCCAGTTCCCGCGCTATCCAGGCCACAGGCTTTTTCACACGCAGGTATGCCTCCAGCTTGTCCCGCTCCGCCCGGGTCATATAGTGCTGTTTTTTCGTCATAGCCCTGCACCCTTTCCGTGCATCCAAGTTTCTGACCTTAAACAGGTATATTGTAACACATTTTTCCGCTCCCCGTCTGGATGCAGCGGGCGGAACCGTGTTACGCTTGCCGCCTGTAACACAATCCCGCCCGGCTGCCAGCGTCCGGAGCTGGAAAAACCGTGTTACAGTTCTTCCGCCGCCTCTGCGATGGCCTTTGCCCGCCGCTCTACAATCTGGAAATACCGCTGTGCGCTCTGGATATCCCGCTCCAGCAGCCTTAGCTGTTCTGTTGCCTTTTGCAGGTTATAGAGCCGCTCCCGTTCCAGCCGGATATTTTCCCGGACTTCCTCCAGCCGTTTTTCCTGCTCAGGCAGCTCCCACACGCACCGGGTAATCAGGTTCTCAAACTTCTGGGTAAAGGTATCCCCAGTCTGCCGCTCTATCAGGTCTGCCAGCTCGTCCGAAAACCGGATGCTCCGTATGTTATTCTTTTTCATGCTTTTTCTCCTCCTTTGGCGGCTTTTCCCGGAACAACAGGCACCACGTCCTCAGCCTGCATTTCCAGCACTTCTTCCCATAGTCCCGGCACGGCCGGGACGCCTCCAGGTGGCTTGTTCCCATCACACCTGCTCCACTCTTACAACCCGCCAGTCCGGCGGACACCAAACTCCGGCCACCGGGCCATGCTTCCGGCTGTCCTCCTGCACTTCGTCCACCCGGTATCCGTCCGGCCCGTTGTAGTCCATGCTCCGGCCCTCCACCCAGTAGACGCTGCCTTCCGGCTTCTGAAATGTGATGCGCAGCACAGTACCAACCTCCCAAAATCAAAAGTAGGCTATAGCGCTCGGCCTCGCCGAGCGTGTGTCACCTCCGCCCATGAAATTCTAATAGCTGTCAAGGGTTCAAGGGTGGAGAAAATCCCGGAAACGGCACAAGCCGTCTCCGGGATTTTACTACCCGTCCCTTGACTGCTATTCGATTTTCATGGCACTGTCCCCCTCGGGGGACTCCTCTTTCTCCTCGTAAAGCCCTTCCGCTTGTTTTGTCCATTTTCTTCTTGACATTTGCCAAAATCACTGGGGCCCTTTCACAGAAAGTTTACAGGTTTCGCGCCCCCATTTCTTGTATTTTAAGGCCCGGTGTGCTATATTGTTTGAAAGCTGAAATTTCTTTGCACAAGGAGGGCAATCTTTTGAAGCCCGATAATCAGAATAATCCGAACGGAGGCAAGAACGGCGGCCGGCGCAGTATGATGGCGATTGTGTCCATTGTCCTGTGGGCGCTGGTCATTACGGTCTTCGTCAACTACATGACGGCATCCTTCCAGCGGGCCAATTCCACGGAAGTGTGGTACAGCGAATTCTTAGACATGGTAGAGGCCGGAGTTGTGGACACGGTGGAGATGAGCAACACCAAGTTCACGATCTATTTGAGGGAGGGGGCGGTCTGGCCTCTCGCAGAAGAGGGCGAGGAAGGAGCTGAACCTTCCGCAGAGAGCCAGGCTCCGGCGGCCAGCACACCGTCGGCCGAGAGTGAGGCGCCCGTTCAAAATTCTCAGCCTGCAACGCTGAACGAGCTTTTAGGTTTGGGGCCGGATGAGTCGCTGCCGCCCTTGGAGAGCCTGCCGCAGGCGGAGCATACCTACTACTGTGCCCCCATCAACGATCCGGATTTGATCCCGCTGCTGCGTTCGGTGGAGTATGAGGACGGCAGCCACATCAAATTTGGCGCCGAATATGTGGCCGAGACCTCGCCGATCATCTCTATCCTGATCTCTTGGGTGCTGCCCCTGGTCATTATTATTGCGCTGTTTTCCTTCTTGTCTCGGAGCATGGCCTCCCGTATGGGAGGCGGCCTGGGCGGCGTGGGAAAGGCAAACGCCAAAGTCTATGTGGAGAAAAAGACGGGGGTTACCTTCCGGGATGTGGCGGGTCAGGACGAGGCAAAGGAGAGTCTGGAGGAGATCATCGATTTCCTCCACAATCCGCAGAAGTACACGGAGATTGGCGCCAAGCTGCCCAAGGGCGCGCTGCTGGTAGGCCCGCCGGGCACCGGAAAGACTTTGCTGGCCAAGGCTGTCGCCGGAGAGGCCGGAGTGCCCTTTTTCTCTATCAGCGGCTCTGACTTTGTAGAGATGTTTGTGGGTGTGGGAGCCTCCCGTGTGCGTGACCTCTTCAAGGAGGCCAGCAAGATGGCGCCCTGTATTGTCTTCATTGATGAGATCGACACCATCGGCAAATCCCGGGATAACCGTATGGGCGGGAATGACGAACGGGAACAGACACTGAACCAGCTGCTGGCTGAGATGGACGGCTTTGACCCTACCAAGGGAGTTATTCTGCTGGCTGCCACCAACCGGCCTGAAGTACTGGACCAGGCGCTGTTGCGTCCCGGCCGTTTTGACCGCCGGATTATTGTGGACCGGCCCAACTATGCCGGACGTCTGGCTACCCTTCAGGTTCACACGCGGAATATCCGTCTGGCTGAAGATGTTGATCTGAAGAAGATCGCCATTGCCACAGCGGGTACTGTGGGGGCCGATCTGGCCAACCTGGTCAACGAGGCTGCGCTCCGGGCGGTGCGGCATGGCCGAAAGGCGGTCAACCAGGAGGATTTGCTGGCCGCCTTTGAATTGGTCATCGCAGGCAGCGAGAAGAAGGGCAGTGTGCTTACCGAGTTTGAGAAAAAGCTGGTGGCCTACCATGAGGTGGGGCACGCTATGGTGGCCTACAAGCAGCGCAACAGTGAGCCGGTGCAGAAGATCACGATTGTGCCTCACACCCAAGGGGCTCTGGGATATACGCTTCTGATGCCTGAGGAGGACAAGACTGAGCTGCGTACCCGGGATGAGCTGCTGGCCAAGATCGCCGTCTCCATGGGCGGCCGGGCAGCTGAGGAGGTGGTGTTGAACACCATGACCAACGGCGCGGCCCAAGACATCCAAGATGCCACAGGTGTGGCGCGCAATATGGTGGCAATGTTTGGCATGAGCGATGAGTTTGGTATGATGGCACTGGCCTCCCGCCGGAATCAGTACCTGGATGGCGGCTATGGTATGGACTGTGCTCAGGATACCGCCGCCCGTATGGATCAGGCGGTGAAGGAGATCCTGGATCGCTGCTACGAGCAGGCTGTCCAGGTGATCAGGGAGAACCGGACGGATATGGATAAGGTAGTGGCTTACCTTCTGGAGAAGGAGACGATTACCGGTGCCGAGATGGTAGCGATTCTGGAAGGGCGGGATCCCGCTACAGCCGACCAGTACCCCACTGAGAGCGCGGAACCTAAAAGCCGCCACGAAGAACCGCATAAGCCCGCCGATACTCCTATCCCCCTTGGGGGGGAGATTACCCCTGAAGGTAAGCGGCCGTCATCCGAGGATCAATAGCCGATTCACTGCCGCGGTCATACGTTAAAAACAGTGCGCCCCCGTTTCAGGTCAGAAACGGGGGCGCTTTACTGCCGGAAGAGAAAAGGATCTATCTGACAATCCTGGGATCGGTGATAATCCCAAACAGATAAGACGGGCCTTGATACCCTCTTTGCTTGAAGATAGAAACGGACGGACTGACAACAGTAACGGCGTCCTCCACGTCCCGCCTAGGGATACTCCAATTGGTGTTGTGCAGGCAAATCCGATCTCCATTCATATGGTAGCTGAAGGGAATGCCAGTTACAGTATAAAAGGTTTCACCAGCGTGGGCAGCGACGCGGTGCCAGACAGAATGAGCGGTCATGGCTGCATAGTTCCTCCTTTTTCCCAAAAGATTACCCGGCGGTTGGCGTACGGCCGGAATCATTGCGCTCTCCCGCCTGGAGGAGGTATCGGATTTCCAGCGCAGAGGAGTAGCCGCTGGGGGGCTCATAGAGTACTTCATCCCCCTTTTCCATGCACTGACGCATAGCATTGCAGACGATAGGCACAGAATTCTTCAGTCCTTTTTCCTTGTGAATCGCCCCGGCCCTCAGTACAAGAGAGCTTTCGCCGCGTTCCGATGCGGCACGCTTCAGTGTTTCGATATAGACACGAAGCTCCTTAGTTCCTGATTTTGCTGCCGGCCGAGAGAGGGGCTCCGTACTGCTGCCCATTTGGACGGAGAGTGCAGCCACCTGCTCTTCTAGGGCCTGGATTCGAGTCAGCAGTTCAAGAATGATGGTATCATAGTTCAAGAAAATTCACCTCTGTTCCTTGGAAATTCTAATAGAATTCTTTGAGAAAGTCAAGAGAAATTTTACAGAAGGCATTTCCGAATGCCCAGAGACAGGGGCGTAAGATATGTATGAAACAGGCCCTGAACACCACAACGTGTTCAGGGCCTGTTTCATACATAAGAAAACAAGAACTGGAATGGGACTCCTAGCTCTGGCTCATGCCGGGGAAGCTGGCCGGACAATATTTCTACATGGATACAGCCTTTTGGGCCGTGTAGAGCTGGGCGTACTCGCCGCCTTTTGCCATCAGCTCGTCATGAGTGCCCTCCTCCGCGATACCTGCGCCGTCCACGACCAGGATACGGGAAGCCGAACGGATGGTGGAGAGCCGGTGGGCGATGATGAGGGTGGTGCGTCCTTTGGCGAGCTCATCGAAAGCGCCTTGAATCCGGGCCTCAGTAACGCTGTCCAAGGCAGAGGTTGCCTCATCCAAAATAAGGACCGGAGGATTTTTGAGAAAGATACGCGCAATAGAGATCCGCTGTTTCTGTCCGCCGGAGAGCATGACGCCTCGTTCACCCACGTAGGTTTGATAGCCGTCAGGCATCTCCAGGATAGCGTCGTGAATTTCGGCCCGCTTTGCGGCTGCAACGATTTCGGCTTCGGTGGCATCTGGTCTGCCATAGCGGATATTCTCATAGATGGTTCCGGCGAAGAGAAAGACATCCTGCTGGACGATGCCGATATGAGAACGCAGATCGTGCTGCTTCAAAGTGCGCACATCCCTGCCATCCACCAGGATACGGCCTTCCGTCACGTCGTAAAACCGGGGGATGAGCTGACAGAGTGTGGATTTTCCGCCGCCGGATGGGCCAACCACAGCTACTGTTTCACCAGGACGGATATGGAGGGAGACGTGCTCCAGCACAGGGGCGGCCTCGGGCTCATAGCGGAAGGTCACGTCCTCTATCTGAATATCGCCATTTACATGCTCCAGGGGCTGGGCATCTGGGGCGTCCTTGATGTCGGGCTCTACCCGCATCAATTCTACAAAACGCTTGAAACCGGCCATACCCTGCATAAATAGCTCAGTAAAGTTGGAGAGCTTTCGCAGAGGATTGATAAAGGTTGTGACATAGAGGGTGAAAGTGATGATATCCTTATCCTCCATCTTTCCGCCCATAATAAAGAGGCCGCCGGCCGCAATGACGACTACCGGCATAATTGACATGATAAACTCCATTCCGGAGAAGTAGACTGCCATACTTTTGTAATAGCCCCGCTTGGCACCTCTGAACTGGTCATTGGAGACCCGGAACTTTTCGATTTCGGTTTCCTCATTGGCAAAGGCCTTAGCGGTGCGCATCCCCGAGATGGAGGACTCCAATTCACCGTTGATACCCGCCAGCTTGGCCTTTACATCTACTGAGGTTCGCATCAACCGTTTGCGCTGAGAGGCGACAAAGAGGAGAAAAAGGGGAATGATGGCGCAGAGGATCAGAGCCAGCTCCCAGCGGATGGTGAGCATGACGACAAGAGCCCCCACAATGGTAACCGCTGAGATAAAGAGATCTTCGGGCCCATGATGGGCTAACTCGGTGATCTCAAAGAGATCGCCGGTAACCCGGCTCATCAGGTGACCGGTCCGATTTTTGTCATAAAAGGAGAAGGACAGATCCTGCATATGGGCAAACAGATCCCGGCGAATATCAGCCTCAATACGCACGCCCAGCAGATGTCCCCAATAGGTGACAATAAAATTCATCAGGGCCTTGAGCACATAAGCCAGTGCCATGACGGCCATGATCAGAAAAAAGGTGGCAAAGAGACGGTTAGGAAAGCAGAGTTCCATAGCTTGGCGGGATACCAGGGGGAAGGCGAGGTCAATCAGGGAGATACAGAGCGCACAGACCATGTCCAGGATAAAAATCTTTATGTGGGGTCTATAATATGAGGCAAAAATGCGGAAATATCCGCTTTTTCGCATTTGTTCAGGTGTCATTGTCAGGACCTCCCTCTGCGGTCGGTATCAGATTTGCGGCAAGTCTTCAAGTCTTGAGGTGTAGTTAGAAAAAAGTGCTTGGCAATGTTCCATTGCCAAACAACCTTTAGTATAGCCCCAGCCGGATGTTTTTGTCAACCGGACAAGATGCTTGAGTTTTTTTCTTTACAGTGTGCGAAATATGTTATATGATAAACACAATTGCAGAAATTGGCCGCAAACTGCCGCTGAGGGGGGGCAGGAGGCTTGCCGGCAATGAGAGCAAGGAGGAAGTGGACATGGAATTATTTTATGAGTTGTTTGGGAATTTGACGAATTTTACCTGGAGACAGGGCGCGATGATTGCCATCGGCGCAGTACTCATTTTCCTGGCAATTCGAAAAAACATGGAGCCTACGCTGCTGCTGCCCATGGGTTTTGGAGCCATCCTGGTAAATCTCCCTTTTGCAAATACAGAGGCGCTGGCAACCCTGTTCAATGCAGGCATAGCCAGTGAACTGTTTCCCCTTCTGCTGTTTATCGGCATTGGGGCGATGATAGACTTTGGACCGCTGCTGTCAAATCCCAAGATGCTGCTTTTCGGAGCAGCAGCACAGTTCGGCATATTCTTTACCCTGGCTGTCGCCTCACTCCTGGGATTCGACCTGACGGATGCGGCCAGCGTGGCCATCATCGGCGCAGCGGATGGCCCTACCTCCATTTTTGTATCCAGCTATTTTGGATCGCAATATCAAGGCCCCATTATGGTGGCGGCGTATTCCTATATGGCGCTGGTTCCCATCGTTCAGCCGCCTGTTATCAAAATGATGACCACCAAAAAAGAACGGCTTATCCGTATGCCCTATCAGCCCAGCAGTGTAAGCCAGGTTACTAAAATCCTGTTTCCCATTTTTGTAACGATCTTGGCCGGAGCAATTGCCCCAAAGAGTGCGGAACTCATTGGGTTTTTGATGTTTGGAAATCTCATTCGGGAGTGCGGAGTATTGGGGAGCCTGAGCGAGACGGCGCAGAAGGTGCTGGCAAATCTGGTCACACTGCTTTTGGGACTCTCCGTGGCGTTTAAAATGCAGGCCGACATATTTATTACGGTAGAGACCATTGTCATCATCTGCCTGGGCCTTGTCGCATTCATATTTGATACTGTGGGCGGTGTCGCCTTTGCAAAGGTACTCAATCTTTTTTCCAAGAAAAAGATAAACCCGATGATTGGAGCAGCTGGAATTTCAGCGTTTCCGATGAGCGCCCGTGTTGTGCATAAGATGGGACAGCGGGAGGACCCGGGCAATTTCCTGCTCATGCACGCTGCAGGTGCAAATGTGAGCGGACAGGTAGCGTCGGTGATCGCCGGCGGCCTTATCATAACGCTGGTAGAGAATATCCTTCGGTAGAGACAGAAGGGAGAGTACGATGATGCAGCTTCATATTGATGTCCAGGCACTTCTGACCACACTGCCTATTATGCTCAAAGGTATGATTGGAATTTTTATCGTAATTGGCGTCGTCTGGATTTTTATTGTACTGCTCAATAAAATTACTGCTGCAATAGCAGAGAGAAAAGAGTCAGATACACCGCAGTCATAAGCGCTGTCTTTTATCATGACAGGAAAAATAAACCGGAACGCAAGAGGCAGCGCACAGCGCTGTTTTTTGCGTTCCGAATTTCTGTGAGGAGTGACGTATATGCTCTCCAATCTCTTGGTGGTAGCCGCCCAGGTAGGCACTCTGTTTTTAATGATGGCGGTAGGGTTTACGCTGGCAAAGCTAAACAGACTGACAAAAGAGGCGGTGCCGCAGCTCTCCTTCCTGCTGCTGTATGTAGTGGTTCCCTGTGTAGTGGTAGACGCGCTTCAGACGGAACGAAACCCGGAACTTCTGCGGGAACTGGGCCTGACAGCGATCGTAGTCTCAGCCAGCTATGTGGCTTATGCCCTTATTATCCTGCCCTTTTTCCGCCGCAGGCCGGAAGCAACCCGGACAGCCCTTCAATTTGGAGCCGTCTATGGGAATACCGGGTTTATGGGACTTCCGCTGGTGCGGGCTGTACTGGGAGAAGAGGCGCTCATTTATGCCTCTGTGGCCTTTGTGATATTTATGCTCTTCAGCTGGACACACGGAGTGGTGGTTATGGGTGGGCGGAAGCAGTTCTCGCTTAAAACCGCGCTGGTGAACCCTGGTGTTCTGGGCTCTGCCGCAGGGTTGGCGCTCTTTCTGGCGGGGATTCGCCTGCCCGGCCTGGTGGGAAATGCCATCGGCTTTTTGGCGGATGTCAATACTCCTTTGGCAATGGTGGTAATCGGGGCACAGATGGCCTGGGCCGATTTGCCGGCTACGTTTCACAGCCCGGTGCTCTATCAGGGCGCTGCAGTTAAGCTTGTATTGCTGCCGCTCATAACTGCATTGGCACTTTTGCCCCTGCGCCTGAGTCCCCTGCTCTACTGCACCATCGTCATCCTTTCGGCGGCGCCGACTGCAGGAGTGACCTCTATGTTTGCCGTGCGGTTTGGACAAGATGAGGAGAGTGCCGCTCAGCTGGTCACGCTGACCACGCTGCTCTCCATCGTAACGCTTCCCCTCTTCGGCGTTCTGGCATCGGTGCTGGGGAATTAGACAGCATTCGGGACAGGAAGGGAGTGAAATGACGGAAAGGGACGCACAGGTGCAAACACCGGCTTTTCCGCCGCGCACCAGAGCTCATTTCCTCCGCTCAGAAAATCCTCCACGATGTCCCGCAGGTGGCAGGGGGCCACTTCCATCTGATTGCATAGGGAGACCAAAAGCTCTATTTCCGACTGACTCAGTGTGACGTCGTGAATTTGCATGGCGGCACAACGGATTCCATAGGAACAGTAAGGCTTGCCTTCCAGAAAGTGAATCTCGCGTGTAGGTTGATAATAATCCATAATTCGCAATCCTTTCATAAAAGCAACGAATTTGCTTGTTCTGGTATAAACGCTGCAATTTTTAGCTGTATGACGCGGAGGTAAAACAACAGAGCGGAGGTAGTACAGCGGCTGTACCGGCCATTTTGCGGAAGGAGTTGTAGAAATTATACATCCTGCTATTATTAAACAGCAAAAATTACCAGAAGGCAAGATAAATCTTCAAAATTTTTCCACAAAAATAGAAGCCAAATTTTGGGGAGAATTGACTTATAGACCTGTCACGAAATATGGAACGATAGGAAGATATGATACAAATATTCCTCTATATGTAGTTTATATACAAAATGGGCGGCCGGCATCAAAAGGTGCCGGCCGCCCGCAATATGGTCCTATTTTATATAGAGGATTACCAGCCAAACGGCCACCCAAAACTGCCATTCGGGTATTGTTGCTGCTGTTGCTGCTGCTGACTTTGGCTGTACTCCGTCTGGAGCTGATCCATGGCCTCGGAGCGGGCCTGATTATCCTCGTCTAAGGTTAAGGTAATGTCGCTTTCCTCCCCGTCGCGGTAAACTGTGAAGGTAACCTCATCGCCCGCACGGTAATTCTTAACGGCAGACTTGAGCTGTTCACTGCCGTTTACAGCAGAATCGCCTACTGCCGTAATAATATCACCGGCTTGAAGCCCCGCCTTATCAGCACAAGAGCCCTCCAGGACGGCCTTGATCTCGGCACCGGCGGGGATGCCATAACGCTGAACATTAGAGTCCACATCATCCATCAGAACGCCCACATTAGGCTTGCCGGTGACATAGCCGTTCTCAATGATGGAAGTTACCATATCGGCCACGTCATTGATGGGAATGGCAAATCCAATGCCCTCGATGGACGCGGAAGAGCCCGAGCTGCCTGAGTATTTAGCGCTGACAATACCTACGGCCTGACCATACTGGTCAAAAAGGGGACCGCCGGAGTTGCCGGAATTGATGGCGGCGTCCGTTTGGATCATGTTCATGATGGTGCCGTCACTCATGGTAATGGAGCGATCCTTGGCGGATACATAGCCGCCAGTAAAGGTAAAGGTCAACTCGCCCAGGGGGTTGCCGATGGCGTAGACCGGCTCACCTACCTGGAGAGCATCAGAGTTGCCCAGTACGACAGGACGCAGACCGCTGGCGTCAATTTTCAGCACTGCGATATCATTCTCCTCCTCTCCGCCTACCAGGATGGCGTCGTAGCTTGTGCCATTGGAGAAGGTGACCTTGATATCGCTTACGCCGTCAATGACATGGTAATTGGTGAGAATATAGCCGTCAGCGCTGATGACAAAGCCGGAGCCGGATACAGGGTTTCGTACCGTCTGGCCCCAGATATTTGTCGTCACGTCGCCATTGACGCCTACGACAGACTCCAGATTGGCGGCGTAGATCTCTTCGCCGGAGAGAACGGTCTTGCCGTCTACATTGGCCAGAGAGACGGCTGCGGTGGGGCGGGTCCCCTCATAGACCACAGTCTTTTCTCCGCCCAGCTGTCCGGTGGCCAGCAGAGCGCCGCCGCCACCCAGAGCACCGCCTACCAAGGCGCACACAAGGCAGCCTGCGGCAATTTTCAGGCCCAAGCGCTTCCTTTTCTTGGGGGGCTCGGGATCGCTGACATGAAAAGAATTGGTCTCTATTGGTTCCCGCTCCTCAGGGGATCTGTTATAATCGTTGTAGTACATAACTGGTCGCTCCTTTGTTTGGGGTTTATTCTCTTAACGGATTTAAGGATACGGGATAATTGTGTATAAAAGATGAAGAAAAATGACATGTTTTTTGAATTATAACATAAGGACAAGGAAAGCTGAGCCAGTGCCGGTATAAATGAAAGAGGCGCGGAGCATCGCTCCGCGCCTCTTAGTGTCGCTATGTAGCAACACTAAAATCTCAGCTTCTTTGTGACTGTTACGGCACGCGCACCCGGCCCGATGTGACAGGAGACACTGAGGGACAGGGGGTCCATGTGAATATCATACCCGGGGAAAGCGGCGTGGAGTTCCTCCAGCCACTCCTGTGCAGAGGTGCGATCTCCCGTGTAGGCGGCGGCAATATCAAAGTCGTCATGACTGCATTCGGGGAAGTCGCGGACCATGACGGTGTGAATCACATCAATCATCGTCTTTTTGGCGGCCTTCCAGCCCCGGCACTTGGAATATGCGTCCAGCTTTTCCCCCTTGATGCGCAGCACCGGCTTCAGATTGAGAACCGTTCCAATGGCGGCGGCTGCAGGCGTCAGGCGGCCGCCCTTCTTCAGATATTTCAAAGTATCCACCGTAATGTAAATATCTGAATCAAATTTGGCAGCTTCTAAAATTTCCTTGATCTCAGAGGCGCTTTTGCCCGCCTGCGCCATGGCGAGGGCATCTAAAACCGACTGGCGCATAGTCACTGAGATGCGCTGGACGTCAGCGACCTGAACCCTGCCGTCATAGTCCTGGGACAGCATGATGGCGGTCTCGCAGGAACTGCTCAGTCCACTGGACATGGGAATGTGGACGAGTTCGTCGTAATCTTGAAGTACTCTGTCCCACAGGTCTGTAACATCACCTGGTGCAGGCTGTGTGGTTTTTACATCGGCATCAGAGCTCAGGTGCTGATAGAACTCCTCCTGACTCAGTGTTACGTCCTCAAAGAAGAGCTTATCATTGATATAAAAGGGCATCGGAAGAACATAGATGCCCAGTTCTTTGCCCTGCTGCTGTGTAATTCCGCTGTTACTGTCGGTAACGACTGCTACTTTGCCCATATAGAACCTCTCTTGTACTTAGTATCCAAACGGATGAAACAAAACACATTAAAAATATTATATCGGAAACATAAAAAAAGTCAAGGCGTGTCCCCAAAGGCGCCAATGGGAAATTTGGGGGGACAGGCTCATATCCCGGACTGCCGGCGCATAGGTTGAATCATCAACAGCAGATAAGGGTGATAACAATGAAGCAAAGGCGTACGGCAGGAATTCACTGGGGCAAGGTTCTCCGGCGGGGGGCGGCCCTCTTTATGGCTACCGTAGCGGCATGGCTTGCCCTTTTGGGTGCGGGTGCGGGTGCGGCTGGGTCTGCAGTTAAGGCGTTGGGAGAGAGCCCCTCCTTTGTGGCTGCAGCGCTTCGTCTGGAGCTGGGAGAGGTAGAAGGTACAGGCGGTCCCCTGGGCGAGCTGCCCTTCTGGGGGAGGTTGGTGGTAGGGCAGTCTCCGCTGCTGCGTGCGGGTGAAAGGGCAGTTGCAGAATTTCAGGATCAGAACCTGGATGAAGCAGGCAGTGATCCCGATGCCGCGCTTCCTGCCGGACAGCCGGCTCCCGATCACGACGATATTACCGAACCTCCGGTAACGACTGCCGCACCCGGAGACATTGTCCCCCGCACACTGGTTCCGACCAGTACTCAGGGATATGACTATGCCGAAGGGATTTACTTGTATAACAGGACCAATCTGTCGGTGGATTTGGCGGCCATTGCCTCAGCGCCCGTGGAGATTACCCTGCCGGAAGAGGGACCACAGGTTCTGATCATGCATACGCACGGCACGGAGGCATATACACCGGACGGGGAGGACATATATACCCCCAGCGACGGAAATACCCGCACGCTGGAGGAAGCGTACAATGTAGTGCGCATTGGAGATGAGATAGAGCGGATCTTTACCGAGATGGGGCTCTCGGTGGTCCATGACAGAACCCTCTACGATTATCCCAAGTACAATGGGGCTTATGACCGCTCGGCAGTGGGGGTGGAGGAATACCTAGCCCAATATCCATCCATTAAAATCGTCCTGGATGTTCACCGGGACGCTTTGGTTGGGGAAGATGGCACGGTATACAAGGCCGTTACAGAGATTGACGGCCTTCCAACCGCACAAGTCATGCTGGTCCTCGGGAGCAGTGAGGGAGGAGAGCACCCCAACTGGCAGAAAAATGTGACGCTGGCATCTAAGATTCAGCAGAGCATGAATACGCTCTACCCCACACTGGCCCGCCCCATGACGCTGCGCTCTTCCCGTTACAACCAGGAGTTAACCAGCGGCTCTCTTTTGGTGGAGGTAGGGTGCCACGGGAATACCCTGCAGGAGGCTCTGAACGGGGCCAGGCTCTTTGCCAGGGCGGCGGGACAGGTGCTACAGGGGCTGGAGGAGTAACGTTCCCCGGCTGTGCGGCTTGCCGTGGGATCTCCAAAGGCTCCGGTGCACAGATGGCGCCGGAGCCTTTTGCGCATGCTCAGACCTCTACCGACATACCGCCGCGGAGGTAGGTGAGCCGGCTCCCCAGACGCTCCTTCAGATGGTCAAAGGCCAGCTGGCCGGTGCAGTGGCAGGTAAAGATCGGGAAATCCCCGAGAGACTTCAATTTATCCCCCAGCCTAGATGCAAAATCCGGAGTACAGTTCATCCGATCCTGACGGGGCACGACCATCAGATGGAACCCGCCGGTAACACTGAGGATGGGCTCGCCCGGAAAGCGGGTCATAACGGTTTCGATCATGCCTACGATGCCGCTGTGGCTGCAGCCGGTGAGAATGTGGACGCCTCCCCGCTCATGAACCGTGAGGATCAGCTCATGGAGGAACTGGTCAGGTTCATAACCCTGTTCTGTCTTAACTTGCAGGTCGTCCTGGGGCTGGGTATAGTCGGGGTCTCGGGTGATACGGGTCAGGATTACGATCCCGTCTCCCAGGTCGGTTTCGCCCTCCACAAAGCGGAGGCGCTCTGCGTACTGCTCGAAAAGGACTGGAGTAACGCCGATAAAGCGCGGGCCGTCCTTCTTGAGGCCCACTTGCTCCCCTCGGGCTTCGGGCTTCAAATAGACGGAGGAAATTCTGTTGCGCTCCAGAAAGGCGGGGAGACCGTCTGAGTGGTCGTGGTGGCCATGGGAGAGGATGCAGGTGTCAACAGCGGTTAAATCGATACCCAGTTTGACGGCATTTTCCGAGGAGGCCTCTGAGGGGCCGGCGTCAAAGAGAAGACGGCGGCCGTTGGCCTCCACATACTGACTCAAGCCGTGCTGACAGGCGAGTGCCGGGAGTTCCGTGGTATTCTCCAGCAGCGTCGTAATTCTCATATCACTCAGCCCTCCAATCTCAGATCCAACTCCACAGGGCAGTGGTCGCTGCCATAGATGCTGGAGTGAATGACACTGTCTATCACATTGGGGCGCAGGCGGTCGGAGACAATAAGGTAGTCAATACGCCACCCTGCATTGTTGGCCCTGGCATTGTACATATAGGACCACCAAGTGTAGGCGCCTGTTCGGTCAGGGTACAGCCAGCGGAAGGTGTCCGTAAACCCGGCGGAGAGAAGAGAGGTCATCTTGCCCCGCTCTTCATCGGTGAAGCCGGCATTGCCCCGGTTGGGCTTGGGGTTTTTGAGGTCGATCTCCTGATGGGCCACATTTAAATCCCCACAGAGGATCACCGGTTTGCTGCGGTCCAGGGACAGAAGAAAGGCCCGAAAGGCATCTTCCCAGACCATGCGGTATTCCAGCCGGCTGAGCCCCCGCTGAGCATTGGGCGTATAGCAGTTAACCAGGAAGAAACCGGGAAATTCACAGGTGATAACCCGGCCCTCCGTATCGTGTTCGGGCAGACCAATCCCATAGGTAACTTCCAGAGGCGCAGTTCTGGTGAAGACCGCTGTGCCTGAGTAGCCCTTCTTTTCGGCGCTGTTCCAGAACTGGAGATAGCCGGGCAGGTCCAGTTCCACCTGGCCGGCCTGCAGCTTGGTCTCCTGAAGACAGAAGATATCAGCCTTGCAGGCATGAAAAAAATCAGGAAACCCTTTGCTGAGGCAAGCCCTCAGGCCGTTGACATTCCACGAAATCAGCTTCAAGGCGCCGCTCCCTTCCACACAGATGCCACCCTGGAGAGAAACTGCTTTACTGGCGGCCGGGTGCCCAGATAGATCGCTGCAGCTGCAGCCAACAGGGGCTTGTGAAACCGCCGGATTACACCTACAGCCAATACCGCACCGGCGACGCAGAGCCCGGCCTTGATCATGCGGTCCCGCTCCAGAAGAGCTGCTCCACGAGCGGGAATATTGGAGACAAAATCGTTCATGTGTAGCTCCTTTCCAAATCCAACAGCATTCGCTTCAGTTCCAGGCCGCCGCCATAGCCGGTGAGGGAGCCGCCGGATCCTACGACCCTGTGGCAGGGAAGGAGAATGGGAAGCGGATTGCAGTGGCAGGCCTGTCCTACGGCCCTGGCCGCCTTTGGGCGGCCGATATGCCGGGCCAGGGCGCCATAGGTGACGGACTCTCCGTAGGGGATCTCCTCCAGCGCCTGCCAGACGCTGCGCTGAAAGAACGTTCCGGCAGGGCTCAGAGGGAGGCTGAACATCCGGCGCAGGCCGGTAAGGTATTCCAAAAGCTGGCGTTTTCCCTCGGAGAGCAGAGTGGTCTCCCGCTCGGCAATGCGGGGATATCCCTGGCCGGGCAGCCAGAGCCGGGTGAGCTGCTCGTCTTCCTCTGCCAGGGCGAGCGGGCCCACCGGGGTGTCAAAGGTGATCAATTCCACAGACGATACCTCGCTGGAAGAAGAGTGGAGCTGCCGCAGTCCAGGCAGCAAAACATAAGGGAGGAGACGGCATTCCGGCTGTCCTCACCTGGACGGACACTCGACGGAGAGAGCAGGGGGACATAAAGCCGCAGAACCTGGTTCAGGCCCGGCCGCAGCGAATTCCGCATGGCCGATATGTGGGGAGTTGCGCTAATACCTTCTGATTACTGCGACAACCTTGCCCAAAAGCTCGGCACCCTCGCCGTCAATAGGCTCATATTCGTCGTTTTCCGGCATGAGCCATGTGTGGCCGTCCCTGCGGAGAAGCGTTTTCACAGTAGCCTCATCTTCAAAAAGCGCTACAACGATCTCGCCGCTGCGGCACTCCTGCTGTCGGTGCACCACTACCAAGTCGCCCGGAAGGATACCGGCGTTGAGCATGGACTCTCCTCGGACCCGGAGCGCAAAGTGTTCCCCGGAAAGCCCACCTGTGTCAAAGGTCAGATAGTCTTCGATACACTCCTGGGCCAAAATGGGAGACCCGGCGGCTACACTGCCCACCACAGGCACCCGATTGACTTGGCTGTCCATCTCCTCGGCAACCGGTATGCCGGCGGCACCGGGGCTGCCGCTGATTGTAATAGCCCTGGTTTTGCCCTCGGCTTTGATGATGAGTCCCTTTTCCTCCAGTCCCTTCAAGTGAAAGTGAACGGTGGAAGGGGACTTGAGGCCTACGTGCTCCCCGATTTCACGCACCGAGGGGGGATAGCCGTGCACAGAAGTAAATGAGATAATATAATCATAAATTTGCTGCTGCTTGGGCGATAAGAGTTTCATGGCGGCCCCTCCCGTCCGTTTTATAGGCACATTGTATCACAAGTCGGAGAGAAATGCAAACATCCGTTCTAAAAGATTTGAAAGAGGCGCCCCCGAAGATCTGGGCGAAAACGGGGCTTTGGAAGCAGACGAGCCGTGGGGTCAACGCCCCACGGCTCGTTTTTCGGCACGGCGGGTGATTACTCCAACTCAAACGCGCCAGTGTAGAGCTGATAATAGATACCGTGCTGGGCAATCAGATCCTCGTGGTCGCCCCGTTCCACGATACGGCCGTGGTCCAGTACCATGATGGCATTGGAGTTGCGGACGGTGGATAGGCGGTGGGCGATGACAAATACCGTGCGGCCGCTCATCAGAGCGTCCATGCCCCGTTGAACGATGGCTTCGGTTCGGGTATCGATAGAGGAGGTGGCCTCATCCAGGATCATCACCGGCGGGTCGGCTACGGCGGCCCGGGCGATGGCAATGAGCTGGCGCTGCCCCTGAGACAGGTTGGCGCCGTTGCCAGTGAGCATGGTATCATATCCCTGGGGGAGCCGGCGGATAAAGTCGTCTGCGTTGGCCAATACGGCGGCGGCCTCTACCTCTTCATCAGTAGCCTCCAGGTTGCCGTAGCGAATATTCTCCCTGACGGTGCCGGTGAACAGGTTGGTATCCTGGAGCACGATACCCAGGGAGCGCCGCAGATCCGGCTTTTTGATGTCGTTGATGGAGATGCCGTCATAGTGAATTTTACCGTCGGCAATATCATAGAAACGATTTATAAGATTGGTAATCGTAGTCTTACCCGCACCTGTCGCACCGACAAACGCAACCTTTTCGCCGTGGTCGGCATACAATGTTATATCGTGAAGTACGATTTTTTCGGGATTATATCCGAAATCAACATCGAAGAATTTAACTTCACCCGTAAGACGTGTGTATTTAACACTGCCGTCCTTTTGAACTTCTTTCCAAGCCCACATATATGTCTTTTCTTCCGTTTCAACTATATTGTCATTTCTGTCGTACTTAACATTGACAAGTGTAACATCGCCGTTGTCCTGTTCAACTTCTTCATCCATAAGATTAAATATTCTCTCCGCTCCGGCAAGTGCCATAACGATTGAGTTAAGCTGTTGCGATATTTGGTTTATCGGCATTGTAAATGATTTTGAAAGTTGCAAAAATGACGCTATAACGCCAAGTGTAAGTCCCGCAACACCGTTTAGTGCAAGTGCACCGCCGATAATAGCTATAAGCACATACTGCAAGTTACCCAAATTAGCCATAATCGGCATTAGGATATTTGCGTATTTATTAGCCTCGGTTGCGTTTTCACAAAGTTCTTCGTTAATCTTATCAAAATCTTCTTTTGAATGTTCTTCGTGACAGAACACCTTAACGACCTTCTGACCGTTAATCATTTCTTCGATATAACCGTTTACCTTACCGATTGACTGCTGTTGTTTTATAAAAAATCTTCCGCTCGCTCCGGCAATCTTCTTTGTTACAAACATCATACAGGTTGCAAACACCAACACAAATATTGCAAGATAAACATTTGATATAAACATTGCAACGACTACCGATATAATTGTGACTGCCGATGAAAACATCTGCGGAATACTCTGTGCCATCATCTGTCTTAGAGTATCTGTATCGTTTGTGTAGTAACTCATTATATCGCCGTGAGTATGTGTATCGAAATATTTAATTGGCAATTTCTGCATATGAGCAAACATATCGTCACGAATTTTCTTTAACACACCCTGTGCGATTGATACCATAGTTCTGTTATAAAACAATGTAGCAAGTATTCCCACTGCATACACAATACCCATTACGCAGATTGCTTTAAGCAAGCCCGTGAATACAGGGTTTGTACTGCCCAAAAGCGGTGTTATATAGTCATCGATAAGCGTACCGATAAACATTGAGCCGGCAACGTTTGCAACGGCACTCAGCAATATACATATCAATACAAAGATAAATCTGAATTTGTATTTCTTCATATATGAAAGAATACGTTTGATTGTCTTACCGGTATTTTGTGCACCGTGTTTATTCATCGTCACCGCCTCCTTTCACCTGTGAATTATATACTTCACTATATATTTCGTTGTTCTTCAAAAGTTCTTCGTGAGTACCTATTCCGTTTATTTCACCGTTATCCATAACAATTATCTTATCTGCGTCTTCGACAGATGAAATTCTCTGTGCAATAATAATCTTTGTTGTATTCGGTATTTCTTCACGGAACGCACGTCTGATACTTGCATCTGTCTTTGTATCAACCGCACTTGTACTGTCGTCCAAAATAAGGATTTTCGGTTTCTTTAACAAAGCTCTTGCGATACAAAGTCTTTGTTTCTGACCGCCCGATACATTTGAACCGCCCTGTTCGATATAAGTATCATACTTATCAGGGAATGTTTGAATAAATTCATCGGCTTGTGCAAGCTTACATACTCTTTCGATTTCTTCATCTGTTGCGTGGTCATTACCCCAACGCAAGTTTTCTTTGATTGTTCCGGAGAACAACACATTTTTCTGAAGTACCATTGCAACCTCGTCACGCAATGACTCAATATCGTATTCCTTTACATTTCTGTCACCGACAATCACTTCACCGTCGGTTGTATCGTAAAGTCTTGGGATAAGCTGTACAAGGCTTGACTTTGAACTTCCCGTACCGCCTATAATTCCGACAGTTTCACCCGATTTAATATCAAGATTTATATTCTTAAGGCAGAGTTTTCTCTTTTTCTTTGAATATCCGAAGTTTACATTTCTGAATGAAATATCGCCGTTTTTAATTTCATATACAGGATTTTCAGGATTTGTAAGATCGCTCTTTTCGTCAAGTATTTCGACGATTCTTTCAGATGACGCTCTTGC